>JGI24721J44947_10010632_pt1 | contig 11627 bp, 7 predicted proteins | sample YelNatPaOPGAMG01_FD_44947 | JGI IMG/M metagenome (IMG submission 44947)
CGTTTTAGGCTCTGAACTCAACGTTGCGATATTTTTCCATTGATTCCTTATATAGAATAATGAATCCGGTCGGATGGTTTGACGGACCATTTCTGCGAAGGACAAAGCCTTTTCACCGGATAAATAATAACTTCGTTACATTTGCCTCAGGAAAATCAGTTTATGCCTATAGCTCATTTAATGACAGGGAGTAACCTGGGCAACAGGGAGGAAAATCTGCAAAAAGCCATGGAAGAGATAGCCAGAAGGGCGGGTAAGGTTATATACCTTTCCGGAATCTATGTCTCTGATCCATGGGGCAATGCCGATCAACAGCAATTTCTGAACCAGCTGGTTGTGATCGAAACCGGAAAAACCGCCAGGGAACTTATGGATACATGCCTCGAAACCGAGAAAATGCTGGGAAGGGTTCGCAGTAATGAACAAAACTCCCCCCGCACCATCGATATTGATATCCTTTTTTACGGAAATGACATTATCGAGGAAGAGGGGCTCATGATTCCGCATCCAAGGCTTCATCTGCGAAATTTCTGTCTGATTCCCCTCATCGAAGTTCACCCTGCCCTGGTTCATCCGGTATTCGATAAAACTGTCTGGCAGCTATACAGGGAATGTAGCGATCGGGGCAGGGTTTATCCGAAGGATGGTCAGGAACTGTAATCTTTCAATGCCATGTTAACAAGGAGGAACAAGGCATCCGGGTCGGTTGCTCCGTAAATGTCGTAGAAGTAATTTCTCAGGTAATCAGCGGCCTCGCTTCTGCTTTTTTTGTCTTCCTTCAGCAGGGGAATGATGACTTCAAATTCTTTTTTCACCTGGTCGGAATTGAGGAAAACAAGGTTTACCTGGGTGATGAGGGAAGAAGATTTCTTCAGGTTATCGTATTTGAAAACCGATACTTTCGGAAGCGTGGTGCCATTGACGAGGTCTTCGGGGGAAGATACAATCTGATTTTTGTCAATATCGATTGTCTGACCTGTGAATCCCAGCTTCTTGGAAACGGTTTTATCTTTTCCCTGGTAAGTGAGTACAATGAAGTTGTTTTCGTCGAGGGGGTAGAACGTTTTGCTCAGCCTGACCGAAAGTTTATCGCCGAGGATATAAAAGTTATCGATACCAAGGTATTTTTTGAGGTCTTTGACTTCCATAACGCCGACGGCCCGAACACTCAGCTGGGCACGGCTTTCTATGGGAGAGGCGGCTGTGTTTGCCATAGCCAGCAACTGGGAATTATCGAAGAGGTCCTGGTCCTGTTCCGGGAGCCGGATGGTAAACTTCCCTCTCGTGCTGCTGATGGCGATGGCCATGGCGTAATTGCTTTTAAATTCCAGCTGATCAGTAGGCTTAATTACATCGCCCGGAGTGAGAGGTTTTCCGGTTGAACGATTGATGATTTCCCCATCCACTTTAATGATGTTATATACTTCGGCCTGCCCGAAAAGAACTACTGCAAGGGCAAGCATGAGAAAGGAAACAACGGCTCTTTTCATAGAAAAGGTTTGATTTATGGATTGAATCGTAAGTATATACGTATGAAGACAAAAATTGTTCCGGAAAGTTAATAAAATTAAAGAAGTAAGTCTGCAGGCAATGAGGGAAAATGCATGGTGTATGAAACCGTAGGTTTCCTTTCAGCTATTCAGGCTGGATACCTGAAAAGAGGGGCTGTTCCGGCGGTTGATGCCAGCAGTTCCTGCTGTTCCTTTTCCGTCATGGGAGTAAAATCTTTGGCAATGGAGACGGCAAGGCGGAAGAGGCGTTCTTCGCCCGGGGGAATTGCAGCGGTTACCGGCTGGGATAAGGTAAAACGCAGGGCTTTTTCAGCCAGTTCCCTCTGGTCGGCGGGCTGGTACCAGCATTTCCTGTAAGGTCTTTCCTCCTCTTTCATATTTTCAGGCCACGGATGATGTGCCAGGGCTTTGAGGGCAAGCCGTGCGGCTCCTTTTTCCATGGCTTTTTCGATAACCTGTTTTCCGAAATTTCCCTGGGCTATACAAACAAAGTTGATGGGAAAGAGAACCGAATCAAAGGAATACCGGTCGAGCAGTGCCAGGGCAGCTTCAACCGAATGGGCTGAAAACCCGATGTGCCTGATTTTTCCTTCCTGNTTTGCTTTAAGAAAAGTTTCCATAGCTCCTTTAGGGGCGAAGATTTTTTCCACGTCTTCCATGGAGGTAACGGCATGAAGCTGGTAAAGATCGAAATANTCGGTTTGCAGGCGTTTCATGCTTTCCTCCATTTCCCGCGCAGCACCTTCCGCGTCGCGCNGGGTTGTTTTGCAGGCAAGAAAGGCTTTTTTACGATAAGGTTTCAACGCTTCGCCCAGCTTGGTTTCCGCTTCTCCGTCCCAGTACGAAGGAGCAACATCGTAATAATTGATTCCGTTATCCCATGCTTCGGCCACGGTATTATTGGCATCTTTTTGTTCCATTCCAACTACCACAATACCACCGAAGCCAATGACGGAAAGTTTAATTCCGTTTTTGTACTCGCGCCGGGGAAGTTCGTTTTTCCCCTGGCAGCCTGTGCCTAAAGCAGCTGCCGCAGCAGCTGAGGCGGTAAGAAAGGTTCGCCGGTCCATAGGTGTAGTTTTTGATGGTTGAACAAATATAAGTAAAAATGTACTTATTTATAAATATTCATATTTATTTCTGTCGATTTCAACAAGAAAGCGGGAGGGGTAGGAGCAGAATCCCTGGTAACTGCGGACAAACGAAGGCATGGTAATGTAAAGTTCTTCCCTTGCCCGGCTGCAGGCCACATAGAAAAGGCGCCGTTCTTCTTCCACTTCCTCGAGGTTTTTCAGCGCACGGGATGAAGGCAGGAGTCCGTCGAGGGCATGGGGAATGAAGACGGCATACCATTCAAGACCTTTGGCCGAATGAATGGTGGAGAGGGTTACGGGTTTGTCTTCGCTTTCGTCAATGAGGGGGGTGGGGGCACCGGCAAAACTGCGGGAAGGAGGTTCGAGGGTGAAATCGCTCAGGAACTTCTCGAGCTTTTCATATTTGGCGGCCATTTCTGTAAGTACGTGAATATCGAGCATTCTTACCTGGGCATCGCTTTCCATTGAAGCAAGGATGGGGGAGTAGTAATCGCGGATAATCTGGATTCTGGCGGCTACTGACAGGTGTTCGCCGGCGGCACGGTTCAGGGTTTCCATCAGTTCCTTCAGGGGTTCGAAAAACTTCTTTTTTTCATATTCTCCCAGAGGAATTTTTCCGTCGTGCTGACGGATATCGTGGATGATAGCCGTAGCCGACACCTGTCCCACCATGGGGAGAAGTTTCAGGATCCGGTGCCAGGCAATGGCATCATACGGATTGAGGAGGACTTTCAGGTAGGCGATCATGTCCTTGATGTGCATCTTCTCATGGAAGGCGAGACCGCCCACTGTAACGTAAGGGATATTGCGTTTCCGCAGTTCCATTTCCACGAACTGCCAGTGCCAGGCAGCCCGTGTAAGCACGGCAATTTCACCGGGCGATATATTCCGTTCGCGGAGTTCGAGGATTTTGGAAACAATAAATACAGCTTCCTCTTCCTGGTCGTAAAATTTTCTGATGACCGGCAGGAACTTTCGTGTGTTGGCCGAGAAAAGGTTTTTGCGGTAGCCGAGGCGTGCGTTTTTAACGATTTCGTTGGTAAAGTCGAGGATGGTCTGATTGCTGCGGTAATTCTGCTCAATACGGATTACCCGGCAGTCGGGATAGGTTTGGGGAAAGCGCAGGATGTTCTCGTAGTTGGCTCCGCGGAAGGCATAAATACTCTGGGCATCATCTCCGACCACCATGATGTTGCGGTGGGCGGCGGCGAGGAAGTCAACAATTTCTTTCTGGAGAATGTTGGTGTCCTGAAACTCATCGACCATGATGTACCGGTATTCCTGCTGCATTTTTTTCCGGAAGGGGATATGGTCGCGCAAGGCGTTCCGGAGGATTTCCATCAGGTCGTCATAATCGAAGGTGCCGGTGATTTTCTTGTACCGGGTGTATCCGTCGAAGAGCATTTCGATATCTCTGGCATACTTCATCAGGCCCGAGAAGTCGGTCTGGATGATTTCGCGGACTGTTTTATTGCGGTTTCGTGCGGAAGAAATGATTTCGTAGATCCGGTTCTTTTTGGGGAAGGCTTTGTCGGTTTTATCGAGCTTCATCTCACTGCGCAGGAGGTCGATGGTATCTTCTGAGTCGCCTGTATCGAGGATGGTAAAGTTGGGAGGAAGGCCGAGGAGGTTGCTGTATTTGCGGAGGATGTGGTTGGCGAAGGAATGGAAAGTTCCGCCCATTACTTTACCGACGCGGGCGTCGCTGAGGAGTTCCTGCACGCGGTCGAGCATTTCTTTGGCTGCTTTGCGGGTGAAGGTAAGCAGGAGGATGTCGGACGGGTCAACGCCCAGTTCAAGGAGGTAGCTTACCCGGTGAACGATGACGCGGGTTTTTCCGCTTCCTGCGCCGGCGATTACCAGCACAGGCCCTTCNGTGGTGGTGACGGCGGCGAGCTGAGCAGGATTGAGATTTCGCCGGTAATCGATACGGAACGGCTTATCGGGAAGGGAAGGTTCTGACAGAGCAGGCCGGGTTTCGATGGAACGGGCAATAGCTGAAATTTCATCGATTTTTCGCTGAATATCTTCGGTTATTTCAACCGGAGGGTAATCATCGGGGGTCACGGCAGTAAGGTCCTGCACCGCGTAGGAAGATTCCTCCGGTTTCATGAGGGTGCTGTCGCGGGCTACCTGGGCCAGAAATTCTTCCAGAAATTGCCGTTTGCTTTCTTCGGGGTTCATCTTTTATGGTTCAGTCCTTTCAGTTCTTCTCGATTTTGTAAAGTCTGGGGCTTCCGGTCCGGTACTTGTCAGGTATATCNGNAATTCCGTTGCCGTCGGTATCGGGGAACTGACGGAGGTACCATATCATGGCCTGCCATTCTTTCATTTCCTGAAGTCCGGGGGTGGAGGGATCGGCATCGATGAAGGTTTCGTTGAAGGAACGGATGGGGATTCCCTTTTCGTTTTTGATTTTAACGCGTACCAGTCCTTTGCTCATCTTTCCGATGATGCTGACAAATTCGAGCATGTACGAATCGGCTGTGAGGCTGTACAGAGTTTTGTTTTTCCGCGAAACGTCCACTTTGCGGAATCCGTGTACATCGTCACCCACCTGGATGTCGACGATTTTCCTGAGGAGGCCTCTGGATGGATCGGCTTTTGCCCTGAGGCCGCCGAAATAGATGTAGTAGTCGGAACTGCTGGACGGAGCAATGTACAGAACCTCCAGAATTCCTTTCAGTTCCTTTCCGGTAACATAGACCCGGGCCATAGGGTATCCCGGGCTTCCGTCTTTACCACGGCCGAGGCAGACCGTATTATAAATATCGGGTACTGTTTGAATGCCTTTCATTCCGGGTTCGATTTGGTCGCGCACCATGCCGGCCGAGAACATGGCAATNTCAGCCCCGAGGGAATCGTGTGCGTTAATGTAGGCATGCAGGGCNTCGGCAATCAGCATTCCCAGGTTGCTGGTTTCGGGATGGATTTCCTGCCGGCAGAACAGAGGGAAAGACGTCTGCACCACGGGCATTTTATAAGTAAGTCCTGCGGGTTTCAGAAAACGCTCTTCCAGCCGTTTTTCCTGGGCATCGATGCGTGCCTGAATGAGAGAGTCGCCCTGAATGGTATCATTGACAGGAAAGATGGAGTAGCTTGTATTAACAACTTTGCGGTTGCGGAGGGTGAGTTCGAGTCGCCCCAGGTACATGCCGTAACATTCGGTCTGCACGATGGGTATGTTGTTGATAACAAGAGGCTTTTCGAGGTAAGTGTGGGTATGCCCGCTGATGATGACGTCAATTCCAGGCACTTTGCGGGCCAGTTCCACGTCTTCACCTCCCCAGGTCCCATCGGGCATAAGTTTAACTCCGCTGTGGGAAAGGCAGATAACCAGATCGGCTTTCTGAGCCTCCCGCAAGTATTTTACATATTCCCTGGCCGTCTTAATCTGATCTTTAAATTGCAACGGCCGGGCAGCGGGGGCAACACTGACGGCATCCTTGCCCAGCAGGCTGAAGAAGCCTACATGGAGGCCGTTCACTTCGGCAACGTGGCATCCTTCGATCAGGTGCTGGTCGAAAAGTTTTTTAAAGNCCCTGGTGACGCTGTCTCCGGGTTTAAGGTCAAGGCTGGAAAAGACAATTTTCGGGATGGGACCGTCGTGAACGGCATTTTGTATGGTATGGGCCATGGCCATGGGGCCGAAGTCAAATTCATGGTTTCCGAGCGTGACTACATCGTAGCCCATGTCACGCATAAGGCGGAGCTGGAATCCCGAAGATTCTTCCAGATTCTGAAAAAGGGTTCCCATGAGGAAGTCGCCTGCATCCACCACCAGAAGGGAATTTCCCGAACGCATTTTTTCCCGCTGAATCAGGGTTGCCAGGCGGGCAAAACCGCCCAGGGTATGGTCGTCATTCAGGCTGAAGGGGCTGTATTCCGCTTCAGGGGAAAAGCCGTTGAGCCGGCTGTGAAGGTCATTGGTATGCAGGATAATCAGTTTTTCTTCCTGGGCGCTCGAGTACAGCACCGGGAAGAACGCCAGCATGGAAAGGAGAAGGAATCGTTTCATGGTAAAAAATTGAAAGGAGAAAACAGTACTGTAAAAATAAGCCAAGTTCGGGAAAGAACAGGAGTTTTTTTATAATGTTTGCTATTCGCCGGGTTGAGGGTGCGTGCAGAGGGTGTGCTGGATCTTTTTTGCTGTTCGCTGCTCGCCAATTGCTCTTCGCCTTACGCTCTGCACTTTACGCCTTATAGATAGTTTTCTCTTTTTTGTCTGGTAGGATGATGAAGGTATCAGAAAAAATGGTATATTTATTAACCATTTTGAAACCATATAGTTATGAGTAAAAAAACCTTCCTGATAATTCTCCTTGTTTTAACAAATATTCTCATCATGGCACAGAAAAATTTTATCAGGGATCGCATTCCGGCCGAAAAAGGTGATATCATTATTACGTTCATAGGTCATGGAACCCTCATGCTGGAGTATAATAAAACGATCCTGCATATCGATCCCTGGTCCCGACTGGCTGACTATTCAACTTTGCCTAAAGCTGACATTGTACTTATCACTCACGGGCATCGTGATCATTTTGATACCACTGCCATTGCAGCGGTTCGCAAACCGGAAACCCAGGTGGTATTGACGCCGGAGGTTTATTCGATCCTTGGAAAGGGAATTGTTATGGGAAACGGCGACCGCAAAGAGGTATCGGGTATTGTGATTGATGCCGTGCCGGCCTATAATATTACTCCGGGACGGGAGAATTTCCATCCGAAAGGAAGGGATAACGGATATATAGTGTGGCTGGGGGGAAAGCGGGTTTATATTGCCGGCGATACGGAAAATATTCCCGAGATGGCAGCCATACGCGGTGTGGATATTGCTTTTCTGCCCATGAATCAGCCTTTTACAATGACCCCTGAACAGATAGTAGCCGCGGCCAGGGTACTTCGGCCTAAAATACTCTATCCCTATCATTATGGCGAAACCGATGTATCGCGCCTGAAAAGCCTGATGAAAGAAGTAAAGGATGTGGAATTGAGGATACGGGACATGAAATAGCTCATCAGGGTATAAACCTCAGGCAAACGGGTGCCGGCAGGGAAAAGGTTGATCCGGTGGAAGTGAGTTTCCCTGTTGCCGGGTCGATGCGGAACACAACTATGTTGTTCGTATTCTGGTTGGCACAAAGCAGGAACTGACCATCAGGAGAAACTGCAAAATTCCGTGGTGTTTTGCCCCCTGTCGGATAACTTTCCCTGCGGCTGAGTTTTCCGGTATTCGGTTCAATTCCGAAAAGAACAATTTCATTGATTTCCCCTCTGTTGGTTGCATAAAGAAATTTTCCGGAGGGATGGATATGAATGTCGGCACAACCGGCAAACCGGTCATCGCCCTCTTTGCGCGTGGAAACAATCTGGAACCGGTTTAGGTTTCCTGTCGCCTCCTCATACAGGAACGACTCGATGGTACCGTTCAGTTCATTGACAACATAAACCCAGGGTTTTGCATTATGGAATGCAATATGGCGCGGGCCGGCACCTGAACTGGTTTTTATAGTAAAGCCGGCTGGGGCAAGAGATCCGTTTTCTGCATTCAGAGTGTAAACATAGATTTCATCTGTTCCCAGGTCGGTGCTATAGATATATTTCCCATCGGGGGAAGGAAGAATCATATGGGCGTGCGGGCCTTCCTGCCGGTCTGTCACAGGACCTTTGCCGGTATGCTGGTGAACGGAAACAGCTTTCCCGATTTTCCCGTCAGGATGTACCGGAAAGGCGGCCACATTTCCGCTGCCATAATTGGCCGCAAGAACAAATTTACCTGTCGGATCGAGGCTGATATAGCACGGATATTTTCCTTCCGANGAAACCTTATTAAGGAAACGGAGGGTCATGGAAACTGTGTCAAGGGCGAAGCTGCTGATACCGCCTGTATCGTTTTCGTTGACCGAAAACACCTGTAAACGAATGCGGTCAAAAACGAGAAACGAAGGATTTTCTGTTGCGGGCGATGCATTTACCAGCGCCAGCTCCCCTGTTGAGGCATTCATTCTGAGGATGTAGATGCCGCTGTCGGCTCCCTGCAGAGTGAACCCGGTGCCGGTATAGGTTCCGGCCAGAAGATACCAGAAAGAAGGGGATGAAGAAGCGGCTGTTTTTGGAACCGGTTTCCGGCAGCCCGGCATGAAACATAGCACGCCAAGCAGGGCCAGAGAATGAATCAGGGTTTTTATTTTATAAGGCATGGAATTAAATATTCTGCAGATCCTGTTGAAATAGAAATTCTATGATAAGTGCACCAAATATCTGCAAATTTTTTCAAAAGAAAAATTTTGCCCGGTTGGTTAAGCCGGTTGCTCAGGAAACAATGGATTTATTGCTCCCCTTACAGGTACATATCATCAGTCATTTTTTTGATAAGATTATCAGTCAGTTGCCATGCGATTAAGAAGAAGCAACCCCGCATTGGGGATCTAAGACTGCGCAATGTACCGCAAGGGCCGCTTTCACTGCGTTTCAGCTGGATTTGCCCGGATGCCAACCCTGATGGCCATAGCACTGCGCATCAGTTCGCTTTTACTCCTAATACCCAATCCGGCTTTAAGAAAGTAACCAAATCCCGCATAAGAAAATTTAACAGTTGGCTTTGTGTTATTTCAAGGGGCTTTGCCCCTTAAACCCCAGTTACTTTCTTGTCTTGATACAAGAAAGTAACCAAATCCCGCATAAGAAAATCTACCAGTTGGCGGTGAGGCCAACTGTAAGATTTTCTATCGCGGGAAAGGCAAAACAAGAAGCCTTCGCTCTCTGCCAGAATGTTGGAATTACAAGCAAAGCGGAATTTTAAAGACGGGATTTGACAAGTATAGAGCTTGCATTCAAGGCCGCTGCGTATTTGAGCAAGAGCATGAACAAAGGAGTCTTTAAAATAAAATCCCGACTTTAGCGTCGGTCCTTTGCTGTAATTCCAAACATTCTGGCATTCACACCCGCCTTGGCCCCCCTGTTTTGCCTTGGCCCGCGCGCATGAGGTTCTCGTTCGCATTATCAATCTTTTTTTGGAATGAGATTTGGCTCATATTCATTTTGTTGCTCTTTGTATTCCTTATATAAAGGAACTTTCTTTAAAGAAACCGATACGAAACCGGCGGTTTCGAATTCCAATGTCCATGGTTACATCCATGGTAGGTAGGACGTTAACCTTTGCAACACCTGAGGTGTTGAAGAAAACAACCGCTATTCTAATTGTAGGAAGCGAAAATTTAAGAAATGGGTTTCAGCGGGATTTGCCCGGATGCCATCCCTGATGGCCATAGCACTGCGCATCGGTTCGCTTTTACTCCTGATGCATTATCCGGATTATTGTAGAAAATTCCATCAGGGAAATCAATGAGAACCCCGAAGGGGTGGCATTATGAAACAGCCTGTAATGCCGTCCCTTCAGGGCTCTTGTTGCTTTTTAACCGTTCGATCCTACTGAGCATTTTACTGGACAACTAATTTTCTGGTAACAACAGTATTTTTCTGGACAATCTTCACAAGATAAATTCCTGCTGGCAGGGAAGAAATATCAATTTCTTCCTGTTCCTGTTTCAGGTAGCCTTTTTTCATGCAAAATCCCTCGCTGCTGATAATTTCGTAATGCATAATTTCTATGTTTTGGCTATGGATAAAGAGTTTTGACCTGGCCGGATTGGGATAAATGCTGAAACTCCCTGAAAAGGTTGACGGAGTGGATAGATTACTGACTGTGACCTGCGCTGAGGGAATCTCCCCGGCAGGTTCATAGTTATCAGCAAAATCAACAGCCCGGCAGAAAAACTTCCAGGTTCCGTTATCGGGTGGAACAAAACGGGCTTCACGGTTTAGATATAAGGTAGTCCAGGGAACCGGTTCTCCGTCATTATGGGCAACGGTAATAATAAAGGAGGCGATTCCTGAGGCCGCATCCTCTCCGTTTACAGATACCACGATGGTAGTGTCGTTCTGCAAATAGGCTGCATGGATATCGCTCACGGGCGGAGTGTTGTCAAGCACATTGGAAAAAACGTTGGTACTGATGGGTTTATTTAAGTCAAAAACGATTGTGGCCTGGTTAGATATGACAGTGTTGTCAGGAAGTCCATGGCGAAGAGGAACCGTAAANGANACATAACCTTCACCATCCGGGCTGNTGACATTAGGCGGCAAGAATCCGGCATCGGGGTCTTCGGTCAGCTCGCCGGTAATTCTGTCGAGCGAACGGAATGCCCAGCGGACGATACCTGTTGCAGTGTCTGCTTCGGCCATGAATGAAAGGAGGATATCTTTTTCAGGAGAAAGATCGATTAACCTGGAAACAAAGAGGGTATCTTCGTTCAGGNNGATGAGTGTGTCACCAAAGGAAAAACNGGTAAAGCGCAACTTTGCCAGATCGAATACCTCTTTATTCAGNGTATCTGAAATGCCGACTTCAAGAGCGGAAGAGGTTGCGGTTGCAAGGTTTTCGAAATGAATCGTGTAGCTCATCATNTCGGTATTAACGAAGCGGGCATTCCCGGNTCCCGGATTTCCGGTTTTTTCGTTGGGATCAACTGAAAAAACGGTACGGGTACGAAGCCTTTTTGTTTTGTACTTATTGCGGCATTTTTGATCTGCATCATAATTTTCTTTGATATCGGCTATAAAGGAAGCAATACCGGCCGCAATTTTTACTGCTTTGGCCACCGGAACAATATCGGCGGCGCAGTCGCCAATAGCAAGAGCCCAGCTGGAAGCAGACCAGAGAATGCTTCCCCAGCTGTTCTCATTGTTCTGGTCGGTACCGGTAATATACCCCACGGGGTCAAAATACTTGTCGGCCAGATTGGAAACGCATCCCACACCGGGAATTTGCCCCACTATGTTCATGGCGAATGATTTCATGGCAAAAGCTGTAAGGCAGGCATTGAGCTGGGAACCGTCTTTATACACTTCCACTCCTCCCGTAAAAGAAATGGCAGGATTATAGGGTTGTATCATCCAGGCCTGTAAGTCAATATCAAACGGGGCTTTAATTTTGATGCGGGAAGCTTCGGAGGTTGCA
>JGI24721J44947_10010639_pt1 | contig 11623 bp, 17 predicted proteins | sample YelNatPaOPGAMG01_FD_44947 | JGI IMG/M metagenome (IMG submission 44947)
TACTTCACAAAAGTAGAGGCCAGAGCCTCATAGTCAATCCTCTCGCCTTTGCTATGTTTTTAGTTGGCTTACACTTCAAAGTAGTGTCTGTCATTTTCTACATCACCTTTCTATGATTATACTTCTTACTTTTTTCAACACGCCACAGCCTCACCTCTCCCGGAACCGTAAGGGCACCCGCTGCAAGGAGCTTCCCGTCCTTTGAGAAGGCAAGCGAATATACTGCGGGCATCTTTAGAGTCCCAACAAGCTTGCGGTCTTTAACGCTCCATATCCGAATGATGCCATCCCTCCCAGCCAGCGCCAGTAAGCTCCCATCGGGCGAAAATACCGCAGATGAGTGCGAAGATGGAGGCGCGTCCGGCGACTCACACTGGAATTTTCCCGCAAATTCCCAGGCAACCCTCCCGTCTTCGACCCACCGAACCACCATTTTCTGTTGTATCTTCAGAAGACCACCACACTCCGGTGCATCCTCAATTACAACATCTTCCACTTTCGCGACAAGCTTTCCATCGGGAGAAACACTTGAGCGGCTAATACTCAGAAACGACTCCAAGTCTTTCTTTGAGCCTTTCTTCTGAACCAAAGAACCACTGTCAACCCTCCACAAACTGACCTCATGGTCTGCACTCTCTAATGCCAGGAGTGTTCCATCAGGTGAAAAGGCAACCCTGGATACATAATTGCCCTTTCCAAGGCTCAAGAATTTCAGCGATGCCCCATCGGTGGCACGGACGAGATGGACTCCACCTAATTTATCTATCAAATATTCACTTCCACCAGCCACGGCCAAAAGGCGACCCTCAGGCGAGATGGCAACGTCCCAAATCGGGAAGTCTTCAAATCTGCGCTGCCAAAGAAGTTCGAATTGGTAGGCTTGCCGAGCATTCTTTTGCCAGGCTCCTTCTTTTCCTTTTGCTACCAAGTAAATAGCCTTTAATCCAAAGTCGGCTTTGAAGTCAACATCTGTATTTATGTTATTTTCGGTTACCTTAGCCTTAGCAGTCAAATCTGTAATCCGGTAGCGCCCCTTGAATTCAACCTTTGTCTCAGTAATGGCTACTCCAATTGTGACAAGTAAAAAGCATATACTAAACAAAAATTTTCTAACCATACTGATATCCTCCTCTAAATAGATTTTGTTTGTAGCCCCAAATTTCGGCTAGAGAAGTCCTGCGATTTAGAGAAGGATTTAGGCGCATATAGATAAAAAATAACTGCCCTCGGACATCGTCCCATGTAATGACAATATCAGGAAGGCTTACTTGCAGAGGAGCTACTCTTTTATTTCTATCTATACAGGAAAAGTCCCAATATTTCTTATCCTTACTACATTTACGACCAAAATTGTCTCTTACTTTTTCCCCCACTTCAAGGTGATAACAAAAGGCAACACTACTACTATACGAGCGCCCTTTCCCTCTCCTCACCCCGGTTTCATGAGAAAATATTACTATAACTTCTGGGGCTTGTCAAGACTTGTGCCAACCTTGCTTATAACGATTCTCTATTGTTTCGTATAATAATTTATGTACTTTAAAATCGGCTCCAGACTCTACTGCAAATGGAAAAACCTTCCTGACGGTGACCCTGATAAAGCTGAACTGGAACGATTCCTCAAGGTCTATGAGCAGGCTCCCCTTTTCCTGGTAGGCATGTCGGATGAGGACCTTATTATTCATGGCATTGACAGTCCAGAGAACCAACCAGACCCCATAGTTCTCCATTGCCTCACAAACGGCGAGGCCACTGGAGATTTCTAAAAGCAGAGAGATTTAAGGAGAAACGACATGTCTGGGTAAGACCTGCGGATGTTAATCAAATAAATCCTTATTTCCGAAGTTATCTGGTTTATTAGTCCATCCTATTTCCCCGATCTTGTTTTTTATCCTTACCCACCAGACGGATTGATTTTCTTGAATAAGCCTAAAATCTTTTGATTCTTCTCGCATCCATTCCCCGGGTCCTGTAATAATAGGAAACGAAGCTGTAAATAATTTACCCTTATACCATACCTTCCAAAAACCCTCGCCTCCATAAGTTAGAAGATACAGCATATCGCCCTTATGAACCTTACCTATGTCTTCAAGGAAAGTATCGTTCAGGACCTCTACTTTCCCTGGTTTTGTGGTTATTACNGTTCCCGTTATTGCTGTAACCCATTCTCCACGTTTTACTATGAAAACAATTGGCGAATTTTTGTCTCTATCTTTATAGATTGGCGTCTCCTTCAAAACTGTCCATTCACGATATACGCATCCTTCAAAGGGACACGCACCATAATCCTCATAAGGAATAGGTGGCTCATCTGCGTAAAAGATATCTTCTAATTTCTTTAATCTTTCGGAAAATGATGGGTCTTCAACGATTTTTGACGTCATTTTCTTCAAGATACCTTCCTCCTTAGCTAATTTCCTATATAGATTTAATGCCTTATTAGGATTATACTTGGCATTAATTAATAACTTGAGTGCCCATTCATCGGCCGCAAATTCCTGTTCTCTTGAAAATTTTACATAATAATATTCCAATAAGGGCTCGCTGAACGTTTCAAAAACTGACCGTTTCGAAAAGTGTTTTCTTAGTAACCCACGATCGTGGCTTAATATTACATGGGCGATTTCATGTCCTAAAAGAAGAGCCATTTCATCATCAGGTATTCCGATNTATTTGCTATTTATTACAATATCTCCATTTGGATTTGAACCGCCTAACCACTCACCCATCTCCTTCGCGTCACTCACCCAAACCTTAATTTTCCATCTTTCGAATAGTCGGTCCCCTAAAAGTTTTTTAGCCATCGCTGATAAATTTTTATCTTCTCTGACATTAGTAACTTTTTTGGCATGGGAGGTCAGAACATCTAAAGTTAAAAAAACGATGACCACGGAAATGATTGATATTGTCTTAATCCTCATGGCAGTCCTTAAATAAAAAATGCGTCCATTCTGAATAGAGGAAAAACCTTCCATAGTTCCCTGAACATGTCAGTTACAGCACACCCTTAATCCTTCATAATACTTCCCTTTGGTAAGAACAATTTTTGCCTCTCATTATCTCTTTTTTCTGCATTCTTCATGTGCTTGCTTTAATGATTCATTTCATAACTGTTGAAGTATTGGAGTTGCAAAATACTTGGTTGCAGTTGGTCCGGTTTCAATTGATATAATCCTTGGGTCTTTTGATTTTTTCTCATTATGGATTTGCCATTTACGCTTATTAATGCAATCTTCCTCTGTATATGCTCTTATTTTTTCGCCACGCCGTAATATTTTCTACATTTCTTCCGACGTTGTCCCCTCCTTTTGGTGAAGTAAGAGGGACTCTCTTGCCCATATATTAAGCTACAATCTCCTTTCTGTCAAGATTTTTTTGCTGCAAGGCAGCAATGAGTTCTGGTATTTCCCTGTAACCTTTCACTCGTTTGAATTTCTTCCCTGCCCTTAAGAGGGCGGCCACCGCCCACCTCTGGAGCATGTCACCACCTCTCCAACGCTTCACCCTTCCTGTGATCGTCCTTGTAACCGAAAAACGGGATTCAATGGGGTTTGTTGTTGAAAGGGTCTTCCTTAAAGCCCTGTTACTCCAAGCTTGTGTAAAGTCAGGGTCTCCTCAAGCCCCTCTTTAAGGCTTGCTGCTGCTGAGGGGTTCAACCTCTCCAGATACTTTACCGTTAAATCAAGCGATTCCTCTGCCAGAGCATAATCTGCCATCTTGTAAGCAGCCCTTATCCTTGCATCTACGGCATTTTGGTGCTCAGAGGGAAGGTGTTCTTTCACATTTCTCCTCTTGTGCATCTGACACCTCTGAACCAGCACAACACTACTAAACATCTTCGCTACAGCAGACCTCAGGGCCTTTGAGCCATCTAATACGAACAGGTAATCCCTCGTTGTATCAAGCCTCCGCTTTGCCATGTCCTCAAGGAGCATCTTGCAGACCTCGACATTCTCTGCGGCCCCCTGTCAGAGACCCTAAATGTGCTTCTTCCCCGCTCTATCAATGCCCATGGCCACAACAAGCAGATTCCCCTTGAATTCTATGCCATCTATGAATATCGCAAAGAGGTCAAACCCGCTTAAGTCTCTCTCCATGAACTCTCTCATCTGTTCCGTTGTTGCCTTCAAGAAGTGTCTGCTTATACTGGAATTCTTTATACCATAACCACTTATAAAAGACTCTATTGCCTCTTCATAGTTCCTGCTCGATATGCCCAATACCATCTGCTTCATTACTGTCTGCTTCATCTTTATAGGGTTCTGAAATGCCTTGTATGTGTCAAGCTGTATCTTCTTGTTGTCTTTGCCCCTGAGTCGAGGACGGTCTATTAATACCCTCTGTCCATCGTAATACACAGGGCTGAGTTGGCTTCCCCACCAGTTGGCTGTCCTTAAAGGATACTTTGCGTTTTTCCTGCCGTCTATCTGCTCACATTCCGACTCTATCACTGCTCCAATAAGCATTAGCCCAACTCCCTGTGATAATCTCCCTCAACTGCAGCAGGGATGCCTGCTAATACATCGGCTACAGGCAAGGGAAGTTCCAATAATACTTGCTCGTCTCTTATCTCCCTGATCTTTCCATTTGCCTTTTTTGCCATCTTACGGTATCTTTTACTCATAGAAGCGGCCTCCTTTTTAATGAGTTTTTCGTTAAAATAGTTTAATCGAGGTCGCTTCCTACTTCAACAACTAAAGGGACGTTGTCTGTGGTGATCCATCTATCCTGCCCCTTACGTCCATAAAAGCATTCCAATAAAATCACTGCTATTGTACAACTGGAAACATAAGTAACTCATTTTAACTTCTGTCCACAGCCTGTGCAGAAATTAGCATTTGCAGCATTCTCCTTTCCGCATTGAGAGCAGAAGATGCCCTTTTGTTTACTTTCTTTTTTAGGGAGCTTAGGAATTGCCGCCTTAACTGCTTTTCTTGCAATCAAAACCATACCAAAAGCAAACAAAATGCCTGCCACGGCTATTACAGCGAGAATAATTATTTTAGCTATCTCTGGTGTCACGAATGTGATTCTTGGAATTGATGTCCACTCTGGAGAAGATGCGTTATCAGCGATCTTTTTGAGATTTGAGCCATTAAAACCAATAATCCAAATTTCTTCATTTTTTATATTTCTATTATATTGTTGGAATAAAATTTTTTTACCATCAGAACTCCACGATAGATTCCAGGGTTCACCTGAATAAATTTTTGCTTTATCACTTTCATTATCATCTATTACATATAAGTCTGCAATAACATAAGCATAAGATTCTACAGAGAATTTAGCTCCGGTAAAAGCGATCCTTCTGCCGTTGGGTGAAAATCTCCCCGTACCTGCGTCTTTTTGCAAAAGGGAAAACTTACCCGACCGCATGCTGTATATATATAAGTCCATGCCATAGTTTTCTTTAGAAACACCAAACAAAAGTTTTTCAGTATGGATATCATGAGGGACAATCGCATCCCCTAATCCTTTTCCGATTTGAATTACACTCTTTGGCTTATCTATTTCAACCAAATAAGTGCAAAGGGGTACTTCCTTACCGAACTTTCGGACAAAACTTAACTTTTTTCCGTCGAGAGACCACAAAAATTTACTATCAGCAAACCATTCTGCTTCATTTACCCAAGAGGGTTTATTATAAATAGGAACGACCTTTAATAGTTCTTTTTCTGATTTGTCTTTTATATTAAAAAGCCACGTGCCTTTTCCACAACACCCATAGTCAGGATCATTCCAATCAGCTTTTTCAAATACAATCTTTGTTCCGTCTGGGCTAATGACTCCACTTCTGCTTCTGTTGTCATTGGTTAGTTTTTGTAGCGAACCGGTACTAATATCCAGGATGTATAAATCTAAATCCTCTACTTTGAAAATTTCTGCTCCCTCATCTGTACGAGATACTAAAGTTTTAGGATTACTAAAAACTATCTTTCCATTTTTTGAAACACTAAATTCTCTAACTCCTCCCCTTGTCAACTGCCTCTGATTCTTTCCATCACTGTCCATAACCCAAAGATTTCCATCACGGAGGAAAACTATTGCCTCACGATAAAACACCTTATTAAACGACGTATTAAATGCTTCTTTCAAAGACGCAAAGTCTAGTAGTGCAAGGGCAGAAGATTTAACGGTTAGCTTAGTCCCTCTTCTGAGACCCTGGAGATTCCATTTAGCTTCATTAGATGAAATCTTATTCCCACTTGTCTCATCAATGCTCCCCGGCATTTTTATCGTAACCTCATACGGAAATGGCATGTCAGAGCTTTTAAGTTGTTTGATTTCAAGGACATAGGATTTCTTTAGAAAGCCCTTTCTTTCAGAGAAAAAAGTATATCTTGCCTCATCATCATTTAGCTCAGATACGTCTTTGAATTTTCTGCCAAAGACAATGATATGTTTTCCCTCTCTTTTTTTCTCCTCAATAATATTCCATCCTTTGGGGCTGTCTGATTTGAGCTTCGGGATTAGTTGCGAAGCCCATTCTTGTTGCACGGCAACCTCAAGCGTTGCATCTCCTGAACCATCTTTATTGATGTTTATAGTTTGTTTGACCTCAAGGCAGGATGATAAAGTGACAATTATAAAAATTAATAACAAGCAACGTAAAAAAGAACTTCTTTTAAAATGTATCATTGTTCTATCCCCCTATATTATTAGAGTATTACCAGAGCGTCGCGAATATAATCTTGCTGAACCATGCACTTAAAAGCAGCATAATCGGCACAGCCAACGCCGATTCTCCCTCTGACATTTGAGAAATCTTTGTGCATCCGCTGTATAACAGAAGAATTGTATAACACATAGCAAAAATAAATAGTATCGCTACCACCTCAAAATTAGCGATACCAAGAATACCTGTTAGGACAAAAAAGAATCCGAACGGCAGAAGTGCAGCGCCTCCAATAAAAATGTCTCCTTCAAAGCCATCTGTTCCATGAAAGATTTTGCGGGCTAATAGGCTTGCCAGTGCAATGCTTGACGGAGGAATAGCGCCACCGATGAGAAGCTTGATAACATCAGCGAATTTTATCCCTCCAAATGAAGGATAAAAGCCAAACAAAGAGCCTATGCCCCCTTGAACTTTCTTGATACCTAAATATATCCCTAAAAGCATGAGGATATCAAAAACCAGAGCAAAGAAAATTCCTGTCCATAGGGCACGGCTCCTGTCTAAACTGTTAAAGGCAACCGAAAGCCCCCCAACTGGATTGATTGCAAAGACTTTAAAAGCCCCTAATGCATCCTGCGAAGCAACCTTTAGTTTGGCTGTCAGTTCAGGCGATACAGTCTTTCCTTGCTTCACGCTTGCTCCGCAGGCACTGCAAAACTCCGCATTCTCAATCACTTCCTTGCCACAATTTGGACAAAACATGGTTACCCTCCTACTAAGAATTTGTGTTAAATTTATACTGTGATCTTTGACAACAACGATTTAAAGTTGGGGCAGGAAGACTACATAATACCTGGGTCATAGAACCCTTAAAGGAGTCTGTCTCCTGCCTCCTAAAGCCATTATAGCTTGATTGGGTCATTGAACCCTCGTAACCGATGGAGGATTGGCTGGGAGGTGTCTCCTGCCCCTGTAAAAACATACAATTTAACGCTAATTCCATATACTTGACTCCTTTTCTTTTACGCCTTCTCACCTACAGACAAGAATTCGCATACATTCTATTGTCTCCTTTTGCACTCCTCTTCAGCTTCTTTTTTTGACTGCTCCCACAGGTTTTTGAGAACCCATGGAGCAAAAGGAATTTTTGTCACTTGACCTTCTCGTATTACGGTTTCAACAGGAAGATTTTTCTTCACTTTTTCATCATATATTTGACGAGTACGCGTAGAAATGCAGTCTTCTATAGTGGGTGCCCTCAATTCTAATTGTTTACGTTTTGATTCTTCCAATACTTTTATTTCATCTTGGGTTAGCGATGATTGTGATGAAACAGTTATATCAACTGTATTTATAACACCTGATGATGTTGGTATCGCTGTATTCCATTGCCCATCCATTGTCCGATAGGCAGTAAAGAAATGGTAATTACCAGGAGCTTGTAATGTTAATTTCCCACGATAAGCATAAGAAACATTCGGGGGCAAAGATATATTGGGTTTGAATTCAAAATCAGGGCATTTGGTTTGTGGACAAGTTCCGTTAAGCCTGCCTCCAACAGTTAGCACGTCAAGGATTATGGGTGCTGCGCCCATATTTCTAATAGAAAACTCTGCCGTAATACTTTGACCAACCCTGTAGGGTGGTGGCTCAAGTATTCTTAAATTTGAGGTTATCTGTAATTTAGCACCCATTTGAGCTATACTTTCAGTTGGTAAAGTTATCATTAAGAAAAATGAAATGAAAGCCCAAAATCTTATATAGTTTTTTGACATTTTTAGTTCCCTCCTTAGTCCCTTTAATACCTTTTCTCTCTACGAAGGTTTTCAGCTTGATCGAGGTACTTGCTCCATTCTTCTGGGTCTATATGGTCCCATAATTTTTTCACAAGTAAATTATAGAACTCAGATAGTGCATCTGCTAATGCTTTATCCGAAGTATCTTTCTCCTCTATACCGGAGACAAGTAACATATCAATATCACTTGCAACTCTAATGGGTTCTTTAAATTTTGCAACAAATTCATATGTCTTACTTACAGGCTGAGCTTCAATTCTCTTAACCCATAACTTTTCACCTGTAATAGATTCATAAAGCAAAAGGGTTATATATCCTCTTACCGTAAATGTTCCTCTTTCTGAATAACCTCTGCTTCTATCTTCAATTTTTTGCTCGTCAACAACAATAGTAATTTTTGGTGAAAAGGCATATATAGCCCGTTTTTTCTGATCAAAGGTCATCTCATCCATGCTTGTAAATGTTCCAAGCACCCTTATGTTTTTCAGTAAGAGCATATAATCAATGTCTGTTTTTAGGGATTCACTCAATACATCCAGATATTTTTCTTTAGCAATATCAGATTTTTTATAAGCTCCTGAGTAGGCAGTCATTATATTTTTGGCGTACGTGTCTAACGTTGATGGCGTAACCTTAACTGGCGTTACCTCATATGATGGCTTTACAAAAGCTACCATAAAAGGCGATTCAGCTTTTTTAGTCCCTCCTTTAGGGATTGCTAACTCTAATTCTTTTATTACAGATACTTCTTTCATAGGTTCGTACATGGTTATATTTCTGCTATACCGCATTGGCATACCACAGGCCGAAAGAAGTATTGTTAAAATCACAGCACAGAAAAACAAATTAGAAACTTTTAGCTGTTTAGTAAACATTTTCAAATACCTCCTCCTTTAGGTTATGATTTGTATTTTTACTTACTTCCAATAAGTCTATAACTTAAACATTTATCTGTTTTCTATTGCAATCTGCTACACGGCTACCTTGTTGAACGCACTCTGAATAATATCCATACCAATAGAGCCTAGAAATATGAGCAAACAGAAAGTCCCACCAACACTCCTTACACCGCCAGTAACTTTCTCAACTCTTTTGGCATATTTCCATAGCCAGATAAGGTTTGCAATAGGTATAATCAACAGCCATGCAGAAGGTATTTTAGCACCTTTTGCCTTCATTTCCCCTTTGGTCTTTACATACCATACCAAACCGTAAATACCAAATGTAATAAATGGTAGAAAAAAAACTGCTAAAGGACTACGATTTTTCATGATTAATTCCTCCTATTGCTCAGATTTTTATTGATTTTTCAAAATTAAACTTAGCACCCTCTTTCACTTTTAATTTTCTGACATGCTGTTATACGCTTGTATATTTTAATTAGGTCCTTCAATAAGATACCTACAATAATAGGAGTTGTAAGTAAAATATTTTTGTTATACTCTACTGCTAACAATAAATTTCCTCTTAAGAGTGCATTTAGAGCTCTCGTCGTTCCATCAGGAGGACAATAACCTAATAACCTCTCCCATAGGCACAAATCAGGAAGCCCTGTTTTGGTTAAATCTAAAGCAAACAGGACAAACATGCCAATTCCAAATACGACAACTCTTGCCTCTGGAGAGGTTAAACATAAACATTGAAATACAAAATCTTTTAATTTATTTCTTGACAAGAGGATTTCCATTAGCATCCTTCATTTTGTTTGTAGCAATAAGTATGAGGTCTATAAGTGCCCATATTCCACAACCACCAAGGGTTAGGAGCTTCAATATCCCTAAGCCGATATAACCAAGATAAAATCTGTCTATACCAAGACCGCCAAAGAATATTGATAACAAAATTGCCACAAGCCATTCTTTCTGTCCTTACCCACTGAGTTTGCTACCACATTTAAGTCATATCACAGCTTCAAGGTTTGTTTCTGCCCCGCAGGTCTGACAAAATGACTTACCAGAGAGTGGTTTTGCTCCACATGAAAGACAAATCTCTGTCTCTCTCTTTACCTCTTTACCACAACTTCTACAGAACATAACTCTCTTCTCCCGTTCTTATTCTGAAAGTTTATAAATATTCTCTTCTCTCTTCTGTTTTCAATTGGTTGAACTCCCAAAGAGTCTCTTGTCTTTCGGTTAATTATCTAAAATGCTTCTTCAGTGGCAGATTTCTTATCAGTGGTGCATCTGTTTCAACCAATTTACCACGTGAAAGACTCTGAATATTCCACGGAATTGACTCATAAGACATCGTGTTAATCGGGGTAATCGTATCTCCGCTCATCTCAAATACAGTCCAGAGGGTTCCTTCCTGATTAGATGGAACATTGAAGATTGCCACAAGGTTACTGCCGCGATATACTCTGACCTGAGCACCAGAATTAGATAAGGCGTAACTACTACTTGAATTTCTATTCGTGTAGTCATGAACTGAGAATCTATATATCCCACTAATTTGCTGATAAATGGTTGTAGTTTCAGGACCATAACTGTATATATCATCTAAATCAAGCTTTACATATTCAGGCCATGGACTGCCTTGACACCCACCCCAGTCAGGGCAAGACTCAGCATACCAATAGTACATATGAAATCTTGTTCCATCAGGAAGTGGCCCAGTCAGGTGGGAATCTAAATCCCATGGTATTTCACCCCAGGTAAGGATTATCCTTGTTTCGCCAGACGAGAGGATTGGTGTTATAGTAGCATCCTGATTAGCAGTAGTAGTTCCACCAATGCAAATTACGGTAAAATAAGTGGTGTTATACCCGTCACCGCTTGCCTCTGCTGTATAACTACCTGCGTTTAGGCCTGTAAAACTATAAAATCCACCACCTTGGGTTGTTGTAGTTGCAACTATTGGACCAGTCATTACATTTATTCCTGCCCGCAGATTAATCGTGAGACCATTAACTCCTGTACCATCCAATGCATTTACAATCTTACCGCTTATATTTCCTGTTCCTGAATGTGTAGTATCTATTTGAAGGACTGTCTCAAGATATATAGTAGTGTTGGCTTCAACTGAAATATTGTAGTAAGTTGCAGGGATATAGCCCGCTTTTGTAAATTCAACCCTATATCCACTTCCAGCAGGAACTGATAAAGAATAGGTACCATTTGCATCAGTTGTTCCTGTAGAAATTATTGAACTTCCACTATAAACATTGACTGATACACCCTGAAGTGGGGATTGTGTTATTGCATCTTTTACA
>JGI24721J44947_10010641_pt1 | contig 11621 bp, 7 predicted proteins | sample YelNatPaOPGAMG01_FD_44947 | JGI IMG/M metagenome (IMG submission 44947)
CCTTATGCCACAATTTTGGCACCAGAGACAACTTTTATTGATACCCTGCCATTAGAGGGGATGAATTATTATGTTGCCACGGCCTATGACCACTTAAATAACGAAAGTGGTTTTTCTAACCAAACTTCAGTGTTTATTGATAACATTCCTCCTGCTGTACCCACAAATCTTGTAGCGAGTTATGATTCAATAAATCAAAAGGTTTCTTTGATATGGCGGGCCTCGCCAGATGCGGACCTTAAGTTATATAAGATATATCGTTCTGAGACCTCGGGTAGTTATACAACACCGATTGATTCAGTATTAAAACCAGATACGACCTTCATTGATTCAGCGATATTTCTGGGCAAGACCTATTATTATGTCGTCTCTGCAGTTGATACGAATAAAAACGAAAGTGGTTTTTCCAATGAGGATACGGTGATTGTGCCGTTTTTCATCGCTTCAGATTTCGCATTGGCGACCGCTTATAATAATGGTCGGAAGATTATAAGCAGCCCAACCGGTGACAGAATCCATCTTGTCTATTCATCAGGGGGTGGGATTTATTATTGCTATTCTGCGGATAGTGGAAAGAGTTTTTCATCTTCAGAACTTGTTGGTAGTCCGGGTGATTATCCGGCATTGGCAATTGATACTACAGGCAATCCCTGTGCAAGTTGGGTCTCGGGTTCAAACATATATTATACTTACTGGACTGCAAGTTGGGCACCACCGGATACGATTGTTCTGCCGGTTGAGAATGTTTCACCGCCATCAATGGTCTGTGATAATAGAGATACTGTCCATCTGGTCTATGTCCAATATTATCAATTGCCCTCGGATATTGGTGATTTGGTCTATTTGAAATTTAAACGGACCGATTTTGACAATGCGGTTATTGAAACCCTTTATCACAATATCTTCTGTCGGACTCCATCCCTTGCACTTGATGAGTTGAGGAATATCCATATTCTGTGGCAGGGCGAAAAATGTATTTGCTATCAGAATAAAGATTCTACAGGTTGGCTTGGCATTGATACGATTTATAAAACCACAACGGGCGAAAAACTCTATCCGGTGATTGATTTTTATGGTAATAAGATTATGGTCTGCTGGCAGGATAGAGATTCGTTGGGTAACTTAGAGATTTACAGTCGGCAGAAGGCCGATATTGGCTGGCAGGAGATAAAGAAAGTCGCCACTACTTCAGGGGAATCAAGATTCCCAACCATTGCAGGTGCACATTATTGCTTGTGGCAGGACAATTCTTCGGGAAATTGGGAAATTTATAAAAGCCAGTATATTGATACATCTGGTTCCTGGACAGTGCCTGAAAATATTTCTAATACATTGCTCACCTCAGGTTATCCACACGGTGCTTACTCTTTAGTAAATCCTGCGCATGCAAAGTTATACTGTCTCTGGACCGACGGTGATACAACCCCTTATGCGATTAAATTTAAAAAACTTGATGTTTCACCGGTGGTGAAGATTTATGCTGATGTAGGCCAGTCAATACAATCCTCTTATTGTTTACAGCGTGATGGCTATTGGGTATTTGGGGATAAACCATACCAGAGTGTGGATTGGGGATATGAGAATTTAAGATATAGGATTTCGGGATTAGACCCGCAGAAGGTATATCGTTTGGATTTGGCATATTATTTCAGGAATGAGGTAATTGGAGGCAATTCAGGACAATTGGCGATAAAGGGAAATCAAGACCTATCAGGGAATGAATACGGGGCTGAAGTCCCTGCTTTAGAAAGCGAAAGAGGCATCGGTCGGATTATTCAGGCACTCGTTATTGATGGTATAGGTCTTGATACCGCATTTATTACCCCGAATCACTTAAAGAGGATTTCTGTGCGGTTACCCGATTCGGTGTATAAAGACGGTGAGATAATAATAGAAATAAAAAATATAAAAGGGAAGTGGGTTGTCTGTAGTGAGATTGGGTTATATGAATTTCCAGAAGAAAATGGTAATATGACTTCAGGTCCACAGGGGGAGGAGGGGGGACGCTACACGCTTAAAGGTTTACGCTTACTACCGATGTATCCTAATCCAGCAAAGGGTCTCTTAAAAATAAGGTTCAATTCCCCTGATGAGCGAAAGATTACAATTAAACTCTATGATGTCTGTGGTCGTCTTGTGTACAGAGAGAATCTTTTAAAATCAAGGATTGGGATGAATGAGGTTTTGGTAAAGCCTGAACGCCTTTCTGGTGGGGTCTATTTTGTCCGATTGGAGGCTGAAGGTTACGCAAGGGTTGAAAAAGTAATCTTTCTGAGGTAATTCGGTAATTCCCGAATTTATAAATCTGGTAAGAGAGGTCAAACAAGTTTGACCACTACATCCTCTTTTTTATGTCAAGCAAGCTTGACCACTACAATAAAAATAATCAAATCATTTCCATCTTTGTCCTGCATCGTGTATCCTGTATCATGCATTAAAGACGTAGTAGCCGGCCGCCACACCTCTTGGTGGCTTGCTCGGCAAATAATTTCAGGATGTCAAGCAAGGGGCGGAGAAGGGAATATCGTGAAACGTGTAACGTGGAATGTGAAACGGAAAAAATAAAAAGGGCTCAAAAAGGCTAAAGAGGGCTGAAGGGCCAAAGGGCGACACAGGGGGATTTAAACGAATAACGATGCCGATAGACGTAACCCACCACACTTCTTGGTGGGCAGCCACACCGTATAACGATTAACGATTTCATTAAAAATCTATTGACATTCACTCCATATTTGATATACTTTACTTATGAAGATAATTAATCATTTAAAACAAAAATTACATTCTGGTTGGGTAATTGCCAACCATATCCTGGTTTCGTTCCATGTTGCTTTCATTTCCTCGGTTTTGTGTATTCCTAAGGGACTGCAGGGAAAGGAGGTATTGGGATTCGTCTTTACAAGTATTGATACAATAATTTCTGCGATATTTTGGTATGTAAGTTTCCATACAGGAATTGCAATCCATGAGATGGGTCACTATTTAAGGGCAGTGAAATTAAATGCCCTTAACGAAAGCATACTTCCTGATGCGCAGAAAAGGTACAGGAGTAAAGGTTTTGCAAAGATACTCTGGTATATAGAAATGTTTATAAAAATTCCCTATGGGAAATTTACGGGGGTGAAAAAAGAAGGGCTTACTTATTACCCTGAGGCACCATTCAATCTCAGTGTTGCAGCGGCTGGTCCTGAAATGAGCGGGAATATGGCACTCGTTATGCTGCCAATTGCTATCATTCTGCTTGCAGGTGGCCTAATTGGAGAACACATAATTCTTACCTATCTTGGTAGGCTCTGCCTTGGCATTGGAACTGTTGGTTTGCTCGACTTTTTACTTGCTGATCCTGGAAAATATCGTGAATTTAAAGAGCGCGAATCAAAGGCAAAACTTAAAGCCCAGAAGATTGAAGTTACCAGGGTTGGCTGGAGCGCAAGGGCAAAAGAAGTTAAAAAGATGATGATGGAGAAAAGAATTCAGACCATTAAACTGCCAGATGGAGATGTTGTCTGCCCACCATGGCAATTCAGAAACTGTGGTATGGGTGGGAGGCACACTGAAAAAGAGTATCCGGAAAGCAACATTAGCATGCAAGAAATGATGTTCATACCTCTATGCGCAAAAAATTATGAAGAGGCACAGATGATTACCGTTGCACTCCAGAGTCGTTTGAAGGAGATCATAGAAAAATCTGAAGGAGCACGGGTGATGGGAATTGGCTTGGAAGGTGGACTTGCACCATATATTGCCAAAGAGCCAGGGGATATAATTCCTGAACAGCGTCTATGGCGTATGGCGATTCAGGCGATAAAGGACATTGGATTCCGTCCAGGTGAGGATGTTGCCCTTGCATTTGACCCTGCTTTGAGTGAGTTGAGCAATGCTTACAGAGAGGAATTTAATCAGCCTGATGCAGTTGGAATGTATTATTTCTGGAGGAGCGAGGAGAAAGTAGTGATGTCGCGCGACCAGCTTATTGATTTGTATAAAAAGACTGTGGATGAACTTCCAATATTCATGCTTGAGGATGCATTTGCTGAAGACGATTATGAAGGCTGGCGATTATTAATGAAGGAATTGGGTGATAATTTATTCATCGTCGGAGATGATATTGTAACCACCAGGGATTCAACAATTGAAAAATGTGCAGATGATGGTCTTATGAATGTTTCACTGATAAAGGCAAATCAGATTGGCACACTCTCAGAGACGCTGATTGCAATGCTCGTTGCTCTGGGTAAGGGTATGGATTTACTCGTTTCCCATCGTTCCAAATCCCCAAATGATGATATGGAGGCACAGATTGCACTTTCTGCCAATACAATGGGATTAAAAGCAGGTGGTGGGGCAAATACTGAAAGACTATTCAAATATGGTTCAATAACCAAGATAATGAAGGAGCTGGAGATTGCCCAGGAAAAGGAGTATGAGAGAAAAGAACATCCTGAGGTGACAAATTTCCTTAATAACCTCGTCATAACTGATATCATTGCTTATGAAGAACCTACAAATGCTGGGATCCCAAGTGTGGGAGTTAATATTTATGCAGGTATTCCGGGAAGCTGGGAATATAAGAAGATTCTAAAGATGACGGGTTCAACACCATTAGGAACGTCAGCAGGAACTGGTGAGGCAATCCATCTCGTTGACAGCACAATTGAGAAGTCACCATTGATAGAAAGATATGCGGGCCTTTTTGCCCCTCAGCCTGACAAAACTTATAAATTCAAAAAGGGTATTAAAGAGATTGAAATATTAGAGAAGAATGATCCAGAATTATCTGCCCTGTGGCAAAAGGTTCAGCGTTACGACGGTAAAGGTTGTCTTAATGCGGTAAGTAATATAATGAATATTATTGCACCCCAATTCCTCGGAAAGAGAATCTCTGAATTCAAATCAATATCAACGGTTGATAAACTCCTCCTCAATCTTGAGTTAGAGACCGCAATTGCCCGTGGTAAGGTGGGAAAGGATGCCCCGATTGATGAGAGGATAGAGATTATGCAGCGTAAGGGTAATCTGGGTATGAATGCCATACTTTCGGTTTCATTGGCAATGGGCAGGCTCATTGCTCATATCCAAGGTAAGGAACTCTGGCAGTTACTGAGAGAGGAGATGAAACAACTCATCGCCTCAACCGTGGTAGCCCATGGCGGTCTGGAGATAATAAAAGACTTTATTCCTGATGAGAAGATTCGCAAGATACAAAGTGCGGATAAAGAGTTAGCACAGATCCTCAGTGCGGAATTGCCTTTCTCAACCCTTGTTAAGATTTTACAACAGGTTGAACAAAAACTGAAGAAGGAAAATAAGAAACTATACCAGGTTCTACGCGAACAGGCAAAGATTTATTTATAGGATATAAACTCAGTCTAAAATTTTAAAAAATTTAACAAAAATTCTTTTTCAAGCGGAAGGGGTATTTTTTACTAAATTGACGCTTGACAATTTTAATTTTTTCAATAAAATGATTTATAAACGGGGAGGAACTTATGATTACCATAAAAAATTTATTCTGTATTCTCTGTGCCCTACCTCTATTCTTAACAGGAAACCCGCTCCTCACTAATGTGATAAATGAATTCCAGACCGATACCATCTTAGGACAGAAGATTGAGCTCGGTTTAATTAATTATGGTTGGGAGATTCCACTTTATGGAACTATTGTCACAACCCCGGGAGGCGTTGCTCACATTGATACTGCAATCTCTATACCTCCGTATGGTTTTGCAGTGATTGATACATCGGTTCTAAGTGGACAATTTTACTTGCCACTCAATAATGGATACATACAGGTATACCAACAGGATTATTTTATTGATGAAGTCAGATATTCTGATACCTTGCACTCTCCTATCCTCTCACCACCGATGAGCACATCTGCTTCAAGAATTATCTTCATTAGGTCAAATAATGAACCTCGCATTGACTGGTATATAGACACAACACCAACTATAGGTGGCCCTAATGACGACTATCCTGGTTGTGTAATAGATGGGTATGTTTATCTTAATAATACACCAATTGCAGGGGCAATGGTAACGGCGAACCTTTATGAGGGTTTCCAGAATCCCGGTTCATTCTACACATCCTGCACAACTTATACAAATACCAGTGGTTTTTATTCATTTGATAGCCTTTTACCTGCGCGTTACTGGATGACCGCATCTTTTGGCAATCATACCCCAAATGGAGAGTTAACGCCGATCCTCAGCGCACTCTGGCCAAGAAGAATAAACTTCCATTTTATCGGTTCTGAAGAAAAACATCTTACAAATCAAAATTTTTCAGAAGCATTCAGTGTTTCCCCGAATCCATCAAGAGGGATGATGATAATCAAATGTATTATACATGATAGAGATATGGCACAAAATCCAAGTCTTGTAATCTATGATGCGATGGGTAAAATCGTAAGGTGTTTTAACCATTTATCCACGATACACCATAATGGAGGTCTTTCATCTTATCAGGTTATCTGGGATGGGACTGACAATTCTGGTTGTATACTTCCTGCGGGTATCTACTTTATTAACTTAGAAATTGGTGATTACAGAAGGATAGAGAAGGCGCTCCTTTTAAAATAGCGTGTAGAAAAACAAAAATTCTATGTGTGATAAAGAAGACTGGATAATTAATGAAAACAAAGTAGTAATATATTCTATTTAAAATCCTCGGGTAAAGGGTCGATTACAAGTTGGATGGTTGTCCGGCGGGCACGGGAATAATTATTATAGCTGGAAAATTCATATTCCCCTGGATCTTTTACCAATCCTCTGCTCACGGGTAGATTGTGTATGTAATCAAGGTGTTCTTTCAATTGTGCCATATTTTCAACGATCTCGGCATCAAAACTTTGTGCCCATACGGTTCCTTCCCTTTTTTTAACCTCATTATATTTTCGTGCGAAATTTCCTTTGATGAGTTTCATGATCTTTGAAACATTGAACATCCTGCCCGGTTGAATTATGATGTAAAAGGATTCAGGCATAATTAGATATCCAAAGATGTTGTAATTTAGCATATAGCGGTGATAGCCAATGGATAACAACAAAAACCTTGCCCAGTGGGGATCGCTGAATATTTCAACACAATCCTTAGTAATAGTCCAGATGTAGTAGATGGAACCCGGTTTTATTATTCTCTTCGGCATTATACCTCCTATTTTAAAATTTGTTCCATCACCTCACCACTTAAATTTTTCACAATTAAAACCGCAAGTTTTAAGAGATTTGTGTAATCCTCATATGAGATAATACTTGAGGCTGAATGCACATAACGTGTTGGTATACCGAGGGCAAGACTTGGGACGCCAAAATTCGTCAAATGGATTGCACCGGTATCATAGCCGCCTTTGATTGAGGTGAGGTGATAGGGGATGTTATTTATTTCAGCAAGTTCAATAACAAAATCCCTTAAATTTTTATGGGGTATCATTGTCCGATCATATATGAGGATTGCCACACCTGCTCCAAGTTTTTCTTTGGCATCAGCACCGTTCCCCGGCGTGTCACGGCATATGCTCACATCAAGGGCAAAGGCAATGTCCGGCTGGATTAGAGAAGCAGAAGTCTTCGCACCCCTCAAGCCCACCTCTTCCTGGACCGTGCCCACAAGATAAACTGTGTTGGGATGTTCTATTACAGCCAGTTCCTTAAGTATATCAATTAGTAATGCGCAACCAATTCTGTCATCCCATGCCTTGGAAAGTAAAAGATCAGTGTTTGCCATCTGTTCAAATTGACCGTAGGGAATGATCGGGTCACCAGGCCTTATCCCCAATTTTTCTGATACCACAAAATTCTGTGTTGCACCAACATCAATATACATACTTTCTATCTCAGGTAATTTCTTCCTTTCTTCAGGAGAGAGTTCATGGATTGGCTTTAAACCAATGACCCCGGGGATGATTTCACCTTTTTTGTTCTTTATCTTAACCCGCATCCCTGGAAGATTTCCATCCCACCAACCACCGATTGGTAAGAATTTAATAAAGCCATCTTTTGTAATCTCCTTGACCATAAAGCCGATCTCATCCATATGGGCGGCAAACATAATTTTTGGATTTTCGCTCGTTCCATTCTTCTGGGCAATGACACTGCCTATACGATCCCTGTAAACCTTTGCATACTTTTCAAAATTTGTTTTAAGAATTTCCACTACTTCATCCTCATATCCGGAAACACCGAATGCCTCGGATAGAGTTTTTAGGCTTTCAAAACTATTCATCAATCCTCCTTATATATCCAGGTTTTCTACAAATTTTGCATTCTCTTCAATAAATTTTCTTCTTGGTTCAACTTCATCACCCATCAATATTGAAAAGAGTCTGTCTGCTTCAGCTGCATCTTCCATCGTTACCCTCTTTAGTATTCTCCTTTCCGGATCCATCGTCGTCATCCAGAGTTGTTCAGGATTCATTTCACCAAGACCTTTATAGCGTTGAATATCATATTTTTCACCAGGATGCTTCTTAAGAAATTTTTGTAGTTCTTCATCAGAATAAAGATACTCTTCTTTCTTATCGTATCGGATACGGTATAACGGTGGCTGGGCAATGTAAATTACTCCTGCCTCTATTAAATCCCTCATAAATCTGAAGAAGAAAGTCAAAAGAAGGGTTCTTATGTGTGCTCCATCAACATCTGCATCAGTCATAATCACAATCTTCTTGTAGCGCAATTTTGATATATCAAAATCATCTTCACCAATTCCACAGCCTATTGCCGAAATCAGCGTCCTTATCTCCTCATTGCTAAGGATTTTGTTCAAGCCACTCTTCTCAACATTTAAGATCTTACCGCGCAATGGCAATATTGCCTGGAACCTTCTATCCCTTCCCTGTTTTGCGCTACCTCCTGCAGAATCACCCTCTACAAGGAAAATTTCGGATTCATCAGGATTCTCTGATGAGCAATCAGCAAGTTTTCCTGGAAGAAACTCACTATCAATCAGGGATTTCCTCCGCGTTAACTCCCTTGCCTTTCTTGCTGCTTCGCGGGATTTTGCCGCAGTCATCACCTTACTAATTATTACATTTGCAATCCTTGGATTCTCCTCAAGGAAGGCATAAAACCTCTCATTCATCAGTGATTCAACTGCCCCCTTTGCCTCAGGATTCCCCAGTTTGGTTTTGGTTTGTCCTTCAAATTGGGGTTCTTTTATCTTTATGGATATAACTGCAGTGAGACCTTCACGCGTATCCTCTCCAGTGAATGTAAGGTCATCCTTCAGTAGATTATGCTTTCTTGCATACTCGTTAAGGGTTCTGGTCAGGGCAGATTTGAATCCGATCAGATGGGTTCCTCCTTCGTGGGTATTTATCGTATTTGCAAAAGTAAAGATGTTTTCAAGATAAGAATCATTATACTCCATTGCGATTTCTATTTCAATGCCATTTTGAATTTCATGGATATAAAATGGTTTATGCAATCTCTGCCTTCCTGAATCAAGAAATTTTAAAAAGTCAAGCACACCCTCTGTTGAATAGAATCTTTCTTTGGTCCCGGATTTAAGATCCTCAAAATCAATCTTCAATCCTTTGTTTAAGAATGCAGTCTCTCTGAGACGCTGGGCAACGATCTCTTTATTAAACTCCACCTTTTTAAATATTTCCTTATCGGGTTTGAACCTTATCTTCGTGCCTCGCTTCTTTGTCTTACCAATAACCTTTACTGGTTCTTCTGGTTCGCCCTTTCTATATCGTTGAAAATATATTTTGCCATCCCGGTAGACTTCCGCTTCAAGAAATTCGCATAATGCATTTACTGCAGAAACACCTACACCATGAAGTCCACCACTGATCCGATAAACCTTGTCATCAAACTTTCCACCTGCATGGAGCATTGTCATCACGACCTCAAGGGCAGACTTTTTCTGGGTAGGATGGATATCGGTAGGGATACCACGTCCATTATCTTCAACCTCAACGATATCTTTATCAATTGTCACTCTTATATAATCACAGTATCCGGCAAGAGCCTCATCTACACTATTGTCAACAACCTCAAATATAAGGTGATGCAAACCCCTTATTCCTACATCACCGATATACATCGCAGGCCTTCGCCGGACTGCTTCCAGACCTTTTAATATCTGTATATGTGATGCATCATAACGTTCCTCATTTAGATTTTTCTTCTCTTCTTCCATAGTCTAAACTGAACCTCCTTTTTCAATTATAAACTTTATATCATTTAAATTAGCACCCAACTCATTGAACTTCTTCAAAATCTTGTTCTTCAGCAAAAATAATTGTGCCTGCCAGACCGGGCTATCAACTGAGACAAAGAGATTGGCATCATTTATATTAATTGCTCGGGTATGTTGGGCAATATTCTTGCCAACAATTTCAGGCCATTTCTTAACAAGTTCAACCTCTTTAAGGCGTTGATCGAGGTTCAAAGACTTCAATACCCTTGGCAGTATTTTATTTATTCTTTCAGGATGACGCAAGGTAGCCCCTTTTTATGACAAACTTCTTCTTTTCATACTGATTTATATCCATTTCATTATGAACAGTCGCATAAAATATTTGACCTTTCAGTAATTCAAAAAAATTTTTCTGATGTAAACGGTCAAGGTCTGCGACAGCCTCATCAATTAGAAATACTGGAGATTCACCCATCTTCTGTTTGATGCATTCTGCTTCTATTAACCTTAGACCTAATACAAGTAATCTGCACTCGCCATCTGAACAGAATTGCCGTGCAGGATAACCATTTATCTTTATTACAAAATCATCGCGATGTGGACCAACTACGGTCTCTGCCTTATCAAACTCTATCTGTTCAACCCTTTCCAGCGTTTCATAAGTTAGTTGCAAACCAGAACAGGAACTTTGATATTCAAAACTTATGTTCTCTATACCAAATTCTCTGCTTATTAAGCTGAGTTTCTCGCTTATCCCGGGAATTATCTGCCCCCTTTTCTCATAGATCATATTCGCCCAGTGAATGAATTGCTCATTGTATATCCTTAAAAGAGTTTTATTCCTCTCCCCCTGCTGGAGCAGACGATTACGCTGACGGAGGATGTTTCGGTATTCAGAAAGAATGTCTCTATAGTCAGGATATAATTTTATCAATAACCAATCAAGATAATTTCTCCTTTTTATGGGTGCACCTCTAATAAGCCATATATCGTTTAAAGTCATAACCACAACTGGTAGCCAACCAATATACTCACTGAGTTTATCTTTTTTTACTCCGTTGATTGTAAATCGTTTTTCCCCATTGTAAAATACTACTGCATCATACCCCCGGGATATTCCTTCTACCCTCACATACGGATGATTTAGTTTTATTATATTTCTGTCTTCTGTTGTCCGAAAAGAAGTTCCATATGCCAGAAAGAATATTGATTCAAGGATGTTCGTCTTGCCTGCTCCATTTTCCCCGGTGAAAATATTAAGACCACTACAGAAAGAAATACGAGCATCCGCAAGATTCCGAAATCCTTCGTATTCAATCTCCTGTAGTATCATTAAATAATTATATCTAATTAACCATAAAAGTCAAGGACTTTTTGCAAACGTTAAGGGACCTTATTCACACTTTAAAAAAGATGTTAAAGTAATACTTAAAGTAATAGGACTCCCGGAAAATATTAAAGAGCTAATAAAATTA
>JGI24721J44947_10010658_pt1 | contig 11614 bp, 12 predicted proteins | sample YelNatPaOPGAMG01_FD_44947 | JGI IMG/M metagenome (IMG submission 44947)
TACTTTGCCTTCGAGCGATCTTTGAGCTCGAAAATCACCTTTCCCTCTCTTTGTGCGTTCGTGATCGCTGGATCATATGAGATCTCCCCGAGGAAGAAAAGTCCTCTCTCTTCTGCGGAGGACTTGAGTCTCTCCGTGTACAAGTAGCTAACATCTGCCTTATTTATAATGAGACCACTTTTTATGCCAAAGTGGTTTGTAAGATCGATTAACCGTTCAAGATCATGAAATGAGGCAGGATTGGGCTCCGCCAGTGCAACGACGAAAGAAGTTCCTGTGATGCTCGAAATCACAGGACAGCCGATTCCAGGTGGCCCATCGATCAGTATATATCCTAAATTTTCTTTCTCAGCCTCAAAACGGGCTTTTTCTCTTACCTTCTGGACAAGTTTACCAGAATTCTCTTCTCCAGGATTGAGCTCCGCGTAGAAGAAGGGATCGTTATTCTTTGTCAGTGCTTTATAGATCCTTCCACATATCTTTTCCTCGAAAGAAATAGCAGAATGGGGACAGAAATAATAGCAAGCACCGCAACCTTCGCAGAGAATTGGATCCACAATATAGTCAGAACCTATGGCCCCAAATTCGCAAACCTCCAAGCAGATATTGCACTTAGTGCAAGCATCTCTATTTATCTCCGCCTTTTTCCCTGCTGAAAAGTCTTCTTCCTCGAGGACGGAAGACTGGAGGATAAGATAAAGGTTAGATGCATCAACATCGGAATCACAAACAACCTTACCTTTGCGAAGAAGAAATGATATAGAGGCAGCAATCGATGTCTTTCCAACACCTCCCTTTCCACTTACAAAGACCACTTCTTTAAAACTTCCCATTTAAAGTCCTTTCTATGTTATGGAACAACTCCTCAAATGATCGATTGTATTCTGGCAAGGATTCCAAAAATAGCTTCCCCTCCGAATAAGCCTTTGCGATTCTTAAATCTTCAGGAATCTGCGCAAAAACCAGGATATTTTCGCTCCTTAAGAATTCCGCAAGCGGTAAATAGTCGTCAATCTTCCTATTTACAATGACCCCAATTTTCTTTCTCAGGAGTTTTATAAAGCTCACGCAGCTTTTTAGATCATGAAGGGCAAATGGGGTAGGTTCTGTGACAAGAACAACGATATCAGCGTCATAGACACTTTTTACAAAAGGACAGGATGTACCTGGCGGTGCATCTATGATCTGTATGTATTCTTCCTTCAAAGCTCTTTTCACCTCATTGATCACTGAAACTGGCATAGCTTCCTTCACGTTCAGGACTCCGTCAACGAAATAAATTCCATCCCCCGTTACACCTTCTCTCACAACCCCTACTTCCCTCTCACTGTCAATTACCGCATGCCGCTCACATACCCTTTTACACAGTTTGCAGCTTTTACATAGTTCAGGAAAAAGAAGAACTTCCTTTGGCAACACAAAAAGAGAATTGAACTGACAGACCTTTGCGCACTCGCCACAGAAGTTACATTTTCCGTAATCAAACGAGGGGATCCAGACCTTCACTGAATGCGTGGATTCTATAGCAGGATTCAAAAATATATGGGCGTTAGGCTCTTCCACATCCAGATCTGCAACCTGAACTTTATAGCCGGAAAGGGAGAGGAAGTGGGCAAAATTAACGGCGAATGTAGTCTTTCCCGTCCCTCCCTTTCCGCTTGCAAAGGCGATTCTACTACTCATCTCTCCTTTCTTTCAAGCTCTTCTATCCGCTTCTTTATCTCAGATAAGGCCATCTCCAGATCGTGTGCTTCCCTTTTTAAAAACTCAAGTTCTGCCTCTTTTGCCTTTTCTGGTTCCGCTCCGTAAGGAGGGTATGGGGGATAATATCCCCAACCTGGCCAGAATGGAAATGCTCTCATTCTCCAAAGCCACCTGAATCCTCTTCCACCAAATCCTGGGTTCATAAACCCCGGGGTCGGAAATCCTGCACAGTAACCCATGCCTCTTCCTGTCATTGGACCCATACCAAAAGGACCTGTTCTGTCACCAAATGGCATAATATTCACCTCCTTTCTTTTAAGTTTAGAACCAGAATGGATAGTAAGTCCGTGCCCAGAATGGAAGTCCTGTTAATCTCCACCACCATCTGTATCCTCTTCCACGTCCACCCATCCACCAACCTGGGAAGAAAAATGGATAGGCTCCATAAAATGGGTACCATCCGTAGAAAGGCATAGGACTCACCTCCTTTCCTTATTTTACCAGTGTGCCTCTTTATCAGGGCCGTAAAGCCTTTGAAGTTTATTCTCTTTAAACCTTTCAACAGCTTGATGAGCCGTCATTCCAAGTGCTTGATAAAGCTCTATCTGGGCGGAAGATAGCACTCGGACAGCATTCGGTCCGAAATGGCCACTTATTACGGCCTTTACACCTTGGTCTATTACCTTTCTTGCTGTCTGAATCCCTGCTCCCTGGGAAAGGGAGAGATTAGGCGCGTTGTCAAGAACGGAGTACGTTCCATTTTCAGTGTCGTAGATTATGATTTTTTTTGCCCTTCCAAATCTTTCGTCTATAGGGCTCTCAAGGGTATCTCCGGTACTTGTTATAGCTATTTTCATTTCTTCACCTCCTTTTATACCTTTTCTTCTTATTTCTTCTTCTGCTTCGAGACTCAGTTCCTCGCATATTGCGTCTCTCTCCTTCGTGAAAAAGCACGGTCTCATATAAGATGGATCGTAGATGAAGCTTCCCCCTTCCACCCTTATTGCCTTACCGTGTACTAATGCATCCGCTATCTTTCTCCTCGCTTCCCTTAAAAGTCTGTGAAAGGTCGGCTGCGAAACGTTCATAACTCTCGCAGCCTCATCCTGCGGAAAAAGAAGTAGATCCTTAAGCCTTAAAGCCTCTATTTCGTCAAAACCAAGAACTACCTCATCCATAACCCCTGATCCAAAGGGTCTAAAGAACAGAGGCTCGCCGAAAAATCCTATCCTTCTTCTACACCTTTTTCTTGGCACATTATGAATATATATTCATTATCGAAAATTGTCAAGAGACTTTTTCCTGGACTCTTTCTTGACTTTTTGCCCGTAGTGAATATATATTCAGTAGCTAAAGCAAGCGTCCGCAGATGGCAGGCTATAGTAAGAAAGTTTTAGAACATTTCTTCTCTCCAAAAAATGCGGGTCAGATAGATGATCCAAGCGGAGTGGGAGAAATAGGGGATCCAGAGTGTGGGGATTTTTTAAGGGTTTACATAAAGGTGGAGGGCGAAAAGGTCATTGACGTTAAGTATCAGATAAGAGGCTGCCCCGCATCGATCGCCTGTGCAAGTGCAATGACTGAGCTTGTTATTGGAAAAGACTTAGAGGATGTTATGATGATAACTGATGAGGATATAGTTAATGAACTTGGCGGTCTTCCTGAGTTCAAAATTCATTGCTCAGCTCTTGCCGCATCTGGTCTTCATAAGGCAATAATGGACTATTTTGAAAGGAAATTCAGAGAAAAAANTAGTNTCGAAGCAGACTCTTCTGAAGACCGGGAAATTTGAACTGAATCGTCTGAAAAAAGGTTAAGCCTGACATTGGAAGTACTCATAGTTTTTCATTCCCAGACCGGAAACACTGAAAAACTTGCTGAATCTTGTGCGAAAGGGGCAAGTGAAACAGAGGGGGTAAGGACGGTATTAAAGAGGGCCAATCTTGTGAGCGCAGAAGATATAAGGAGGGCAAAGGCGATAGTCATATGCTCCCCAGAATATTTTGGATACATGGCAGGTGCGATAAAGGACCTGTTCGATAGAACTTTCGAAACATTAAAGGATGACCCACAGGTTCACAAAAAGCCGTACGCAGTCATCATTTCCGCTGGAAATGACGGCTCCCAGGCTTTACTGAGTATAGAGAGAATAATTACTGGACTAAAATTCAAAAAGGTTCAGAATCCTGTAATTTGTAAAGGGAGAGTCACTGAGGAAGACCTGAAGAAATGTTACGAACTGGGAAAAACGATTTCGGAGGGGTTAAAATTGGGAATATTTTAAACCTCGTGTAAGACCTGTTCTGCGTTACCTCCTCGGCAACTGCCCTTCCCAAATCTCTTTTGAATTTACCCGGATCTATTTAAATGTAACAGAAATTTCTATAGGCCCCTTTGGATCAAGATCGATGTATCGCGCTTTAACAGTGCTGCCAGGTTTCACAGGTATCATCTTCCCGATAGTTCCGAGAGAGAGAATATCGCCTTTCTTTAGTCTTTTCCCTTCCTTTGCGAGAGAATCTCTTATCCACAGAACAACGTTAAGGGGATCGCCAAGAAGGGCAGAACCTTTTCCCTCTGTTATCATAACGTTTTTTTCGTCGTAAACTTGAAGTGTGAAATTTTTCAGTCTATTCATCCATTCTTGTGTCGCCGAAAGGGGAATAGGATCACCCATTACTCCGTATCTTGCACCAACGTTAATAGCAGCAATTGCGGGAGCGCTCATCTTTACCTGTGGATCAAAAACGAGGTCAGGAAGTTCTATAAAAGGGATCACCGCATCCAGATTACTTAATGCCTCCTCAGGAGTTTTTGCATCGTTAATTGCTTCGTTTCCCACTCTAACAAGCAAATCTCCCTCACAGACTGGCCTTGTTCCGAATTTTGCATCTATTATCTCACCACTTTTAAGCATCATCTTCTTTAAAAGTGTACCCCTTATGGGATGGTTAACACCAAAGGCTTTCTGAGCGACAGGGTTCGTAAGGCCAGCTTTATAACCGATAGGTTCTCCAAATTCTTTCGCAATTATAGCCACAAACTTCTCCTGCACCTTCATAGCCTCTTCGAGTGTCATTGAAGGTTCCACTTCTTTTACAGGAATCTTTTTTATGAACTGATCAGCAAGCCTTGTCGCAAAATCCTGAGCGTAAAGCCATGAAAAATTGGAAAGAAGAAGAAAGACAGCAAAAACTTGCAAAAAGAATAAAGAGTAAAAAACTTTCTTCTTTCTCATATCGATCCCCCTTTCCTTTGAAAAAGAATATCAGAACCGGATTAAGAATGTCAATACAAGAACTCTTCGAGGTAATATAACACGTAATATGAAAAAATGGGGCAACCGTCCTTATAACAAAGTAAGGAGACTCGAACCAAAAGCTTTCCATGTGGAGGTAAGGACTAAGAGGAGAAAGAAGAACGGGAGCAAAAGATCATGGCAGTTACACTTTCTTTAACCGAACTTTTTGTTGTGGCCAAAAATACACTGGAAGGAGAGGTAACTCCTTAGCTTAAAAAGCATAATTACAGACGGGTATAGAAACGTGAATCGGAATGGACATAGGCTGTGAATTTAATGGCATATGCTATATGAACAAAGAAAAAACGATATAAGAATGTGGACATGGGAGAGCTGATAGTCTCTTCTGGGGGAAAGGATACTCATTACGGTATTCATTTCTGGGAAATCGTTACTTCCACCCTCTTTAAACCCCTTTTGGTTTAAGTCTTTAAACACTTTGATACCCATACATTATAAACTCGGGCTTTTTTGATTTTTGGAGATGGGCATCAATAAAGGGAGCAAGGACATTTTCACGAGGAGGCCTTGTCAACAAATGTGCCAAAGCGTCGACCGACGCTCCTTTGTGGCCCACTTTGTAGTACCTTTCCCCGTCCACAAATCATTTCACCTGATATGGCTCCTGCACTACCCAGAGAATAAGGGAGATCCGCGCCACAAGAGAGGACTTTTCGGAACTAAAAAAGGTAGTGAAGGAACTCGCCGAAGTACAAGAGGCTTTGAAAACGCTACCCGAGACTCGATCACGAAGTGCCCGATGCCGAAATTATAGCATTCATCGATCGTTTACCCTTCATGTTAGATGCCCCTATCACGGCGATGGTTTGAGGATAGAAAAAAGGCTTGAGATCCTCTGGATCTAAATGTCTATTCTTAACTTCATTTCTCCAGAAAGTTCCTTCTTCAAGATAATTCTGGCATCAATGATCTTTAATTCATTTTCGTAAAGAAAAACTGGGTTTAGATCCATTTATTTCGCATCTTTTTCGTCTAATGGGATGGATCTGAAGCTAACATCTCCCAAAACTTCTACAAATACCCCTCCCAGACCGAACATCAAAACATGTCCGAATGTTTCATCCACCGTAACCCTTTTATTACTTCTATGCCAGGTGGTGCCATTTCCTGAATAGGCCCGTATTAGGCCCTTACCTTTGAAATTCCCTTCGATTTCTCTATATGCCGCTTGTGCTTCCCCATCATTTCTTATGTTAAGCCTGACTCCCCAGAATCGGATTTATGAACCACTTCTCGCGAAACCACCTTCTTCACCGCAGGTAACCTATCTTGTCGCAAATTTGTAAAATAGAATCTTTTTCTCCTTATGTGTCCCCGAATTATACGATCCGCGTCAATCAGCCTACTTTCATATAGAGGGGAAGATTTTCTTAACTTAAATGAAATATTGCTAAAGTTGTGGATAGGTGATAAATATCTCTCCGTGGCAGAGAAAAAAATCCACATAGTTTGTAAGAGAGGTAAAGAAGAATCTCTGAAGATCGCAGAGGAGCTGATCCGGAAATTCGGAAACCTCTGCGAAATAAAGATCGATGAAGGCTCGGCCGAGCTAATAAACTACGAAAAAAGAGTAGAACCCGAAGAAGTAGGGAAGGGGGCTGATCTCATAATCGTTCTTGGTGGAGATGGCACATTATTAAGTGTCTCCCGTAACTCTGTGGGAAGGGAGATCCCAATTCTCGGTGTAAACTTAGGTGGATTAGGTTTCTTAACTGAAATAAGCGTTGATGAATTGCAGAAGATGTTCAGTGATCTACTCTCTGGGAAGATGAGTGTATCAAACCGGATGATGCTTAATGTAAAGGTTGAGAGGCAAAAGGAGAGCGTTCTTGAATTTCATGTTCTAAACGATGCGGTGATAACAAAGGACGCCCTTGCGCGAATCATAGAGATAGAGACCTATGTTGACGATGAATATCTAACTACATACAGGGCAGATGGAGTGATATTCTCAACCCCCACTGGGTCGACTGGCTACTGTCTTTCTGCGGGTGGCCCCATACTCTATCCTTCAATGAAAAACATAGTCATTGTCCCTATATGCCCTCATACTTTGACTATGAGGCCCCTCATCCTTCCTGATGACGTGGTAATAAGGGCCATATTGAAATCCAAGGACGAGAAAGTGATTCTTACGATGGACGGACAGGTTGGTTTCCCTCTCGAATACGAAGATGAGGTGATAGTAAAGAAATCGCCAATTGTTACAAAGCTCGTTAAATCTCCAAACAAAGGATATTTTGAGATTCTCAGGACTAAACTTAAATGGGGCGAAAGATAGAGCATGCTTTCGTACCTCAAAGTTAAAGACTTTGCCATAATAGACGAATTAGAAGTGGAGTTTGAGGAAGGTCTAAATGTGATAACGGGTGAGACAGGAGCGGGAAAGTCCATAATAATAAATTCTATCGGCGCACTCGTATCCCCTAAATCATCCCCCGAATTCATAAAGCAGGATGCTAAGTATGGGGAAATTACTGCTCAGTTTTTCAGGGCCGAAAACGAAATCATGATAAAGAGGGTTCTTTTTAGTTCGGGAAGGACGAGGATCATAATAGATGGGGAAACTGCGCCATATTCGAAGCTCGAAGAGATAAGCGATTCCCTTGTCCACATATACAGTCAGAATGAATACCAGAATCTGTTGAGTAAGGAGAGATACATCGACCTTCTTGATGAGATGCTCGATCTTACTAAAGAGAGGAAAGCGCTAAAGGAACTTTTTTTCAAGCTGAAAGCTAAAGAAGCGGAACTCTCAAGGATAGACCAGGACGTAAAACGGAAAGACAAAGAGATTCCATTCCTTGAGTATCAGTTGGAAGAGATAGAGAGTGCAAATCTAAAGGAGAAAGAGGAAGAAGAACTGAAAGAGAAATTGAGAATCATAAGAGAAGCAGAAAAAGTGTTGGGAGGTCTCAATGAGCTAACGGAGGCACTTTATCTCGGCGATGGTTCCGTAAATTCCATTGTAAAGGGACTTATTTTAAGGATCAAAGGATTATCAAAGATACCGGAGATGAAAAGTATTCTTTCCAAATTAGAGTCGCTACTTCTTTCAGTCGAGGATATACTTATGGACGCAAAGGCTCTGATGAAGAAGATAGAGTTTGAGGAAGAAGAATCCAAAAAAATAGAGGAAAGGTTGTCGAAAATCTACTTACTTAAGGAGAAGTACGGAAAGACTANAGATATCGAAAGATACAGAGAAAATGCAAGAACAAGGCTCGATTACCTTTTAAGAATATCCGAAGAATTTGAGAGATTAAACAGGGAAAAAGAGGATCTGGAAAAAAAGGTGAGGGAGTTGGCAAAATCTCTTTCAGAGAAGAGGATTCAGGGCGCAAAAGAAATTGANACTCTTGTAACAGAAGAATTGAAGGGCCTCTATATGAAAGAGGCAGAATTCAAAATCTCAGTGGAAAAGAAGGAGGAAATCGACGAAAAAGGGATCGACACGGTAGATTTTCTTATTTCCACTAATCCTGGGGAGCCTTTGAAGCCNTTGAGGAAAATCGCGTCTGGAGGTGAGCTTTCAAGGGTAATGCTCGCCGTGAAAAAAGTGATGAGCAAAGGCGAGTCCAAGACTTTGATATTTGACGAGATAGACACTGGTATAGGCGGAAAGGTAGCCGAAATCGTGGGAAAAAGGTTGAAGGAACTCTCCCGTCTTCATCAGGTCATCTGTATTACTCACCTTCCGCAGATAGCAGCGCAAGGGGACCACCACTTCCTTGTAGAAAAGCTATTCTCAGGAGGNAAAGCGAAAGTGACTATTAGAAAGCTCAACAGAGATGAAAGGATCATGGAGATTGCCCGGATGATAAGCGGAGAGCAAATAACTGAGAGGTCAATAAAGAAGGCTGAGGAGATGCTCAAATATGCTGAGGAAAGCATATCCTGAGGACATGAAACATGTACATAAGATTATAAATGCTGCTGCTTCAAGGGGAGAGATGTTGCCCCGCTCACTCGCAGAGCTTTATGAAAATCTAAGGGATTTTGTGGTCTATGTGAGAAATGGAAAAATTATCGGCACGGGTGCGCTCCACATATGTTGGGAGGATCTCGCGGAGATAAGATCTGTATGTGTTGTGAGGAGGTGGAGAAGAAGCGGGATTGGTTCGGAAATTGTAAACTACCTTGTAAGAGAAGCTTTAGAGCTTAGGATAAAAAGGATTTTTCTTTTAACCTATCAGGAGGAATTTTTTAAGTCTCTNGGTTTTAGGACTGTGGACAAAAAAGAGCTCCCTCAAAAGATATGGACCGAATGTGTTAGATGTCCTAAATTTCCGAATTGCGATGAAAAGGCGATGCTGATGGAGCTTTGAGGGGACCATGGAATTGGAAAAGATAAGAAAAGAAGTGGGAAAAAGGTTTGACGCCTACGAGATATTCTATCTAAAGGAGACGACAAGAAAAGTAGAAACAAGGGACTGCGAAATCTCCGGATTCGAAATAAGAGAGGAAGAAGGTATAGCTTTAAGAGCCATGAGGGGTAAGAAAATGTCTTTTTCTTATACATTTGCCCTCGACAGTGAAAGTATAAATGATTTTCTACGGAAAACAGAGGAGCTCTTCCCTTTTCTGGACGAGGATGACGCATATGGCTTTATTGATAAAAAAAATCTGGATGAGTATCCCTCCATACCTCTCTATGATGAGAAAGGCCAGAGTGTTAGTGCTGAGGAGAAGATAGCGTATCTCATAAAGATGGAAGAGGCTATAAGGAAAGATAGAAGGATAGTCGCTACAAGACATTGTGAACTAACAGAATCTCTTGTATTNGTGAGCCTTTTAAATTCTAATGGCCTTGAAGTTCAAGCAAAAAGGACACTGTATGTGCTTTCCGCCCTTGCAGTGGCGAAAGGGAAAGAGGAGGTTTCGTGGTACGATTACACNTGGTCCCACGATTTGCAGGGNATAGATTTTGTGAAATTCGGGGAACTGCTAAGAGAAAAGGCTTTGTCATTTCTCTCACCCATAAGTTTAGAGACAGGGATCTATGACGGAATTTTGTCCCCAAGGGTTGCGGCAGACCTTTTAAGCGTCCTTTCAAGTTCCTTTTTGGGGGAAAATCTTTACAAGGGGAAGACGCGACTTAAAGGAAAGACGGGCTTGAAATGTTTCTCCGACCTAATAAATATAAGGAGTACAGGAATGAGGGGTCCCTTGTCCTTTCCCTTTGACGGAGAAGGATTCCCATCATGTGAGACGGAAGTTGTGACAAAGGGGTATTTTAACGGTTTTCTATACGACTCGTACTATGGGAGGAAACTAAATGCTAAATCGACTGGTAACTGCGCAAGAGATGGAATAACCGACCCACCGAGGTGCGGCATTAGGGGGATTTATGTGGATGAGGGGAAGGAATGTTTACCTGAGCTTGACGAAGGCGAAATAATCGTTGAAGATCTNATCGGAGTTCATACAGCTAATCCTGTTACAGGAGACTTTTCACTGGGTGCTCAAGGTTTTGTAAAAAGAAAAGGTGAGCTTAGGCCCGTTCTGGGGGTTGTGTTATCGGGAAATGTTTTTGAAGTCTTTGAGAATGTCAAGGCCGTGGGATCAGATCTTAGATTTTATGGGAAATATGGCTCTCCTTCCCTCTTTGTTAGTACCCTAAGGATGAGCGGGACTTAGTCTGTATAAAAAAAGGGAATAGGCTTTTAATCTTTCAAATCCGGGGACTTCTATTTNTTCAAAGCCTGCTCGAATTAGGTCCCCTTTCTCCTCCATTAACCTTTTTGATTCCTCATCGAGTAAAAGGTAGGGTGAGCCCTTCTCCTCTAACTCTTTCCGGAGAACAAATGGATCTCGGACTTCTACTAACGAAATAGGGTGGCCATCAGCGTAGAAGACGACCCGCGTAAGACGTGGAACTGTGGCTATTTTTTTTCCGCTGAAATTGTTATTTTTGAGATAGAGCCCTGCATATTTGAGTTCGAGCTTGTCAGCTCTTAAGGTTTCAAAATTAAAGGGTAAAGTAAAAAGGAGTACCAGGATCATGATAATTTTCGTTGGAGAAAAAAAGAAAGGGCGAATAGCCGGTTTAGAATTTATTTTTTCTGCCAATATAGAGGCAAGCTCGAATAAACCTTTAGACACCCATAAAAAGAGGGGGATGCTGATGATAAGCCCGTGTCTTGTGGTGAAGTAAATATGGGAAAGAAGATTGATGTAAGATCCAACAGCAGAAAAAGCAACCCAGATTATAAAAAAATCCCTCCCGTCCTTCAGCGAATTACGATTTTTTAGAATCCCGATAACAAATAGACCGAAAAAGATTGCCCCCATAGATTTAAAGGACTTATAAGTTAGTTCAGATAAATAAAGAACGTATCTATGCTCTGTGGCCAGATCCACGAACCGACTGGTAAGAACGGAAACCGCAACCATTGACTTAAGTTCCTCCCGAAAAACGGCCTCAGGCAGTGTGATTTTCAGCTCCATATGTCTTATCCTTTCGCCCAACTGACCAAGCTGCCATTCTGTGGTAATTGACTTCATAAGAAATAAAAAAAAGATGCTGAATGTAGCGAGAGAAAGGAGGTAAAGAGCAAGAAAATGGCCAAAGTATCGCTTTTCTAC
>JGI24721J44947_10010659_pt1 | contig 11614 bp, 15 predicted proteins | sample YelNatPaOPGAMG01_FD_44947 | JGI IMG/M metagenome (IMG submission 44947)
TCACGCTGTTTTCGTTGTTTTTCATGCTGTTTTCATCCTTGGTTCGCGGCTCGGATTCGTCGTTCGCCGTTTGTTTTTTCCGCGCCCGCCATTGCCTTTTTTGAAGCGCTTGATTATCCGATACGGGTTGTCTTTCGCGCCAATTATGCGGAACGTAGTGATTGTCGTCTTCATCCAGAAGTTTTACTTTTAGTAAATTGGATATTGCTTTTTTAACATTTTCAACGCTGATTCTTGTATTATATGAAATATTGTCAATATCCTTTTCGATCATTCCGTCGTTTTCCATGGCGACGGCGAGAAGACAAAGCCACGCCCATCTGTCATCGCTGTCAATCAAACTCAACTTGCGGTTATTTCTGATATCCGTGTATATTCTGAACCATGGGGCTCCTTTTTTCATTTTTAATTTTCCCTCTTTTTCATGCATGCTTTGACGTACTTTTGTGTACGCGTACATGTACGCGTATGTACTAGTACATGTACGCGTATGTACTAGTACATGTACGCGTACAATATCGTACACGATATTTTAATGGCTTTGACGTACTTTTGTGTACGCGTACATGTACGCGTATGTAAAAGTATGGTGTGTAAAATGCATGGTGCAATGTACTGTATGATTATTGAATATCCGATACACTGCATCAATAAGTCATTGGGTATTCGTTGCCGCTTGATCTCTTTTTCTTCTCCGCTATTCTCTCATATAATTCGCTTGACTGCTTGTAAATGAAAACAATGGGGATTCATCATCATTGCACGGAATGTAGTGATTTTCGTCCTCTTCCAAAAGTTTCACTTCCAGCATGTCGGATATCGCTTTCTTCACGTTCTCGACGCTTATTCGGCTATGATGCGCGATCCTGTCGATATCCTTTTCAATCCTTCCGTTGTTCTCGGATGCGATTGAAAGGAGGACCACCCACAGCCATCTTCCTTCGAAATCAAGCTCTCGAATCTTGCGATTTCTTGTGATATCCGGATACACTCTGAAGTAAATCATTCTTTTTCCCATGTTCCAAACTCCTTTTGTAATATTCGGTAATATTCAGATCGTTTTGATGATGCGCGTAGTGATGAATATTACGGAAGTTTGAATGGCGCGCGACAAATCCGATGAGTATCGCACGCCGTTCAATGCGAACCAAATCTTACTCTTGATTGTCCTTGGCTTGCGTTTCCTTTTGTCTTTGCCGCCACTGTCTTTTCCAAAGCGTCGGATTATCCGTGATGCGTTGCGTCTTGTTCCAATCATGAATGACATAGAAATCATCCGTTTCATCCAATAGATGATTTTTTAACATCTCCGATATCGCTTTTTTAACGACATCCTCGTTCAGTCTGCATTTCATTGACAGATATGAGGTGTTCTTCTCAACTCTTCCGTTATTTTCCACCGCAATCGCATGGAGGCAAACCCACGCCCATCTGCTTTCGATATCCATGATTTGCACGCCGTAGTTGTCAAGCAAATCCGGAGTCATTCTAAAATAGACTTTCATCGTTATTCCCCCCTTATATGTTAAAACNCGTCCTTATCATACCGCAAAAATAAAAACAATGTCAAGACATTAAAAAAAAATGTCTAATTTCACAATTCGAACGTATTTCCAAGCTATGCCTCCGTGTCGGCGCTTGGCGGCCTTNCGCGCGGATTATCCGTATGCGCCCAGGCTATGATTCGGTTTCCTTCCGGAACGCGTATTTCGCCATTCTCGTAGCATTGCAAATCCCAGTTCCACATTCCGGTTTCGAGCTCCTCGAAAAGAAGGAAGATGACATCCCCGTCATTCGGAATTTCTCCGTTTTGGAAGTGAAATCTGTTGTCATTCTCGTCACGCCATAGCCGTCGCCACCTATGCATTTGAAAAATATATAAATTCTCCATTTTCCTATGCATAATCCTCCTGTCGGATGCTTATTCGGGATGTTCGTCATATTTGAATTGACGCAAATGATTTGGTATGTGCACATGCGCCCACGCCACCACGCGCTTGAAATCCGGAAATTCGATTGCGATCCCATTCTTGTAAAATCCGGTTTGGAAATCGTAGTCTCCCGTTCTCGTGTCCTCGTAAAGCAGGAGCATCCGTTCGCCGTCATCCGGCATGTCGCCGCATATGTTGAGCGTATCATTCTCCATGTCATGCCATATGCACACCCATTTCACATATCCGCAGGTCTTTTTTTTCTCCATTATTTTTCATCCTCCATGACGGGCTCCGTTATTTCGCTCGGTGATATTCCCGCCGCCATGAGTATCGCCCATGGAAGGTTGACGTCGTTGTAAAATTTTTCATCGAGACATTTTCTCACCCACCAGCCGTCTCTTGAATCCAATGCGATGGATATGTCGAAACTGGCGGCGCTGATGTCGAGCCACCATGTCAGAGCGTTCAGGTTGATGTCGTTCGTGTACCTTTCGCCATACTCGTCCGTCCAAAATCGTTCGCCGTCCTTGTTACTGTCCCATTTCAGATCCGATCCGAACGCCAGATTGGCCGTGATGGCCCATTGAACGTTTCCCGGCAGTTCGATGAATTCCTCTCTTGTCATTTCATTTCCCCCCTATGCGTCAGCCTTGTTGAAATCCGTCATGAACGGATCGATTATCAATTCGGGAGGGATTTGCGAAGCCATGAGCATGGCCCATGGAAGATTGTTGTCAACGCATATGATTTCCGCGTTTTTTTGGACTGTCCAACCCTGTCTTGAATCAAGCGACATGGATATGCGCCAAAAGTTATGTTTTTCATTGGAAAGCATTTCATGCAGCCTCTCCATGTCCACGCAATCCGGATAAGGCAGGGAGTCGCGTCCAAGCCATGATCGTCTTTTGTCAAGATTGTAACCCCATCGAAGCGCGGTTCCGAAGACCAGATGATCGGTGATCGCCCATTGAACATTGCCGCGTAAATTAATGAAATCCCATCTTTTCATTTTTCGCTCCTTGCGTGATTTTCGTTCGCATCGCTCGGCATCAGTGAATCGGTTCGGTTATAACGGCTCGCTTCCCGCCGTGGTTTCAATCACTGCATATGGCTCACTCCTTATTTCATTTTCAATCGCGATTCACGGTTCGCTTTCGGGGGACGTCGCTCGCTCTTTAGCATTGCTTCCAACGTATTTTATGGCTCGCGTCCTCGTGTTCGTTTGAATTCCCCGCCATGGCTCACTCCCCTGCATCGTTTCAATCAAATTCTGTGATTCACTCGTACAATATAATTTCAATTGGGTGGCGCGGTTCGCTTTTTCCTCTCGAATCATTCAGGGAACACGGCTCATTCATCTCTTCCGTTTCCTGTCTTTCTTTTGAATTCGCACTTTCTTTTCGCTTCTCTCACATGACATGGCTCACTTGAAATCTTTGATTCAATCATTTTCACCGGATCGCTCGTCTTTCTTGATTCAATTCATGTGTCATGGCTTGTTTCCCGATTCTCGCCATGGGAAACGACGTCACATCCGTTTCAGCAATCCGCCGTATTGGGCTTTCAGAGCCTCCTCCAATCCGGGGACGATGTCGGCGTGAGGTATCATGAGATATCCGTCATGGCCTCCGTACTTCATGGCGAACGGCGCCGGAGGAAGTTCGCCGTACTCGACCCAGTACATCACGGTGTGAAGATGGGACAGGAAGATTTTCTCGACGTATCGCATGGCGCGAAGATCGATCTGTCCGTCCGGCAGCGTTCCGGATTCGAGCAACGCCTTCAAATCCGCCCCGTATCTTCGTTTCGACGCCTGTTTTTCGGCGTACTCCTTGTTTTCCCCGTTAAGATTCTTGGCGATCTCGAACTCCTTTCTTTTGCGATACAATCGACCGTAATCGCAATTCTCTCTTCCGCTGAAAATCTTGAAGCTTGACGCGATTTTCCACATATGGGATTTCAACTTGGCGTTGTACGGTCGCGTCTGGCCCTTTTTCCACTCCTTGTCCGGCGCAAGACCGGCGAAGCTCCAAAAGTGGCCGGCGTATGGATGATCCTTCGCGTCCAGTTCCGCCAGCAGTCTGCTGGCGAGAACCCCGGACACGCCGTATTGCGCGAGAAGCCACTGACCGACGGGATGGAATTTGCAATATTGAGTGAGCAGATCGGCTATGGATTTCTCCATTTTCCTGAACGTTTCCATGAACACGGATATGACGCCGTTCGCATCCGCGCCCTCCTTCGTTTGAGATTCCGCTCTTATTCGATACTCCTGCATTTGGTAATACAGGTCGACCAGATGTCTGATCGTTTCGGGCTTGTATTCCGAAATCCCCGCCGCCATGTCATTCATCAAAATCGAATGGAAATCGTTCGGAAAAGCGGTTTCAAGATATTCCCTGCTTATCGCCATTTTTTTCTCCTTTGCTTTTCATGTCGCGTGAATATCAAGCGGTTGTCAAGGTGTTTCGCTTTCGTCATCATCGTCGTCTTCGGGAATGTCGTCGAAAAGATGATCCGGATCCTCGTATTCGACATCGAACGGAGAATTGATCGGCGGAGGCGTCACCGCCTCCGCGCTCGCCGTCTCCCTGGATCGCCTTTTCGCATGGGAAGCCGTGCGCTTCGCATCCGGCGGCGTGACGTCGTTCTCGTCCGATGATGCGACGTTGTCATTCGTTATCGTTTGAACCGGCTTTTTCATTGATTCGATGACCGTTTTTTCGGATGCGATTTTGTCTTTTCGCGGCGATGACCGAATGCTGTATTTCTCCTTCAGCTTTTCGACCGACGATTGCCTTCGAGGACTGACAACCTCTCCGGTTTCAACGTCGATGTCCGTGAAGCCCTCCTCCATCTCGTTCTCGTATTCAATGGCTTTTTCAACCCGCGCGCCCATGTCGTGCTTCTTGCAGAAATTAAGCGTTCCGGTTTTCAACGCCATCTCTATGGGCCATTGATCCCATATCCCTTTCGATTTTGACATGGCTCTTCGTTTGTCGATGTATGATTTGGGCATGGTGTCCCATATTTGCGACCCATCCTTCATCCATGCGATCGTGTAAACGTGGAGAAGATGATCGTAGTCGTCGTACAGAAACGCCGGAACGTGAATGAGATCGGGATGCAATCCTCTTGTGACCTCGTATCTGTCGCCTTCGAAGACCGCCACGGACTCTATGTGATGCGCAAGACCTTTCGTGGCGAGATACTTGTANCCCTGATAGCCAATGATAAGCTGGCATGTTCCGTTGTAAGGCACGAGATAGGATCTTCCGCTGAAGCCCCCCGGCTCCAATCCNAGCTCGAACGCCGCCTTTATGGCGCGATAAACGGATATCATCGAGCAATTGTAAATTTCATGCGATCGCGAGGCGGATGCTATCGCTATGGCGATCATTCTATCGAAGTTAACGTCCTCGGGCGCTATCCTTTTCAGCTCGCCGGCATGCTGCAGTAGATAATTTCTCAGGCATGAAGCGTCCCCGGCTTTTATTATTTCATTCCCCATTGTAAGTCCCTTCCTGCGAATGGAACCGTGAATCGCCTGATCCCCGGCCTTGTCGTTGCATACTTGTCAATCAAATCCTGCGACAGTTCGGCCGACAGTGACTTCCAATCGACCGAAATCGATTCCTTCGATCTTTTCCAGGAAAACAATCCCATGCCTGTCATGAGATATGCGTTCTCCCCCATGTACTCCTTGATTTGATTTTCAATCAGATTTTTTTCAAACTCCACCTCCTTCTCCTTTTTTCTAATCTCGATCAATTGATTGCACAACTCCTCGATTTCCGGCGTCGCCTGGATTGTTCCGCCCGTATCGAATTGGTATTTGGATGACAGCCATTCCTTGTCGGATTCGAAACCGGATATCGGCGGCTCGATTCGCGGAACGACGTGATTGGTCCAAAATTCGATGGCTTTCTCCTGAAGCGCGTTTCCCAAATCCTCGTCGTATTGAACCGTGTAAATCCTGAAATCCATTCCTGAAAACAAAACCCCGATATCGCAGACCTTCCGTCCGGTTATGTGCATCTGCCACATTGTTTGAATGACGTATTGAATTGGCGCCTCGTCGGTGCCCTCCTCGCCCCACTCCCTGGTCATGAATTGATTGGCGGTCTTGCATTCGAGAAGACGGTTATCGTCGTTGACCAGTTCGTAATCCGGATTGACGCCAAGAAAATCGTATCGCGGATGGAGATACGTATTCGATTTCACGACCTCCTCCCCCGTCGTTTCCGTGTACAATTGCGCTATGTAAGGCTCAAGCAGTATGCCGCGCCTCATCGCCAGCGTCGGCGCGCGAGGTTCGACGAGATTGCATTTTTCAAGATACACGTCGTGTTCGGATTTCCACGGATTGAGATGCATTATGGCGGAGATATCCGTGCCGCCAAGATATCCGCGTCGCTTTTCCAGCCATTCGGCGTATTCGGACTCGTTCATGCCGCAACCTCCTCGTCCGTCGGCGCGATCTCCGCGCAGTCATCCGGAACGGATCCCCTTTTGACGAAGTAAACGAGATAGTATTGCAGCATCGTGTTCTCCGGAATTGGGACGTCGCCGTATCCGAGCTTCGGCCCCGTGTAACTGCACACCAGCAGCTTGTCATCCTCGGAAAGATTGACGCATGTCCTGGTTCCTTCGACATAAAGGAATTCCAACGGCAAATCCAAATCCCTTGAAATCAGTCTTGAAAGATTTCTGTGCCTGAGAATGGACAGGCAATCGCTGTTATGCACCAGGCTTCTCGCCTGATAGCGTTTAAGATGTTCGATGCGCACCTCCAGCCGGTCCTTGAAAACATCGCGTGGAAGCATGGTCATGTGCATTGTGTTGTGAATGTAAACCTTTTCCATTTTCTTGCCCCTTTGTTTTTATTTTTAATGCATCGCATCAAGCGGTGATCGCCCATTGAGCGTCGCCGGGAGGTTTGATGAAATCATCGCTTGTCATATTTCTTTTCCTTGCTTGTCATTTGCAACCATTGGGAACTCCTTGATGGTTGACGTAATCACTCAATGAACCTGACGTTGATTTTCCTGCCGCTCAGCTGATGAATGAACAATGCGAATTCGATTATTCCGGCGACATACTGACTTCTTGAGCCGTATCCGAGGCTTTTGGCCCTCTCCCTAAGCTCCTTGTTCAGCCAGGATGACGAGTATATGTACAATCTTTTGCGGTTTGCGCCTTTGGGTTTCAGCGCGTCAGCCTCAAGATTTATGTCCGACGAGTACATTCTTATCCAGTGTCTGCACAGCTCGGACACGGAAAGATTGTATTTTTTCGCTATCTCCTTTATCAGGATGATGTCGTTCTCGTCAAGCGTCACATAAAATTTGCAATGGCTTTCCCTTATTATGTTCACGTCGGCTTCGTCGTCACTTTCGTCGTAACCGTCGAAATCGATGTGAATTTTTTCATCATCGTCATATTGGTTGGTTATCATGATTCATCGGCGTTTCGCATCCGTTCGTTGCAAACGATGACGAAACGCCTAGCCCCCTTCCGTAAGATCATTGCTCCGTTGGCGGCTCGCCGCTCGAATTCTCGCCATCGGCGATTCTTTTAAGCAGAATTAACTGGTCCATCAGGAGTTTCATTTTTTTAATTGTCGATGACGTAAGCATTTCATTTGACTCATTGTCAAGCTCGTCGGAGCTTGCGAAAATCTCCCTTATGATGTGGAGCAATATGTATAAATTCTCCGCGCTGTTGCTCGCCATTGTGAAGATATGCTGGTATTCCTTTTTCATGTCGTTCGGCGTTTGAAACGCCATCCCCTTTCAGTGTGTTGAATGCATACTTTAATATGCCTCGTTTATGCACCTATTATACTCCAATTAATTGGATATGTCAAGAAAGTTTCACTTTTTTTATTCATTGCCGAGAGGTTGCGGCAAGTTGAATGTCACGCCTTTTTGTCCGGCTTGCTCCTGCGCGTCATACGCCAATTGACTGTAAAACGATTTCATTTGATTTTCAAGAGAGAGGTACTCATCCTCGGCTAAGTTCCATTTGATAAGCGCCGGCAACGTGATGTCCTTGCAATATGACAGATCATCGAAATCCTTGGCCACGTTGGTGTCACGGATGTAATTCAATTCGCCTTTCAGTCGCGACACCGCCATGTCGTCAATCTTCGCCAATGATTCGTTAAAGGATGCGTTGGCGTTCGATGCGGCTTGCTCGGTTTTAATATTGTTGGCGTCGTTCGCAAGCGTGTTGTCCCTTTGATGAAGGATATCGCTCAATTGCCGGTTAAGCTGTGCAATTTCAGCGTCGTACATTCTGACATACGGAGGATATGTTGACACCTTTTTCGCATTGTTTAAATTGCTGATTTCACCTTTTATGTAATCAATCTGTTGCTGATAATTGTTCGCATCCTGAGACAATTGTTGCTGCGCTTCAACAAGATCAGGCGTTGGACCTTCATTGTCGCGTTTTCTTAATGCATCCTCCTGAAACGCTTGAATTACTTGCACGTTGGCGTTGACAATGGATGATATGCGATCAACCATCTCCTCCGCCGTTCTTGTGAAATTCGCGGATGAATCACCTCGCGCCATTGCGTTCAAGTCATCGATCAAAGGTTCCGTATCCTCGCCGATGACCGGCCGCATGGACTGAATGACAAGAACCGCTTTTTTCTCCATGCTGTTCGAAAGATAGGTGTAAGCCGCGTAGTATAAGCCGAAAAGCAGCGACAATACGATGAACGCGAGTTCAAGATTGATCATTTCATGTTTTTCCGCCCACGCCCCGGTCCTGTTTTTCACATGAATGTACCACCCCAATCCGAGTGACAACGCGATGAACGCAAGACATATCCACAGTTCCGGGATGGCTCCTATTTGCGACATATGATCATCGGATGAAGTCCACTCGCCATCCGATGACAACATCTGCGTCTCGCCTGTCAGTCTGGAGATTCGCATCGTTCCTTCGATGCCGCTGACGTAAAAATACGGCGTGGGCCATATGAAATACATGAACAACAGACAAACGATAATCGCCAATAAGACATTCAATGTTTTCGCATGGGATGACGCCCATCTTTTGAAATCCTCGTAGATAACCATTTTCATTCCCCTTTCATTTTCGCGATCGACTGTTTCGGTTGTTTAAGGCCACACATGTATCAGGATAAGAAAAATAACAATATTCCATATCAAAATTTGAAACCACAATATAATAGGTGTGAATAAACCTATGAAAATCGTCAATCTTTTTCTACGCAACTTTCTCCTTTTGTAAGTTTCAATCACCGGCGGAGGCGTGACGCCTTGCGTCACCTTCGCGCAGTTGTAACAATAGATCGCGTCCGAAGCCATGGGCGCCCCGCAATATTGACATTGTTTCATGGTTTTTCGGCCGAAGCCGTCTCCTTTCCTTTGTTTTTTATCGTTCATATCCCCTTTTATGCCTCTTTTATGCTACTATTATACTCCATTACGTCAAATGTGTCAATGGTGTTTTCATTTCAATGACTTGTTTCTTATAACAATACGCTTATAGATTTCCTTTCCCGATATGAAAAAACCTTTACTTATGCCCGTCAATTCCTTGACCAGAACACGATCAAGCCCTAAAATATCAAATTGCGCGGGGTTGTGTTTATCGAAGAATGTGACCGGCACACCCATCGCGCCGGAATAATCCATGGGAATATCCGCCACATTGCCAACCTCTATGGCATCGTAATTGTCGTATTTCGGATATTCGTCTTGGGTGTATTTTTTACGGAGAGGAATAAATTCATGACGATGTGATTTTTCGATTTCAATATTCGTGAACCATCGCACAGTATGTAATCTAATGTATCTATCACCTTTGTCATCAATTCGTTTTGGCATTATATTGAATGAGTAATTGTTCGGAACGCGAAATTCCCAAACGCCATTGTAAAAAGTCTCGCCAAGCCATATTTCGTTCTTAAGGAAATATTTGAAAATCCCCATGTATGTTATTGCATTGACGTTACCCATTATTATAAATTTCTTGTCATATTCCATCAGTTGTTTAACATACTCGCTGAAGAGCGAAAACGGAGGGTTTGTTATGACAACATCCGCCTGCTTCAATAACTCCACGCAATCACGACTTCGAAAATCACCTGCGCAATAATTCCTGTCACTATTAAGCATCCACACTTTATTCGAATCATTTCGTATAAGATGCGCAATATCCGCTTTTTCGCCATCATTGTCAGGAACTTCGTTGATTTCAATGGCGTAAGCGTTTTCAACAGCGGTATTCGCGCTTTCGAAGCTAAAAAGAGGTATTTGCCCGTTGACGATTGGCGAGTTTGCATAAGTCGTGGCGATCAACTTTTTTAAACCAAGTTTTTTGAAGTTAAGCGTGAAATACTTAAAGAAATTGCTTTCGAACGAATCATTGCAGTTGCACAAAATAGTTTTATTGCGCAATTGAACCTCATAGTGTTTTAATTCGTTGCCAATATCACCAAACTGAGTGTAAAACTCATCCCGCTTGAAACGCTGCGCTTTGTTTAGTTTCAGATTGTATGATCTATTAATCATTTTTAAATATCTTTTTCACTGACATATGATCGTCTGTCATGCGCATTGCAATTGATATGCAATCACATCAGGTGTCACTCCGAAAATTTCCGCAACCAGNTTGTAATTTTCATTTTTATAGCGCGCCAGAATACGCTTTGGCGCNAGAACATTGGCGGCGAAACAGTTCGCCTCCTGTTCCAAAGGGTTATCATCCTTGCGTCCTAGGGGGCTTCTGACGAAAATGCCCAATTCCGGATTTTCACGTAGATAGGTTTCATGCAAAAGCCAATGTCCCAGTTCATGAGCCACTGTAAATCGCCTGCGATTCAAGCTGTCCGACGCATTAATATATATTTCGCGCGTGTCGAAAACGATAAAGCCCGATATATCCCTGATTTCGTCCGGGAAAGGCTTGTGCAGCACACTAACGCCATAATTACTCGCCACTTCATATATGTTCACTGGCGCATCGCATAGCAGATTTTCATCGAGCGTCTCTTTCGCTTTTAGAACAGCATTCTTGAGATTCGCTTTTTTTGGAATCTTTAATGCTGATATCATCTAATCTATCTCCAAAAATAATTTAGGTTCCGTGTGATCGATCCAATTCCTTGCGATTTCAGTGTAATGAGATGATATTTCAGAACCAATGTAATTTCGGTGCATCATTTTACATGCGACGGCGACAGTGCCTGATCCTAAAAATGGATCGTAGACAACGTCATCAGGATTGGACCATGTGCATATCTGATCAATCGCAAGCTTTAGTGGGAATGGCGCTGGGTGTCCGCATCTAAAACCGGACATAGGATCGCCAATTGTATAAGAAAAGATATTACTATGAAGTTTTGTATCATGGACCACTGTGTATTTATCTCTGATCTTCATCGATTCACCATTATCATGATGCCTGGGTTTCCTTTCGCCTCGATACTTTATTTTTCCTTTTATTTTGCATGGTATGCGAATGGGATTAAACGTTTTCGGTTTGCCTTTGCTGAAAGCGAACATATATTCAAATGTCTGTTCATATCTTTTATGTGTTTTAGGGGTATTGTTAATTTTATGAAAGATCATTGTATCATACAAGCAAAAACCGAGTGACTTGAAAAATAGAGCTTGTCTGAAGGATGTTCCGGTTTC
>JGI24721J44947_10010669_pt1 | contig 11607 bp, 11 predicted proteins | sample YelNatPaOPGAMG01_FD_44947 | JGI IMG/M metagenome (IMG submission 44947)
TTTTACGAAAATGCTGCACAAGTGTTCAAATTAAAAGTTTAGTTTACCACACCCCATATTATAGCAAAAATTGTGTACAAGAAGAGTTCGTCTTCAAAAAGCATCTAATTATGTGATATATAATACTATATTTTCGCTTCTTCAGAAGAAATAACAACGTAAAGATAATCTAAGATTATCTTAGCAGTATTCCCTTTTCTTTTGACCGTATAAAAGTATCAAGGTCCCTCCATGTTGGCTGCGCTTCAATATCTCCTCTTACTGTCGTCGCGAGTGCTCCTGCANCATTACCATATTCTAGAGCCTTCTCTATCGGCATACCCTTATAGTATGAGGCTATGAATGCTGCGTTGAAAGCGTCACCTGCTCCTATCGGGTCCTCTACTATAACCTTGAACGGTTCACACTTGTACACCTTATCCTTTGTTACAGCCATCGAACCCTCCTCCCCAAGCTTAACAACAACCACTTCACAACCTCTTTCAACAATCTTTCTTGCGGCATCTGCCACTGGAAGGCTTGGGAAGAACACATCCAAGTCTTCAACGTTTGTCGAAACTATTTTCGCGTTAAAGTATTTTGTAAGCACCTTAGCGTCCTCCAAGCTCCTCCAAAGCTTCCTCCTCACGTTCGTGTCAAATATCACGTCCACATTATTTTCTAACGCGACATCGTATGCTTTGTCGACCGCCTCAAAACACGACCTGCTCAACGCTGGAGTTATTCCAGTGATGAAAATCGCTTTAGAGCTTCCAACATATTTTTCGTCAACATCTCCTACATTCATTCGGCTTGCGGCAGAACCGCTCCTATAGTAGAAGACTGTAGACTTTCCTGGAACAGGAAAGTGTCTCTGAATAAAATATATTCCAGTGGGCGCTTCTGCATCAACCTTAATCTTTGAAACGTCAATATCCTCACTCCTTAAAGTGTTCAATATTAGCCTGCCGAACTCGTCATCGCCAACCCTGCTCATGAAACCGCAGCTGAAGCCAAGCTTACTTAAGCCGACGAGAGTGTTAGCTTCACTACCAGCGACGTGAACCTCAAAATACCTCACATACCTTAAAGGTCCAGGGGATAGAGCATTTAACTGGACCAGAACCTCACCTAAAGAAACGAAATCCAAATAGGCCACCGTTAATCAAGGGAACAAGAAAAATAAAAAGTTTAAAACCATATAGGGTTAAAAAAATTATTAACTTGAAGATTCCTATATGATGCGATGTATAGCATGTCAAGGCTCATGAGACATGAGTTGTCTATGTGATTTTGGAGATAGGGCTTATTCCAACATTCTATGGAGAAGACGTTGAGCTCGCTAAAAAGGTTGCTTCAGCCTGTTTTGATGGAGGCGCTAAAGTTGTAGAGTTCATCGTATCTCCAACCTTCAACCCACATATAGCAAGAGTGTGCAACAGGTACAAGATACCTTACCATCCGGGATGCATCACGCCAACAGAAATTTCTGCAGCCGAGGAAGCTGGCGCAGAAATAATAAAAATATTTCCAGCACAAGCCCTAGGACCTAACTTCATAAAGCACGTGATAGGCCCGATGCCGTGGTCGAAGCTGATACCGTCAGGCGGAATAGAGGCGACAAAAGAGGACACCGCAAACTGGATAAAGGCTGGAGCCGCAGCAGTAAACCTTGGAACAAACCTGATAAGAAAAGATCTCGTGAGAAAAGGAAAATACGATGAAATAAAAAAGAAGGTTGAAGAGTGCATAAAATGGATAAGAGACGCGAAAGGCATGCCAACATTCCAAGTAATAGAGCATATTGCAATATATCCAACAGAAGAGGCTGAAGCGGAAAAGATAGCAGAATTGTACACGAAAACATTCAATCTCAAAAGGGAAGAAGAACAGGCGTCGATAATGCTATCAGGAGAAGGTGGAGGAAAAATAGAGGTAATAAAAAAATTACAAAAAAGACGTCAGAGCACACATAGCAGTATAGGTTTCAGACTTCGAAAAAGCATGCAACAGCCTAAAGGAAAAGGAATAAAACTCGAGCCCCCAATAATAGGCCCAAACTATAAAGCAGCATACCTAAAACAAATAGACCCAGCAGGAAACAAAGTACACATCATATAGAGACAATAAAATTATGCGATATCGCATAAATTTACTCCCAGAGGCACAAAAATTTATATCATAAAATCCTTTCCCTATGCTCAATGAGGCTCATCCAGCAAAAAGTTTCTCCTATCAACCTTTTTAGGCTCTACACTCATCCGGATGGGCTTCTAATGCATACTTTTAGGCATATGGCAATAGTGTTATTGTGTAAAACTCCTATGCTATAGTATGTGAAACTAAAATATTTCGGCGAAAAGATTGTGGATAGAATGAGTCATGTTAAAAGGTATCCTATGAAGGCTAGGATGCTCATGAAATTCTATAATATGGGGGACAAATATGATGTGTTGAATTGTCCAGTATATATCAAGTTGGTAGGTGGGCTGTTGCACTAATATGCTTATTAAATAAGTGGAAATTTTGTAATCTTCTTTAATAAAAATTTCTTATATTTTTCATAAGAATCGATTTTAAAGAAAAAAGTTTCTAGTATTCTCCTGCGGTCCTGAGATAAAGAATAAAAATCGCGTACTTCATACATTTGCTTGATTAGAATGTGCTCAGTTTTGTCTCCTAGGTATCTTGGTCCCGTTCCGCATCCGGCGATAGGTGTGCGTATGCCGAAAATATTTTTGGAAGGTGTCCTTTCTGCCTTCAAGGAACGTAATACTGCAGGAGGGCTTATGCTGTCATATGGGAGGGAGACGGCTCCACAGTATGTTATTGATTCGAAGCCTGGTGTTTTCGATATAACCTTAGGACATACTGGTGTTTCGATAAAGGAGTATATTTTGGAGAGTGTTGCCGCTGCAAGAAGGAAGGGTGTTGTGGTTGAGATTGAAGCTGACCATCTGATAATAGGGTCTTCTCTTCAGGCAGTTCAGAGGCTGTACGAGGTTCGCAAGGGGGCTTCATTGGATGAAGAAGTTATAGAATCTTCTATGGAATATAATAGGCGAGCTATAGACGAGGCTGTTGGAACAGGTTACGTGAACACGTTCACTGTTGACGCTACAAGCCTAATAGACTACAAGGTTATGGAATATCCTCAGGAAAGGGTTCGTGAACTATTCGAGGAAAGGGTTAAGGATGGTAAGGATCTCCTTAAAAGGTACGCGAACAAAAACTTTCTCTTCAGCTGGATAAACGGTACAGTTTACAAAGTCAGTTTCACAGAACCTGAGGTGATGAAGGCTGCTCTAGCCTTCTACAGAAACTTGGAGGTTACAAGACAACTTTACTCTTACATCGAAAGGAAAATGAACGGGCAGCCTTTCGGCTTCGAAATAGCCTTGGACGAGATTCCAGTTTATACTGGTAAGGAGCTAGCCCTGTACTTGGACATGTGGAGGTCAATGGAAGCGCACGTAGACTTCATAGCCCCATACATAGGCTTCAGGAAAAGGGAGGACTACACGGGTAGCCTTGAAGAGCTTGGGAATAGGCTGAGTTTTTTGGCAGCGATAGCCAACGGCTTCGGATGCATGCTCTCAATACATTCTGGAAGCGGTCTGACACCCTACACTGGAAAGGGTGAAGGAGTATACGATTGTGTGCTAAGGTCTACTGGAGGTCGTGTCAAGTACAAGATTTCAGGAATATATGTCGAGCTATTGCTGGAGCTTTTAGCCAATTCTAAGGATGAGAGGAGAAGACGTGTGTTCGAAAAGGTGTTCGATGACGTTAGAGCATATATCGAGGAACAGATAAGGCAGAACACTCCATTCGCAAGCGAAGGGTTGAGGGAAAAGTATAGGCTGTACTTGGAGGACTTGAAAGCTGGCAGGTGCAGGGAAAGGGACAGCAGGGCCGACTTCTTCAGACACTACTCCTTCATAGCACTAAACTTAAGAGACGAGTCTGGAAAACGTTATCTCAAGGAGATGCTGGAAGGTTTACGAAGAAGATAAGGAGTTTAAGGCTGAAGTGGACAGGGAGGTTAAGGCTCTAACACTAAGGCTGATAGACGGCCTAAACTTCTCAAACAATGTACAGAAAATTGGCTTAAAAGCTTAAACAATCTTATCATTCAAACCCAACTTAATCAAAATATTTCTAACCTCCATAACATCTTTAACCGACGGATTACAGTGTTTAGAGCTCCACATTCTGTCCCTTGGAACGGTGTACGGTTCACCTAAGATTGGGTTAACTCGAACATAGTACTTGCATCCGCCATCGAGCATGTTGAAGGCCTCAATAGCCTCCTCCTCGAACTTTTTCAAATCCACGTTCCTAAGCACTGGAACCCTCACCTCAACAGGAATCCTATATCCGCTGACAATCTTCAAGCTCTCCAAATACATTCTCCACATCTTTTCAGACTCTTCTTCGGGAAGCCCGTAAAGTTGAGCATGTGGAACCTTCAAGTCAGTCAGAATGTAATCGCATAACCCATCTTCCAGCAGCCTCTTAACCTCGCGGGCGAGTGTAAGGTTAGAGTTTACAGCAATATTTACTCCAAAATCGGCTTTAACGTGCTTTAGAAGCAAAATTAGCCCACTGTACTGTAGTAGAGGCTCTCCTCCCGATACAAGAAAATAGTCTACGAATCTCCTTGAAAGATACAGCTTCTCCAGAAGGCCTCTAACATCAACCTTTCCACATAAGCTTTTGTCACATTCAGCCAGCATATAATTGTGACAGAAGGGACATTTTAGGTTGCAGCCGCAAAGCCATAGCGTGAAAGAAGTCTTTCCGTAAACGTCTATCAAGCTTAAAGCCTTCCATCCTGCTCCGAATAGAACAATTTCACCCTCCATAGAATAGTTTTCAAAGCTCATGATAGTTTCATCGTAGCTTAAAGTAGAGGGTAATGTTTTCTCGTCTCAAACTCCCTCCTCCTGTAAGGGTTCCAGTTTCTCAGAGGCCTATAGTATCCAATAATCCTGCTCCAGACCTCAACCCTATCACTACCACATGATGGACATCTTGAAATTATTCCAGTGAACCCCCTACCACACTTTAGACAAACGGTTACAGCTGGAGTGAAGCTCCAGTAAACGAGGTCTGAACCTGTAAGCTTCCTGTTAAATTCTGCTAAAGCGTTAACTTCAGGCTCCTCCCCTAAAAAGATGTGCATCATAACCCCGCCAGTAAAGCTCCTTTGAACCCTAGACTCCACCTCAATCCTTTCAGGTAAATCCATTTCACCATAATATGGAGCTATGCTAGTAGAATATATCGGATTACCCTTGTCAGCAAAATATTCTAGAATTTCAGGAAACTTTACCGCATCCTTTGCAGCAAGCTTGGCGGCCGCAGACTCTCCAGGAACCTCTTCAACATTCCATGGAACACCATCTTCAACCATCCACTCCCTCACCCTCTCGACAACATGTTCCACAACCCTTTTCATCCAATCAGCCGCCTTAAGCCTATCCCTACCACATCCCTCAAACCACAGCCTTGGTTCACCATAAAATAGGGCTGCAGCCTCAGGAAGCCCTAAAACTCCGACAGTGTTAAAGTGCATTGAAGGAAACTCGCTCATGTACTCCAATATCATATAATACATTCCCGGGAAATCTTTCAAAAGTTTAAGGTATCGCTCCCTCATCCAGTTTCCGCAAACCCTAACACCCTCCAAAACCTCGTCAAGCCTCTCATAAAACCTTCCATCCTCTCTTCCAGCTTCAAGCACAATCCTTGGCAGGTTAACGGTAACCACCCCTACTGAGCCTGTAACATCAGGTATGGACCAAAGTCCACCAAACCTCCTCCTTCCAAAATCAAGCTCACCAAATTCAAAGAACTTTCCGTTAACATATCCAAGCTCCTTCCTGTCTATGGAAAGCCTACAGCACATGGCATATGAAGCGTCAGGGTCAACAACCCTACTATTAAGCCAGTAAAAGCTACCCCTCTTCGCAGTCGTAGAAAATACTGCGTCAAAGACTTCAGAATCATCGTAAAGCATTCTACTGGTAGCCATAACAGTAGGTATGGGGAATGTGAAAGGCTGGCCAGCATCATCCCCCATACCAAGAACCCTTGAAAGCGCCAAAACAAACATCTTAGACTCCTCCAAAAACTCCCCCAACAACCCAGCCCTAACCCCACCAATAACAGCCCACCCTTCATCAAGCACCCTCCTCCCAGAATCCAACAAAATTGTGAAGTTCGTGAAAGGCGTCTGCATACCAATCCTACTCGGAAAATTCAAATTGTACACAAGCCTCTGAACCTGCTGCTCAACATACTTCAAACAAGCACCCTCCCTCCTAGCATAAGCTCCAGCATAAAGTTCAACACCTGAAAGCGCTTGAGCACCACTAAAATAATGTTGCATCGTAATAAGATAGTTGGCAACATGGTCAACAAAGCTATCCAAATGCTTAGCCGGCCCAGCCGAAATCGTGGGCGTCTTAAGCCCAAGCTCCAAAAGCCTCTGCAAACTATGACCAGTACAATATGGAATGTAAAGACTGTGCGGAAGCTTATGAATNTANATGACGCCATCCNNGTGCATTCTAGCCACCTGAGGAGGAACTATAGAAAGGTGCTCCATCAAAACCTTCTCCGCCACGTAGGCGAAAAAGCCTGTAGGTCCCGGATAGCGGTTAGCGTTCTCGAACGCGTCAAAGTTTCCTGGCTCATTATATTCTCTTAATGGGTCTGTCCCGTAAACTTTTTCCATAATATCACCATTGGATGGATTATCCATCCAAAACTTACAATATAAAATTTACTTTAACAAGAATACGTCAAAAACACACTCTACCTTAAAAATAAACAGTTACGGCCATTACCACAAAACAATTATTTTTCACAAATTATAAAATAAACCAACTGAACCAGGAATCTAAATTATCTTCAGTTCTAAAAGAAGATTTCTTACAGACTCCAAAACATATTTTGCATCAGATAAAGCCTTTTCAGCATCTTCCTTGCCGAATATCTCTGCGGCCGTCTTACCTAGCGATTCTATTCCGTATAGGCTTGGACTTCTTTTGTCAGCAAGGTCTCTTGAAATTTCTCCAACCTTCTCAACTTCTTTTCTGAACCATTCAGGGAACCTGTCTTTGACGGCCTTAAGGATTCTGCTCATGTCATGCTCCTTAGGATATTCTACTCCGACAGCCCTTAACGCAGACTTCAAACAAAGCTCTACACACTCTTGGCTATATCTGACAACATCTGGATATGATTTTTCAGAGTATGCAAGTTCCGCGCTTTTAATTCGAATTGTTGCTCTCTTAAAATAGTCTTCAGCCAGTTTCGCTAAATTCATAATTCTATATCCTTCACCTCCTCAGGCTCGGGGCATATTATCCAGTACCAGCTTCCATCAGGCTCCTCAACTCTTCTAGCACCAACTTTTTCAAGTTTTTCCCTAACCTCCAAAATCTTATTCAACATGATCTTGCCTCTATCGTATATGATTACACAGTCCTTTGCCATGTCAAGGTAAAATGGGTGCGTTACAGCAGCCTCCCTCTCATCAAGCAACATTATATCTAAGTCCGCGTAAATGCCACTATTCTTCCACAAATAAATTATCAAATCATCCATCAACTTAAAGGAAACAATCTCACGAATTATCTTAGTCCTATCACTATAGCTTTCAGGCAAGCCTCTGGCTACAACAAGCAAGTCTATATCACTTTCAGGCTTAGCTGTTCCCTTAGAAAGGGAGCCAAAAAGTACTATCGATTCAAGCCTTGAACCGAACACCTCAAACATTCTTGCAACAGCAAGCTCGAGCACAGGCAGCCTATCCCTCTGCTTAACCCTATCCCTCCACACAACACCAGAAGCCTCCATCAAAGCCACAATTGGGTGCACGAGCCTATATAAGCCCCTGCCCATTTTATCCGCCCATCCAAAGTACACCATCTTATGCAGGTAAAGCGAAACCCTTTTAGGGTCCAAAACCATCTTAGCTTCTTCTACAGTGAAGGGCATAAGGCTAAAATTTGCAAGAAGTGTAAAGTACTTGTCCACAAGCCAATTAGGTAAAGCCTTCACCATATACTATAAACTGGAAGTCAACCCTAATAAATTTTTTCTTAAAAGTTAATAATTACCTATTAAGTAAATTATATTATAAATTAAACCTATCCTATCTCAACTATTTCATCAGGTTTAATGAACTTCTTGTACCAGCCTACGAATTTTTCAGGTGTCACAACATGTAACTCCACAGGCGCTTTAATCTTCTTGTAAACTTCAACCATCATCTTATGCCTTTCCCCTATTCTTTCCGTTACCACAAGTATATCTATGTCGCTTGCTGCCGTATACCTTCCTCTTACAACAGAGCCGAAAACATACAGTTTAGCGTTCGAATCAATACCATTTATAATCTTTTTAACTTCGTAAGCGACTTCAATGTACTTCTTTAAATATTCTATTGTTTTATCATCGAACACCTTCGACAACAGGCTTAAACACCTCCACGACAAACCTGTATATGTCCAAAACCTCCCTTTCCTCAAAAGTGTAAGGCAAATATCTTGCTACAACATAGGCTTCCTCGAGCCTAGCAATATAATGCAAGTTCTTCTCATCCTCGACAAGTTCCAGAAGTTTGGGATCATCACGTCCTAGAAAACGTAACAGTGTTCTAAGCGAATGCGTTCTCAGGTAGCCTCCACTTCTAATTAAAAGCTTGTATTTAAGAATCAGCTGGCAGTACTGTTCAAGATTAAAAATAGCGAGATCCCACTCTTTTTCCTTCAGAAGTGTTCTAGCATTGTGTAAAAACGCTTCAGCCCTTCTTCTAAGAATTTCAGCCTCCTCAAATGACAAGGTTGTTCACTTAATATAAGAGTCTTGTGGAACTTCAGTATTTAAACATTGTATACAATTTATTGCGGGATTGGCTCACTTACTTAAGAGGCGGGCTTTCAAAACTATTTATAGAAGATTGGTTTAAAATGTGCTGTGTGGCTAGGAATATACTTAAGTACAGATGAAATCGTGGGCCAAGTTGTAGACGATGAACTAAAGACGGTTAGCTTGAGAAGAAGGCCTATAATAACTTATACGCCTAAAAGCGGGTACGTTGAACAGGATCCAGAAGAATGGTGGACTACATTAGCGGCTGTTGTGAAAGAAATAAGACGTGATATAGGCAGCCTTAAGGTTCAAGCAGTATGTGTCACTTCACAGAGGGAGGGTCTGGTGTTTGTAGACGGTGAGGGAAAGCCTCTGGGAAGGTGTATAATATGGATGGATACAAGAGCCTGTAAGGAGGCAGAGTATCTTAAAAGGAGAATAGGGAAAAACACATTATATAAGCTAACAGGCTTGCCAATGGATGCAACATTCAGCCTACCAAGGCTTCTTTGGATAAGACAGCACCATCCACAAGTACTGGGAAAAACAAAATACTTTCTACAGCCAAAAGACTACATAGTCTACAAGCTTACAGGAAAGTTTGCAACAGACCACACGCTCGCATGCAGAACACTCTTATACGACATAAGAAGGTTCGAGTGGATAGACGAGTTCTTCAAAGAATTCAGGATACCGAACCTCTTCCCGCAAGTAGTAAACTCAACTGACATAATCGGGTACATAAAAGATGATGTGGCAAACGAACTTGGTCTAGAAAGGGGGACACCAGTAGTTGCAGGAGGTGGAGATAGGCCGGTGCAGGTTGTTGCAGCCGGAGCAAAGGGTACCGGAGAATTTGTTGAACATATGGGGAGCGTTGTAAACTTGAGTACAGTACTTGATACGCCAAAACTATTTGAAGACGCAAAAATACTTGTGGGCGTGCATGCCGTTGAAAGAAAGTGGCTTGCTGAAGCAAGCGTTTCAGCTGGAAAGCTAATATTAAATTGGCTTACAGAACTTCTGGGTATAGGAAAGGAGGAGCTGAACCTAATAGACTACAATGTTTCACAGACACCACCATCATGTGAAGAACTCCTTGTTATACCACACCTTCAAGGTGCAAGAGCGCCCTGGTGGGTAGCCTACAGCAGGGGCACAATATACGGCCTAACCCTAAAGCATACAAAATGGTACATCCTAAGAGCCTTCATGGAAAGCGTAGCATACGAGATAAAGCTTGTCCTCGAAATCTTTAACAGAAACGGCATAGAACCTAAGAAAATAATATGCTTAGAGAAGATGGATAACCTAAAATCATGGCATACAATAAGAAGCTCATGCGTAAACTTCCCATACACATTCATAAACCTTGAGGAACCAATATCATATGGCGCGGCACTAATATCAATGCTTGGCATGGGTAGAAAAGACCTCTTCAAAAATTGGGTGGAAAACAGGATAGAACATAGGATAGAACCCCAAAAGGAGCTGTCAAAAACATATGAAAAGGCTTTAACTAAATACATAAAGGCTGTGAAAAGCACCCTAAAATACTATAAATAATCAGCATAAAATAGTGAAAATATAATATAAGAAACTTAATTTATTAAGATTTAGTACATTTTATGAAAATCCTTGTTAGAAAAGTATAAATAATCATTATATATCATCTTATATCATGAGTCAAGAGCCAACAAAAGTTGGGAGAAGATCTTTTATAAACTATCTTGTTGCCGTAGTTGCTACAGGTGTCATTGTCGGCGCCGGAATGTACATTGCTGGACCAAAGCAGACCGTTACCGAAACAGTAAGAGAGACGGTTACAAGCACAGTGCCTACCACAATAACCATAACAGGCTCGCCAACCACAACCACAACAACCACAATTCCTACCACAACAACTCCTACAACCACCACATATCCACAGCCTCCCGAGCCAAAAGAGCCCATAAAGTTGACTGTATGGTTGTGGGGTACATTTGCTCCAGCCATAGACAGCCTTAATAAAGTTGCATACCTTTGGAACAGGGCTTTCCCGAAGGTGCAGATAGAATTCACTCCAATAGCAGGACTTTCATCACTAGAATTCACGTTAAAGGTTGAGCAGGCTACAGCGGCTGGACAAGGGCCGGATATAATACACAATGAAGACTATGCTCAAGCGTCACTAATATATGACGGCTTTGGAACAGAGCTTCCGCCAGAACTGCAAGATTGGCCAAAAAGTACGTACACCCCAAGTACATTGATGCCCTATACTTCTGGGGTCCAGATGTAGTGAAAAGAATGTATGTTCTTCCAGGCGCATATGGTGTCAATCCAACCAAACATACTTGGATTAACGAATATCATGTTCAAGAGGCTGGACTGAGTGCAGACTGGAATCCAGCCGACTGGGATGAACTAATTCAAGTTGCACAGAAAATGACAAAGTATGATCAATCAGGGAAGCTTGTAAGGTCGGGTCTATTCTGTAGAGTCAGCGGACACGTGGCCGGTATATTTGATAAGTATACCGCATTACATAGGACTGCTGGAGGGAACGTTATTTGGGCTGAAGGTGGAAAATGGAAAACCGACATAGATTCCGACATAGCAAAACAGACAATACAAAGGTTATACCTTGATGTAATGTACAAGTACAAAATTTATGATCCTGGATTCCCAGGAGACACAGACGCCTTCGCAAAAGAACTTGTTTCAATACTTAATCCGAGGGAGCTAAGAGAAACGGTC
>JGI24721J44947_10010670_pt1 | contig 11604 bp, 9 predicted proteins | sample YelNatPaOPGAMG01_FD_44947 | JGI IMG/M metagenome (IMG submission 44947)
ATTTTGATCTTGCTAATAACTATGGGCCACCTCCTGGATCTGCAGAAGAAAATTTTGGGAGAATTTTAAAAATTGATCTAAAAAGTTATAGAGATGAAATTGTGATTTCTACAAAGGCTGGCTATAAGATGTGGGATGGACCATATGGAGATTGGGGAAGTAAAAAGTATCTTATAGCAAGTCTTGATCAAAGTTTAAAGAGAATGAATTTAGATTATGTAGATATTTTTTATCATCATAGGCCAGATCCAGAGACACCTATAGAAGAGACTATGGAAGCCCTTTATCAAATTGTAAGGCAGGGTAAAGCTCTTTATGTAGGTATATCAAATTATGGACCTGAAGAAACAAAATTAGCTTATGAAACTCTTTCAAGAATGGGAGTAAAAATAATTGTGAATCAGATTTTGTATAACATGTTCTTTAGATATCCAGAAGAAAAATTGTTCCCTGTAATGGAAGAATTAGGAATAGGGGCTACTATTTTTTCTCCATTAGCCCAAGGACTTCTTACCGAAAAGTATTTAGGAGGTATTCCTGAGGATTCAAGGGTTAAAAGGTCGGGTGTATTTTTAAAGGAGAGTGATATTACTCCAGAAAAAATAGAAAAAGTTAAAAAGCTTTCAGANATAGCCAAAGAAAGAGGACAAAGTGTAGCACANCTTGCCTTAGCGTGGGTTTTAAGAAATAAGGTGGTNGCTTCTGTTATTATAGGTGCAAGTAAACCATCTCAAATAGAAGAAAATGTTAATAGTATAAAGAATTTAGATTTTTCTGAGGATGAATTAAGAAAAATAGATGAAATATTGAAGGGATAAAGATGGGGAGGGAATTAGCTTCCCTCCCCATTTTTTTTAATTTTCTTCTAACTCTACATTGTCAAGATAAATTGTAGTTGCAATACTTTTTTCACTTATCTTTCCCATGTCAAAAACAATTATATGGGCATCTTTCTTAGGTGTAAATTCCCATTCAAATTTTTGCATCTCAGTAGTAAGATCAAAAACTTTTTGCTCTACTATTTCCCAAGTTTGATCTTGAATAGCTCTTACTTGTAAATCTCTTGGGGCATCAGCTTTTGCCTCAAAACTAAGTTTATACTTCTTATTAGCAGAAAGGGGTACATGAGTTCCAAATTGTATATGCCAGAAAGCATCGCCAGGATTCTTAATCTTTACATAGAATACTCCATTTTTAGCGCCATATTCTTCTAACTCTGCTGTTCCTTGTGCCACAAGATACCAATTAGATGGTGTAGAAAATGTGATAGGTTCATCAAATACGCCTAATTTTGTTACGTTTACAACTTTTGCGGTACCTTCTGGAGTTTTTACTTCAGTAACTGCTTGCTGAGTCTCTTTTGATGTTGTTGGAGCACCTGCACAACCAGCAACAAATAAAGTAAAGATTAGGATCAGCAATAATGCATAAAATTTTTTCATAATATAAACCCCCTTTTAAAAAAATGTAAAAGGTTACAAAAGAATTTAAAAAAAATAAAAATTCCTCTTTACTTTAACACCTCCCTTTCCTTTCTACCTTTTGATTTGTAAATAGTATAATACTTTTCTCCTCTTCTATCAAGCTGTTTATTAACTATGTTATTTGAAAAATTTAAAGTGTAACTAATAACAATTAAAAGCTCTTAATATTTTTTTAATTTGACACAGATTTTTGAACTTTATAAAATGTATCGTGAAAAAGATAACGTTAAAAAAAGAACAATATAGGAGTAGAATATGGATAAGCTTATCTTAACACAAGAGATTAATTGTCAATATTGTTATAAATGCCTTAGAAATTGTCCTGTAAAAGCCATAAGGTTTAATAAAGGTAAATCATCAGTTATAGATGATGATTGTGTATACTGTGGTACATGTATTGAAATATGTCCACAGCATGCAAGGGTATATAGAACTGATATAGAAGATTTTTCAAAATATATTGACAAACCTTTCCTTGTATCTATAGCTCCATCCTTCTTTGCACATTTTGACCAACCTTTTAAAGTTATTACCTTTTTAAGAAAATTAGGGGCAACATATATACAGGAGACATCTTTAGGAGCAGATATAGTTTCCTTTAACTATAAAAAATATGCCAATTTAAGAAAAGGTAAAACTTCTATAAGTACAGCTTGTCCTGTAGTATATGAATTGGCAGAGAAATATTATCCTGAGGTTATACCTTATCTTTTACCCTTTTTATCTCCCATGAATGTACATGCTCTATATATGAAAAAGTATTTTGGTGATTTTCCTGTAATATATTTGGGGCCTTGTGTAGCAAAAAAGAAAGATGGAGAAAATTATGTGGATCTTATACTAACCTTTGAGGAATTAGATAATTTTATCAAGAAAAATAATATTGATGTAGATTCCTTTGAAGAATCTTTTCCCAATGCACCATTTCCTAAAAGAGCCCGAATATATCCAATAAGTGGAGGTATTAATTCAACCCTTGATGGTAATTGGGAGAATCATTTAGTGGTTGAAGGAGTAGATAACATTATTAAGATTTTTGAGAACATTCATACTTATGGAGAAGGATTTTTTATAGAAGCATCAGCCTGTTTTGGGGGATGTATAAATGGACCTGCTATTAGGAAAGATCTAACTCTTTTGGAAAAGAGGAGAAGGATCATATCTTATACTGAGAGAATGAAAAGCTTAGAGGGAGAAGTAATCAACTGTGAAAATGTAGACCTAAATATAAGAAGAAGGTTTGAACCTCAAAAGAAGGTTATAGATATTCCTGAGGAAAAGATAAAGGCAGTTTTAAGAGAGATGGGAAAGGATAATCCTAAGAAGGAACTTAATTGTGGGGCTTGTGGATATGCTACATGTAGAGATAAGGCAATAGCAGTTATTTTGGGGAAAGCAGAAAAAGAGATGTGTATTACTTACCTTTTAGATAAAGTAAGCTCTGTAAGTAATGCCATTATAGAAAATTTTCCAAGTATTGTAATTATTTATAAGGATAACAATTTACTTTATCTAAATCCCTTTGGGGAGAAATTCTTTGAGGATAAATCGCCTCTTTTAGATTATATCATTGAGGAGATTGAATCAGGTAAAAATCCATTAGAAATATTAATTGACGATAAGAGATATATTTTCTTTATAAAAACTTTTGCCCTTCCTGATCAATCAGGAAAGGTAGCTTTACTTATTGATATTACAGGTGAAAAGGAAAAGGAAGAAGAATTAAACCTTCTTAGAAAAGAAAGTATGGAAAAAATCGAAGAAGTAATTAACAGGCAAATGCTTCTTGCCCAAGAAATTGCCAGTCTTCTTGGTGAATCTATAGCAGAAACTAAAAGTTATTTTGCTAAATTTAAGGAGTTTTTGAAGAAAGAAAATGCTGACCTGTGATATTTCTTATGCCTTTAAAAATAAAGAAGGAGAAGAGGTTTGTGGGGACACTATAAAAATAAAAAAAGGTGAGGATAGGGTAGCTGTTACTGTTTCTGATGGTCTTGGTAGTGGAATAAAGGCAAGTATTCTTTCTACATTAACTGCTTCAATGGCTACAACTATGCTTTTTAATAACATGGGATTGGAAGATGTTATGAGAAGTATTTTGGCAACACTTCCCAAATGTAAAGTCAGAGGAATAAGCTATGCCAATTTTTGCAGTGTATTGTATAGAGCTGATACTAATCAACTCTATATAGCTGAATATGAATTTCCTGTGGTACTTTTTGTTAGAAATGGTATTTTCTTTGAGCTTTCTAGAAAGAAGGTTTTGATTGAGGGAAGAGAAATATTTGAAAGTATCCTTCATCCCCAAGAGGGAGATGTCCTATTTATTATGACAGATGGTGTTTCACAGGCTGGATTAGGTACCAAATTATATCCTTTAGGTTTTGGAATTGAAAATATAAAGCGGGAAATCTTAAATCTGATGCACTATAAATTGTCTCCCAAAGAAATAGTTGATCATCTTATAGATAAAGCCAAGAGATTAGATAAAGGAATAAAGGGTGATGATGCTTTAGTGTCAGCCTTGCATTTTAGAGTATTTAATAAAGTAAATATTATGGTGGGTCCTCCATCTAACCCTAATCGTGATAAAGAGGTAGTAGAAAGATTTTTAAGCTTACAAGGAAAGAAGATTATATGTGGAGGTACTACTGCTCAAGTGGTTAGCAAAATTACTGGTAAGGAGGTGAAACTGGATTTAAAAACCATATCTGAGAATTCTCCTCCTATAGGTTATATGGAAGGAGTTGATCTTGTTACAGAGGGTATTATTACTTTGACGCAAGTTTTTAGATATCTATCGGGACAGATTAGAGATGTAGGCTATGGTGCCAGTCTAATTATAGATTTATTAGAAAAAGCTGATAGTGTACATTTTTTAGTGGGAGGAGCTATAAATCCTGCTTATCAAAATCCTTTATTTAGCTATGACTTATCATTAAAAGTTAGAGTTGTTCAAGATATAGCAGGAATTTTGCAAAGCAAAGGAAAGATTGTAAGTATTGAATACTACTAATTAGGAGGGTTTTTATGAAACTAAAAAGAAATTTTGCAAAGGTAGAGGAAATACTTAAAAAGCATGAGTATCGTAAAGACAATCTTATAAAAATTCTTTTAGATGTACAAAAAGAATACAGATATATACCAGAGGATATAGTCAATTATATTGGAGTAGCNCTTGATATACCACCTGCAAAAATATATGGTGTTGCTACTTTTTATTCCCAATTCTCCTTAAAACCAAAAGGTAAATATACCATCTTAGTGTGTGATGGTACAGCATGTCATATGGCAGGTTCCACCCCATTGATAGAAGCAATAAAACAGGAGATAGGTATAGGGCCTGGAGAAGTTACAGAAGATCTTTTGTTTAGTCTTGATCAGGTAGGATGCTTAGGTGCATGTGCTCTTGCTCCTGTCATGGTTATTAATGAAGAAGTTTTTGGAAATCTTTCCCCTGAAAAAGTTAAAGAGATAATAAGAAATTTAAAAGAAAGGGAGAGGGAAAATGCTTAGGACAATTGATGAGGCTTTAAATTATATTGAACAGCAAAAAGTAGAAAGAAAGAAAAGATTAGAAAGTCTCAATGTGTATGTATGTGTGGGTACAGGTTGTGCTGCAAAAGGTTCTTTAAAAGTTTTCTCTGCTTTAAAAGAACTTTTTGAAAATAATAATATTAATGCCAAACTCCAAAAATTGGAGGAAGATGAATCCTATGTTAGAAGAACAGGATGTTGTGGAAGATGTTCTGATGGGCCTTGGGTAATTGTGATGCCATATGGATATTTTTATTCCAAGGTAACACCAGAAGATGTAAAAGAAATATTTGAGGAAACCATATTAAATGGTAGGCCAGTTGAAAGACTTCTTTTTACCGATCCTGCTACTTCTGAAAAGGTACTTAGACTTGAGTCTGCAAAATTTTTCAAAGCTCAGTCATTCTATATTATGGAAGAAATAGGAAAGTGTGAATGCGATAACATAAATGACTATATGGGTAGAGGTGGATATCTATCTTTCTTAAAAGTATTAAAAGAAGGTAATCCAGATAAAGTAGTGCAAATGATCAAGGATTCTGGTCTTCGTGGAAGAGGGGGAGCAGGTTTCCCTACTGGAGTTAAATGGGAAATAACAAAAAGTAGTATGGGAGATAAAAAATTTGTAGTATGTAATGGAGATGAGGGAGATCCAGGTGCATTCATGAATAGAACTTTACTTGAAAGAGATCCTCATGCAGTGTTAGAAGGAATGCTTATTGCAGCATACACTATAGGTGCTCAAAAAGGTTATGCCTATATTAGAGCGGAATACCCAGTGGCGGTTTCTATGTTTAGGAAGGCAATAGAGGATGCTAAGAAATTGGGGTTAATTGGAGAGAATATTCTTGGTACTGGTTTTTCCTTTGATATAGAGATAAAAGAAGGGGCTGGAGCTTTTGTATGTGGAGAAGAGACAGCTCTATTAGCATCTATCGAAGGAAAAAGAGGAGTACCAAGACCAAGACCTCCATATCCCGCTCAAGCAGGGCTTTGGGGATATCCTACTCTTATTAACAATGTAGAAACATATGCTAATGTACCAAAGATTATAAGAGACGGAGTGGAAAATTACAGAAAGAGAGGAGTGCCTAATTCTCCCGGAACTAAAATGTTCTCTGTAACGGGCCCTGTGAAACTTACTGGTATTATTGAGGTGGAATTTGGCACTACATTAAGGCAGATTCTTTTTGATATATGTGGAGGATTATCCGATGGTGAAGAGTTCAAGGCAGTACAAATAGGAGGGCCATCTGGAGCTTGTCTTTCAGATGCTTATTTAGATCTTCCTTTAGATTATGATTCTTTAAAATCTGCTGGTGCTATGGTAGGTTCTGGTGGAATTGTGGTACTTTCTAAAAAGGCATGTATGGTAGAAGTAGCAAGATTTTTCCTTGATTTTACAAAGAGAGAATCTTGTGGAAAATGTATTCCATGTAGAGAAGGATTAATGCAAGCATATAGAATACTTGAAAGGTTTACTCAAGGAAAGGGAACATGGCAAGATTTAGAAAATTTAGAATTTCTTGCCAATCTTATAAAGACAGCCTCTGCATGTGGACTTGGGCAGACTGCTCCAAACCCAATCCTAAGTACTTTGAGGTTATTTAGAGATGAATATGTTTCCCACATTGAAGGGATATGTCCCAGTGGAATGTGTACTGCCCTTAAGAAATATGTTATTAATCCAGAACTTTGTAAGGGTTGTGGACTTTGTGCCAGATCTTGTCCNCAGGGAGCTATCACTGGAGAGAGAGGAAAGCCTTATACTATTGATCNAGATAAATGTGTAAAATGTGGACTTTGCTTTGAAAAATGTAAATTTAAAGCTATAGAGATCAGATAAGGAGGCAGATAATTATGAAGATATATGTGGATGGAAGAGAAGTAATAATAGGAGATAATGAGAGAAACCTTCTTGAAGCTCTAAAGAAGGTAGGAATTGAGATACCTAATCTATGTTACTTATCAGAAGCATCTATTTATGGAGCCTGNAGACTTTGCTTAGTAGAAGTAAATGGAAAAAATATTGTTACTTCTTGTAACTTAAAACCGGAAGAAGGAATGATAATTAGAACAAATACTCCTGAAATATATGAGATAAGAAAAGGTATATTAGAACTTCTTTTGGCATCCCATAATAGAGATTGTACCACATGTGAAAGAAATGGAAGCTGTAAGCTTCAAGAATACGCAGAAGCTTTTGGCATAAGAGAAATAAGATTTGATAGTGTAAGAAAAGATGGTGGTATAGATAAGTTCTCTCCTGTAGTAAGAGATAATACAAAATGTATACTTTGTGGAGACTGTGTTAGAGTTTGTGAAGAACTTCAGGGAGTAGCTGCCATAGATATTGCGGGAAGAGGTTTTGCATCAAAAGTTACGGCCTTTGAACATAGTTTGGCAGATGTAGAATGTGTTTATTGTGGTCAATGTGTTGCATATTGTCCTACAGGAGCTCTTTATGTAAGAAACGATATAGATAAGGTTTATAATGCATTAAAGAAGAANGATAAAGTTGTAATTGGTATGATAGCACCTGCTGTTAGAACAGCCATTCAAGAGGAATTTGGAATGGAAAAAGATCTCTTTGTGGCAGGAAGGGTAAGTTCATTTTTAAAGATGTTAGGTTTTGCAAAGGTTTTTGAAGTGCCTTTTGGAGCTGATCTTGTAGCCTATGAAGAGGCCCACGAATTCTTAGATAGATTAGAGAAAGGAGAAAAACTTCCTCAACTTACATCTTGTTGTCCTGCATGGGTAAAATATGTGGAAGAATTTTTCCCCTTCTATATAGATAACTTATCAACAGTTAAATCCCCACAACAAGCCTTAGGCACTGTTATAAAAGAGATATACTCAAAGGAGATCGGTGTATCCAAAGAGGATATATTTTTAGTATCCATCATGCCATGTACTGCTAAGAAGTATGAGGCAGAAAGGCCAGAACATAATGGAATAGTAGATGCAGTTTTAACAACTAAGGAACTTATACAGATGATAAAAGCAAGTGGTATAAAATTATCGGATCTTACCCCTGAAGCCTTTGATAAGCCATTTAATCTATACTCTCAAGGAGGACTTGATTTTGGAAAAACGGGAGGAGTTTTGGGTACTGTTCTCTCTGTCATAAATGATAAGGTTAAGATTAAGGAATTCAATGAGGAAGAAATAGAGAAGGGAATAAGACTTTTTAATATTACTCTTGGGGATGGTAAGAAGGTAAAAGCCATGGCAGTATTTAACTTAGGTAATGCTAAAAAAGTTATGAAAGATATAAAGGAAGGGATTTTACAAGTAGATATTATAGAGGTTATGGCATGTGGATATGGATGTATAGGTGGAGGTGGACAACCTTATCCAAATGATACTGCAGTAAGGAAAAATAGAACTAAGATCTTGAAGGATATGGTAAGTATAAATCCAATAAAAACTCCTACAGAAAATCCATATCTTATGGATCTATATAATAAATACTTAAAGCATCCTTTAAGCCATGAAACTCATCATCTCTTGCATACTACCTATTCGCCTAAAAGAAGAGTACCTGAAGAAGATATTGAAATCTTACCTCTTCCCCTACCTGATGAGGAAAAAGTAAAGGTTAGGGTTTGTCTTGGAACTTCTTGTTATATGAAAGGATCCTATAAAATTCTTTATGATCTTATAGAATTGGTAAGAAAAGAAGATTGGGCAAAAAATATTGAAGTTGTTGGTACTTTCTGTACTGAAGATTGTGACAAATCTCCNAATGTTATGATAAATGATATACTAATTAGTGAAGCTAATACCGATAAGGTAAAGGAGATGTTAAAGAAGTATGTTAAAGGAGAATAAAGAATTCATAATGTTTCCAAAGGCTACTTTAGAGAGGCTTAAATTATATCATAGACTTCTATCTGAAGAAGAAAAAGAATATATATCTTCTGAAGAGATAGGGGAAAGGCTTGGTATTCTTCCAGAGCAAGTGAGAAAAGATTTGTCATATCTTGAGTATAAAGGAAAACCTAAGGTAGGTTATAATGTAAAAAAGCTACTTGAGGAATTGAACAAATTATTTGGAATTGGAAANTCAACTAAGGTTATAATAGTTGGAGCTGGGAATTTGGGTACTGCTATTACAAACTATCCAGGATTTGCTAACTATAATATTGAGATCGTTGGAATATTTGATAACGATCCTAATAAAATTGGAAAGAGAATTGGAGATTTGGTAGTACTTCCTATGGATTATTTAGAAAGAGTTATAAAAAAGTTCAATGTNGAGATAGGAGTAATATGTGTACCAAAGGAATCCGCACAAGAGGTAGCTAATATTTTGGTAGAGAATGGAATAAAGGCTATCTGGAATTTTGCACCTACTTTTATAAAAGTACCTGAAGAAGTTATAGTGAGAAATGAAGATATAACCTCTGGACTTTTATCTTTAAAACATATGTTAGAAGTTAAGGATCAGAGGATTAGAAAAGATTAAAAATCTTATCTGCGATCTCTTTATCTTCTCTATCCTCCTGGTGGCTAACCATCAGGAGGGTTATTTTTTTATTATCTAAGTGACTTTTAAGAAAGGCTTTAGCTTTTTCTTTCCGATTTATATCAAAGGACTTGAAAGGTTCATCAAGGAGTAGTAAATTATGGGGAATAGTAAAAGTCCTTACAAAGGAGAATATCTGCAGGTAACCCCCACTAAGCTGGTGGGGAAATAGATTAAGATAATCTTTCAAGTCAAAATAATCTATAAGTTCTTTCAATTTAGATGGATCTTTACAAGTTAAATTAAGATTTTCTTCCATATTTAGCCAAGGCAAAAAGATAGGATTTTGAAACATAAAGGATATTTTAGTACCTGGACTTATTTCTACAATGCCTTCATCAGGCTTTATNAATCCTGCAATAATTTTAAGAAGAGTAGTTTTGCCACAACCATTTGGTCCTTTTATTACAATTTTTTCTCCTTCTTCTAATTTCAAAAAAACTCCATTTAATACTTTTTTNTCGTTAAAACTTTTTTTCAGGTTTATAATATTAATTACGGTCACAATTTNAGATCCTCCTTCAANATATTCATTTTTCTAAAGATGTATTCTAAGAATTTACTTATAATAAATAGATATATGGATATTGCATAAATATATTCAGTATTGAGAAAAGTTTTAGCATAGCTCAATAGAAAACCTATTCCATTATTAGTAGCAAAAAATTCAGCCATGGCGGATATTTTGAAGGACGAAATGGTTGAATTTGCTAATACTGGAAGTATAAATGGCTTAATATAAGGAATCAGAAATTTAGTAATATAATTCTTTTTAGAGATGGGATATATTTTGAAAAGCTCTATATATTCAGTAGGAATATTTTTTAAAGCATAATAGACNGACAGATANAGATTAGGAAATAACATAATAAAGGTAGTAAAAATGACAGTTTTGCTTCCAAATCCAAACCANAATAAAGCTAAGGTAATCCATATAATTAAAGGATTACTTTGAAAAATATCTATTATATTTCTTATTCCTACATAAAATTTTTCATTTTTAATATTTCCTAATATAAATCCTATAAAGAAAGCTAAAAAAAGACCTACTAAAGACCTAATTGCGGTTATACCAAGGTTATATAAAAACTCTGTGTCACTAAGTAAAGAAATAGTCTTCAATAGTACCTTATGGGGATAAGGGAATATGGNNGGTGAATTAATCCTNATTCCCATAAGNTACCAAAATAGAAAAAATATAATCCAAAATGTTATTTTAAATCTTAAAGAATTCTTCATTAGGCAATTTATTATCTATTACTTGGGGTGATTTTTCTAAAATAAAGTTTAAAAATGTCATTAAGTCCTTTTTAGCAGAGTTTCCTTGATATCTAAAGGAAAGNCTCTTGAGAGATAAGTTTATTATATTTTTATCTATCTTCAATATACTGGATGCTTTTTCTACAAAGGGTTCTGGATTATCATAAAGTTTCTTGAAATTATCTCTAAAAATTCTATCTATTCTCATTACTAAATCTTTCTTTAGTTTTTCATTAACGCCTATAGAAGTTATAGGAAGATAGGCTTTATTGAAATCTCTATATACCTTTTGGATATCAAGGATTATAGTCCCTCCCTCAGAAAGGCACATGGACACATAGGGTTCTGGAAGTAGGGCATAATTTATTTTTTTAGCTATAAATAATGTAGTTATTTCTTGAGGGGTAGAATAATAAATGCTGACTTTGTCTTTTAGATTCCTTTCTTGAAGATATATAGAAAAGATAATATCCTGAGTAGATCCTTTTTGAGCTATATAGATGGCTTCTCCTGTAAAATCTCTCTTATTTTTATTAGTAACAAGATAAAAGGAAGCCCAATTGAATGTGGCTAAATGCCTTGCTTTAATTATCCCTTTATTTTGGAGATTTACAAGGGTTACAAAGGGAGAAATCAATACATCAAAATTCCCATCTTTAACCTTTATTGCCAGTTCATCAATATTTCTCCAAATAACAAAGTTAAACTTTATATCTGCTTGATCATTGCTTGACATTAAAGGAGCAAAGGGAATTATAGATGGTCCAAAAGGTATTAAAACATTTATCTCTT
>JGI24721J44947_10010673_pt1 | contig 11602 bp, 9 predicted proteins | sample YelNatPaOPGAMG01_FD_44947 | JGI IMG/M metagenome (IMG submission 44947)
TCAAAATTCAAAAGTCAAAAGTTAAAGTCAAAAGTCAAAAGTGGAATTTAGAATTTGGAATCTGGAATCTGAAATTTATAATTGAAAATTGAATCATTGAAGAATTGATTGAAAATTGAAAATTGAAAATTGATAATTGATAATTGAAAATTTATTATTTGTTTAGTTCTTAGAATTTAGGATTTTATTGGTTCTTGGTTCTTGGAATTTGGCTCTTTTCTTTAAGGTGTCTCAAACAAGTTATAAGATTTTTCGCTTACGCTCGGAATGACAATACCGCTTCGTTATAATNACAATACCACCCTGTCATCCTAAGCGAAGCGAAGGACNTCTTATAAATGCAAGATTTCGTCAATAAGTGGCTGGATTCTTTAAAACTTATTTTTATTTCTATTTAAATATTAAACTTAAGATAATGGAAATTCCTCAAGAAATTTTAGAGATTATTAAGGTCTTTCAGGCTAATGGTTTTGAAGCTTATTTAGTTGGTGGTTGCGTGAGGGATTTATTTTTAAAAAGAAAACCCAATGATTGGGATATTACTACTAATGCTACCCCACTAGAAATTCAAAAATTATTTCCTGATAGTGTTTATGAAAATGATTTTGGTACTGTTTTAATAAAAACCAATTCGCAATTAGAAGAATTAAAAATAGTTCAAGTTACAACTTTTCGCAAGGAGGGTAGATACAGCGATAAAAGACACCCTGATTCAATTACTTTTGCTAAAACTCTGGAAGAGGATTTGTCGCGAAGGGATTTTACTGTTAATGCAATGGCAATGGAAATTAGAATTACGAATCAAGAATTAAGAATTAAGAAAAATAAAAAAACTGTAATTCATGATTCTAAATTCATGACCCCAGTGATTATTGATCCTTTTAGTGGTCAAGATGATTTAAAAGACAAATTAATTAGAGCGGTGGGTAATCCTGATGAGCGTTTTCAAGAAGATGCTTTAAGATTGATGAGAGCAATCCGATTTGCTTGCGAATTAAATTTTCAAATTGAACCACTTACTTTAGAAGCGATTAAAAATAACGCCCATCTTTTAAAGTTTATTGCTCAGGAAAGAATTCGAGATGAATTTATAAAAATTATCAAAACCCCTCAAGCTGCTCAAGGTATTCTTCTTTTAGAAGAAACCGGCTTATTAAAAGAATTTCTTCCTGAATTAGAAAAAACAATCGGCGTTACTCAAAACAAGCATCATATTTATCCTGTTTTTGAGCATTTATGGCGTTCTTTAGATTATGCTGCTAAGAAAAATTATTCTTTAGAGGTTCGCTTAGCGAGTTTATTTCATGATATTGGCAAACCTTTAGTAAAACAAGGGGAAGGTAAAGATGCTACTTTTTATAATCATGAAATCGTNAGCGCCAAAATAACACGTCAGATATTAACTCNCTTGAAATTTCCTNTAGANGTTATTAATAAGGTAGTCACTTTAGTAAGATATCATGGTTTTATTTATGANCCTGAAATAACTACTGATGCTGCNATTAGAAGGTTATTAATGAAAGTAGGAATGGATAATATTTTAGAATTAGCTCAAGTAAGAGAAAGTGACCGAATTGGCTCTGGTTGTCCCAAGGCATTGCCTTTTCGTTTGCGTCATTTCTTGTTTAGGGTGGAAAAAATCAAAAAACAATTAAAAGGAGAAGAGCCATCACTTAAGATGTTAAAAGTTAATGGTAATGATGTAATGAAAATCTTGAATCTTTCTCCTGGTCCTAAAATTGGTATGATTTTAAATATTCTTCTAGAGGAAGTTTTAGACGATTATCAAAAAAATGAAGTTTCTTATCTTGAAAAAAGAATTAAGGAATTAGGTAAATTAAAAGAGAAAGAATTACAAAAATTAAGTAATGAAGCCAAAGAAAAATACGAGCATTTTTTACAAGAAGAAGAAACAAAAATAAAGAAAAAATATCAGGTTAATAACGGGATGTAGTGCAATGGTAGCACGCCGTCTTCGGGTGGCGGAAGTCCGAGTTCAAGTCTCGGCATCCCGACATTAATTTAAAATTATGTTAGTTTCTAATTTACAAAACTTTCTTTTAAAGCAATTAAAATCTCTTTCTCAGGATTATCATTTTGATATTAAGAAAGAGGATTTAAATTTAGATATTCCGCCTAATGAAGAATTAGGAGATTATAGTACTACAGTGGCGTTTAAAATCGCTAAACAAATAAATAAATCTCCTTTAGAAGTTGCTAATTTAATTAAGGCTCAAGCTTTGGAGAAAAAACCATCTTTTATTAAACAAATTGAAGTTAAAGAACCAGGATATCTTAATTTTTTTATTGAAGAAAAATTTCTTTTAAAAGAATTTGAAAATTTATCTCGCTTGAAATTTAAAGTAAAAATAAATAATAAAAAAGCGCCAGTAATTATTGAATATTCTGCTCCTAATATTGCCAAACCAATGCATATTGGTCATTTGCGCTCAACTATTATTGGTGAAAGTTTATCACGAATCTATGAATTTTTAGGTTTTAAAGTTATCCGCTGGAATTATTTAGGTGATTGGGGAACCCAATTTGGTAAATTAATTGCTGCTTATAAACTTTGGGGAGATAAAAAAGAAATAGAAAAAAATCCAATTGATAGTCTTTTGAAGCTTTATCAAAAATTTCATGAGGAATTAAAAACTAAACCAGAATTAGAAGAATTAGGTCGAAATGAATTTAAAAAATTAGTATTAGGAGATAAAACTAATCTTAAATTATGGCAGTGGTTTAGAAAAGAATCACTTAAAGATTTTAAACGCATTTATAATCTTTTAGATATTAAATTTGATGTTTTAAAAGGAGAAGCTGATTTTGAAAAAGATATTCAACCATTAATTAAGCTTTTAAAGCATAAGAATTTAGTTCAAGAGAGCGAAGGCGCTTTAATTATTTCTTTAGACAAATTTAATTTGCCAGTAGCTTTAATTCAGAAAAGTGATGAAACTTCTTTATATCTAACTCGCGATTTGGCTTCTTTAATTTATCGTTTAAAAAATTTCCATCCCCAACAGATTCTCTATGTTGTTGGTGGTGAGCAAGAATTATATTTTAAACAGTTATTTGCGATTATTAAATTGCTTCTTCCTCGTCTAAAAACCGAATTAGTTCATGTAAAATTTGGTTTAGTTTTAAATACCAATAAAAAGAAATTTTCTACTCGCGAGGGAGAGTTGATATTATTAGAAGATGTATTAAAAGAAGCAAAAGAAAAAGCTCTTTTAATAATTAAGGCTAAACATCCAGAATGGAAAAAAGAAAAACAAGAAAAGATGGCTTTGAAATTGGCTTTAGCAGCTTTAAAATTTAATGATTTAAAAAGTTATCGAACTACTAATTTAATTTTTGATTGGGATAAAATGTATGATTTTAAAGGCGCTTCAGCTGTTTATCTTTTGTATACTTATGCTCGTTTTCATAAAATTCTTAAAAAAGCTCCGAAAGTGAAAAAATATGACTTTCGTTATTTAAATTCACCGTTAGAAATTAATTTGATTAAAAAAGCAATAAGTTTTAGAGAAGCTTTGAATAAATCTCTCCAAGAATTAGCTCCTAATATTTTGGCTACTTATCTTCTTAATTTGGCTGATAGTTTAAATAACTATTACGAGGCAGTTATCATCTTAAAAGAAAAAGATATNAATAAAAAATCAGCTCGCTTAAAATTAATCGAACAAATTCTTATAATTTTAGCATTAGGATTAAAAATGTTAGGGATTGAAACTTTAGAAGAAATTTAAAATTTTTCTTGATTTTTATTTTTTAAAAAGGTAAAATAGAAAAAGAGATCAATTAGATCTCTTTTTCATTACAAAAGCGGGTGTGGTGTAGCGGCAACACGTCTCCCTTCCAAGGAGAAGATCGAGGGTTCAAATCCCTTCACCCGCTCTGATTAATTATATGAAAAACAAAATTAGAGTTTTTTCTGCCACAAGACCAACAGGGCATTTGCATCTGGGTAATTATTTTGGTGCTATTAAAGGTTATTTAGATTTGCAAAATGATAAAAATTTAGATTGTATTTACGGTGTCGTTGATCTTCATGGCATTACTTCTCCCTACGATCCAAAAACTTATCTTGAGAATATTAAGGATTTAGTTTTAGACTATTTAGCTTGTGGCTTAAATCCTAAAAAATCTCATTTAATTATTCAATCTCAAATTCCGGAACACGTTGAATTAGCTTATTATTTAGCAACTATTTATCCTGTTTCTCGTTTAGAACAACTACCAACTTATAAAGATAAAAAGAAAAATCAACCCCAATATGTAAACTTGGGGCTTTTATCTTATCCCATTTTAATGGCAGCTGATATTTTAATTTACAAAGCTAAATTAGTTCCGGTGGGTAAAGATCAGTTGCCTCATTTGGAATTAACTCGTGAGGTAGTGAGAGCTTTTAATCGTTATTTTGGAGAAACTTTTGAAGAGCCACAACCTTATTTAACTAATAGTCCCTATGTTCCTTCTTTAAAAGGAGAAGGTAAGATGTCAAAAACTGACCCTGATAGTTATATTAGTATTATTGATGATAAAGAAACCATTAGAAAGAAAATTTTTAAAGTCCCAACTGATAGTGGTCATAATAATGCCTTACCTCAGGAAGGAGGAGTTAATACTTTATTGACTTTGGTAGAACTTTTTGAAGGTAAAAAACAAAGAGAATTATATGAACAGCAATATTTAACTACTGGTTTAAAATACCAGCCCTTAAAAGAAAAACTAACAGANGCTATNTATCAAGCTTTAGAGCCGATTCAACAAAAAAGAAAATATTACGANAAAAGACCAGAATTAATAAATGCTTTTCTTAAAGAAAGTAAAATNTACGCTCAAAAAATTGCTCAAGATACTATTAAAGAAGTGAAGCANAAAATGGGTTTTCCGATTAAGAAAATTTTTTAATTATGACTTTAGAATCATCAACAACTTTATCAGTAAATAATTCTGAAGAAAATTNTCAAGAAGTTATTAAAGTTAATAATCTTTCGAAAAATTATAATGGCTTAAAAGCTGTTAAAGGAATCACTTTTTCTGTCAAAAGAGGAGAAATTTTTGGATTTTTAGGCCCGAACGGTGCGGGAAAAACTACGACTATTAATATGCTTTGCACCTTAACTCCACCAACGAGTGGTGATGCCTANATTAATGGCTATAGCATTATTACTCAACCAAATTTAGTGAGACGCTCTATAGGTTTAGTTTTTCAAGATAATACTCTTGATACTCACTTAACTGCCGAAGAGAATTTGTTCTTACATGCTTCGTTATATAATGTCAGTAGCAAAGATTTTATTGAGAGGAAAATAGAAATGCTCAAATTATGTGAATTATGGGATAAAAGAAAAAACTTTGTTGATACTTTTTCTGGAGGAATGAAACGTCGTTTAGAAATTGCTCGAGCTTTAATCCCACAACCAAAAATTTTATTCCTTGATGAGCCAACAGTAGGGCTTGATCCTCAAACAAGAAAAAAGATTTGGGATTATCTTTTTACTATTAGAAAGAAAAAAGATGTGACCATTTTTTTAACTACTCAATATTTAAATGAGGCTGAATCGTGTGATCGGATTGCAATTATTGATCATGGCGAAATTATTGCTTTAGATACACCAGAAAATTTAAAAAAGATGGTTGGCGGCGATATTATCACTCTCCAAACTACTGATAATGAAAAAGCAGAATTAGAATTAAAAGCTAAATTTTCTAAATACAAAATTAAACGTGTTGGTAAAGAATTAGAAATCGAGGTAAAAAATGGCAATAGATTTCTTCCATCTTTAATCAAAACAGTAACTATTCCGATTTTATCAGTTGAATTAAGACAACCAACTTTAGAAGATGTCTTTTTAGAATTAACCGGTAGGAGAATAAGAGACGAAGTTAAGGAAGAAGAAAAAACTTCTTTTGAATTAATGAATATTTTTAATATTTTTAATGACAATGAAGAAAATAAGTAATTGGCAAAACATCAAAAATAATTTAGTAGGGATTTATATTATTTGGTATCGGGAAGTTCTTATTTATGTTAGAAATAAGGAGAAATTTTTTACTTCTATTTTTTTCCCATTGTTGCTTTTGATATTTTTTGGTACTGGTTTAGAAAATATTTTTCCGATAACTAATTTGTCTTATGATTTTAAAGAATTCTTTTTTCCGGGGATTATTGGAGCCAGCGTTGCTACTTTAGCTATTACTTCGACAATGTCAGTTGTTTGGGATCGAGAATTTGGTTTTTTAAAAGAAATTTTAGTTTCCCCAATTTCGAGAATTAGTATTGCTTTAGGAAAGATTCTTGGTGCTACTACGGCGGCATTAATTGAAGGAATTTTACTTCTTTTAACAGCGCCTTTTTTAGGGCTTGATTTTACTTTGCCTCTTTATTTAATTAATCTTTTTATTATTTTTCTTATCGCTTTAGGAATGTCGAGTTTAGGTTTAATCATTGCTTCTCGAATTAGAAAAACAGAAAGTTTTAATGTTATTCTTCAAATTTTTATCGCTCCGATGATTTTTTTATCAGGAGCCTTCTTCCCTATTAATAATGGTCCTTCTTGGATGTTAAAATTAGCTTCTTATAATCCTTTAGTTTATGGAATTAATGCCTTAAGATGGGCAATGCTTTCTAGTACTGTTTCTTACGAAGCTATTAAAAAAATAACGACAACAAATTTTGCAGTTTCTTTTACCAATTGCATTTTATTTGATATTATAATAACATTAATAGCTATTTATTTTTTCCGTAAAATCCGTTAATTTAAAATTTATTTTTAAAGGTATGATTATTCAGTGGTTTGGTCATTCATATTTTAAAATCGAAACCAAAAATAAAGTTATTGCTATTGATCCTTATCACGAAGAAATAACTCAAATTAAACCACCTCGTTTTAAGGCCGATATTCTTTTAATTTCTCATAATCATTTAGGTCATAACAATAAGAATGCAATTTTGGGCGAGCCGTTTGTTTTAGAAGGCCCAGGAGAAATAGAAAAAGAAGGGATTTTTATTTATGGTATTCCTTCTTTTCACGATAATAAAAATGGTAAAGAACGAGGTTTTAATACTATTTTTGTCCTTGAGTCAGAAGAAATAACTGTTTGTCACTTGGGAGATATTGGCGAAAAGATGCTCAAGGAGGATACTTTAGAAAAATTATCAAAGGTAGATATTCTTTTAATACCTACAGGTGGTAATTCCACTATTAATGCTGAAAACGCAATTGATATTATTAATCAGATTGAACCGAAAATTGTTATTCCCATGCATTATCGTTTAAATAATAAAAGTAAGCTGGAACCATTAGATAAATTCTTGAAAGCATTTAGCAAGAAACCGCAAGAAATGGATAAATTAGTAATTAGAAAAACTCAATTACCAGAAGAGACTTCTTTAATAGTTTTAACTAATCAATAAAAATATGGCTCATAAGGAAATAAAAGAGGAACTAGTTAATAATAAAAATATTAAACCAACGGAAATCACAGAAGAATTGCGTGATTCTTATTTGGATTACGCTATGTCAGTTATTATTTCGCGTGCTTTACCTGATGTGCGTGATGGTTTAAAGCCAGTTCAAAGAAGAATTCTATACGCAATGAACGAATTAGGCTTAACTCATAATAGTAAGACCAGAAAATCGGCGACGGTTGTTGGTGAAACTTTGGGTAAATTTCATCCTCATGGCGATATGGCGGTTTACGATGCTTTAGTAAGAATGGCTCAAGATTTTTCTTTACGTTATCCTCTAATTGAAGGTCAAGGAAATTTTGGTTCTATTGATGGTGATCCTCCTGGTGCGATGCGTTATACCGAGTGTCGTTTAACAAGTATTGCTAATGAAATGCTTGAAGATTTAGATAAAGAGACAGTGGATTTTATGCCCAATTATGATAATACTCGTTTGGAGCCAAAATATTTACCAGCTAAATTACCGCAATTAATTTTAAACGGTACCATGGGAATTGCGGTTGGTATGGCGACTAATATTCCTTCTCATAATTTAAATGAAGTTGTTGATGCTTTGGTTTATTTGGTTGACCACGAAGATGCTTCAATTGAGGATTTGATGCAATTTATTAAAGGGCCAGATTTTCCTACTGGTGGTATTGTTTATGGTATTAATAGTATTAAAGAAGCATACGCAACTGGAAAGGGCTCAATTTTATGTCGCGCTAAAACAGAAATTGTTGAAGATGAAAAAGAACCCAAAATAATTGTTACTGAATTACCTTACCAAGTTAATAAAGCAGAATTAATTAGTAAAATCGCTTCTTTGGTAGAAGAAAAAAGAATTGAGGGAATTAAAGATTTAAGAGATGAAAGTGATAAAGAAGGCTTAAGAATCGCTATTGATTTACAAAAAAATGCTTTACCAAATCGTATTTTAAATCAATTATTTAAATACACGGAGTTAGAAAAACCTTTTCATGTTAATATGCTAGCTTTAGTTGAAAACGGTTTGCAGCCGAAAATTTTATCTTTAAAAGGAATTTTAGAAGAATATATCAATCATCGTAAAATAGTTATTCGTCGTCGCACTGAATTTCTCTTAAGAAAGACAAGAGAAAGGATTCATATTTTGGAAGGTTTAAAGACAGCTCTTGATCATATTGATGAAATTATAAAATTAATTAAATCAGCTGAAAGCCGCGAAGATGCCCAGAAGAAATTAATGATTAAATATAAATTTACCGAGATTCAGGCGAACGCTATTTTAGAAATCAAATTAGCTAATTTAGCTAAATTAGAAAAACAAAAAATAGAGGATGAATTAAAAGAAAAACAAAAGTTAGCAGCTGAATACGAATTGATTTTAAAACAACCAAAAAGAATTTTAGAGATTATTAAAAAAGAACTTTTAGAATTAAAAGCAAAATATGGTGATAAGAGAAGAACTTTAATTGAGCCCAATTTACCTAATGAAATTAAAGATGAGGAATTAATTCCAGAAAAAGATATNTTAATAACCTTTTCTCAGACCGGCTATATTAAAAGAATGGATCCTTTGACTTTAAGAGCTCAGAAAAGAGGTGGTAAAGGAGTGGTTGCCTACGAAACAAAAAACGAGGATGATTTGATTACTCATATTATTAGTGCTAATACTCACGATAAAATTCTTTTCTTTACTGATAAAGGTTATCTCTATCAAGTGCCTGCTTTTGAAATTAATGAAGCTTCAAGAACTAGCCGTGGTAAATTAATTCAGAATTATCTTAATTTAAGACCCGATGAAAAAGTGATTATGATTCTTAATCTTAAAGAATCAGATAAGACTAATAAATTTTTAGTTTTATTAACTAAAAATGGAATTATTAAGAAAACAAAATTGGAAGAATATAGTAATATTAGACGCGCTGGCATCGTAGCTATTAAATTATTTAATAATGATACTTTAGTAGGGGCAGCTTTAACTTCAGGTAATGATGATTTACTAATTGTTACTAAATTAGGTCAAGCAATTAGATTTTCTGAAAAAGATTTAAGACCAATGGGTAGGCAAGCTACTGGTGTGAAAGGTATTAAACTTTCTCCTCAAGACGAAGTAATTAGTTTAGTATCAGTTAATAATGAATTACAAAAACAGAATCCCTTAGTGGTTTTAGTAACAGAAAATGGTTATGGTAAAAGAACTAAATTATCAGAATATCGTAAACAAAGAAGAGGTGGTGGTGGTATTAAAACTGCTAAAATTACTGAAAAAACTGGTAAAATAGTAAAAGCTTTGCTTAATACTAATGAGGAAACATTAATAGCCGTTTCGCAAAAAGCTCAAATGATTAAAGCTCCCTTGGATTCGATTTCTATTTTAAAGCGTTCTACTCAAGGAGTTAAAATAATGACTTTAGATGATGATGATAAAGTCGCTGGAGCCTCTTTATTATAAAATTATTTTATTTATTACTTGTATTAGAATTCTTGCTTAATATTTGCTATAATAAAAACAATAGTACTTTTATTTATTCAGAAGAAAAATTAATTATAAATTTATGCCGTCTTTTTTGAACCCGCAAACAATTGTTAATTTACTGCCTTTGTCAGAAAATATGGTAGTGGCTGATTTTGGTTGCGGTAATGGATATTTCTCTATTGAATTAGCTAAAAAAGTTAAACCTAATGGTAGGGTAATTGCTTTAGACATTTGGAAACCATCATTAGAGTCTTTATCTTTTAAAGCAAAAGTTGAAGGATTAAATAACATTATTCAACCCAAATGGGCTAATTTAGAATTAGATAAAGGAAGCGGTTTAGATAATGCTTCGTGCGATTTAGTTTTTATGGCTAATATTTTATTTGAAGTAAAAGATAAAAAACAATTAATTAAAGAAGCTCAAAGAATTTTAAAACCAGAAGGATTTTTAGTTATTATCGAATGGGAACCAGATAAACTGCCTAACAAACAATTTTTGTTTCCCATTTCTAAACAAGAAGTAATCGAATTAGCGGAATCGTTTAATTTTCATTTAGAACGAGAATTAGTAGTTGCTGTGACTCATTATGGCTTATTGTTTAAATTAAATAGTAATTATTAGTTTTATGTCATTTTTAAATAATAAAAAAAATATTTTTTTAATTATTACGGGAATAATCGTTTTTATTCTAATTATTGTAATTTTAAAATCTTTACCTAAAAAACCCCAAAATGTTAGTTTAACTTTATGGGGATATAATATTGAACCAGATGTTTTGCAACCGTTAATTGATAATTTTGAAGCTCAGAATCCTCAAGTTAAAATTAATTATTACCAGAAGGATTTTGATAGTTATTANGATANNCTAATTAGTGCNTATGCCAATCAAAATGCGCCGGATATGTTTTTATTGCCTGGTAATTGGCTTCCTTTNTTAGAAAACCATATTTATCCTTTAAATTTACAAAAAGATAAAGAGCTAAATCAAAAAGTAATAAATGATACTTATCCTCCAATAGTTCAACAAGAATTAAAAGAAGGTTATTATCTCTTAGGAATTCCTTTGTCAATTGATACTTTAGTTTTATATTATAATCCTAATATTTTTAATTATTATAATATCTCAAAACCCCCTGCTTCTTGGGAAGAATTAAAACAATTAGTTCCTAAATTAAGAAAAATTAATTCCCAGAAACAAATTACTTCTGCTGCTATTGCTTTAGGAGCTCCTAATGTTGATTGGCAAACCGATATTTTATCTAATTTAATGATTCAAGCAAATTCTGATATTAGTGATCCGCAACAAAAATTGTTTACTTATTATAATCAACCTTATAATAGTCCGATAAAAGATTCCCCAGTATTATTTGCTTTTAAAGAATACACTCAATTTGCTAACCCTTTATCGCCTATACTTGGAATCAAAATATTTCTAATTCTTCTTTAAAAGCTTTTAGCGAGGGAAAAGTAGCTATGATTTTTGCTTATGCTCAAGATGAAAAAATCATTCATCAGTATGCTCCTGATTTAGGGGAATTAAAAGCACCTTTTCCTGGTATTAATAATTCTGTTTTTTATGGTAAAACACTAAATATTGTTGTTAGTAATCAATCTAAAAACCCTGAAATTTGTTGGCAATTTTTAAAATATTTATCTAGTAAAGATACGAGTGATACTTTTT
>JGI24721J44947_10010674_pt1 | contig 11601 bp, 9 predicted proteins | sample YelNatPaOPGAMG01_FD_44947 | JGI IMG/M metagenome (IMG submission 44947)
CAAAAAAGATTGTATAGGTTTCAATCCGCAAACCAAACCAATATCTTAAATAAATAAGGAAAGGCACACAGCGCCAATAACCAAACCCAATATCATCCCCGCCACAACATCGCTCAAATAATGGACACCTAACCCTACCCGTGCCAGGGAAACCAATGGCGCCCAAATAACGAGCAGCCAAGCCAGCCAAGCTGGTCCAAGCCCCACCCCTAATACTACCAAAAGGAAAGAGCGAGCAGCATGCCCTGAAGGAAATGAGTGCGGGTCCGTTCGGCGATAAATCCCTCCCCATTCCCCTTCAGGGCGTTTGCGACGTATGGTGAATTTGATCCCTAACACAAAAATGGCTGTGATAAAAATGCTGATTAAATAAACTATCGCTCGGAATTTCCAGAAGGGATTTCCCAGCCACCATAATAATCCCAATCCACCAAACCAAAACCAAGAATCTCCTGAATGAGCAAGAATAGCTGCAAACAAACGAAGCCCTCTTTTATTTACAGCTATACGCAATTTCTCGGATAAGTTATTATCCCATTCGAGAATGCAATCCACCTACACCACCATTTGTTGACGTGCCCGTAAATCGGCTTCTACGATGGCGAACTGGTGAGGTTTATCAATATCCATCCCCATCTCTGCATACGGGCTGAGAATTGCCCGGCCGGTGACATCTAAGCGGGGCGCAACCATCTTGACGGCTTGTTCCAGGGTAATCATCCGTAGTAGCAACAGGAACAATGTGTCGTAACCCACCAATGCAGCTTGTTTGAAAACATTTTTACGGGAGTCAATGATTTTCTTCCACATTTTATCATTCGAGGTAGCTGTCATCGCCCGGATGACGTTGATATCCCCCCCACACACTTCAATATCTTTCAAACGGGTGTAAGAGCGTTTTGACTCAGGATATTTTTTCTCCATCACTTCGCGTGCAATCACGGTGTAATAAACATCTTCATCAGTTTGCATCGTCTCCCGTACTAACCAATCGACCATCTCCCCGGTCAATGCGGGAATATCAGAAGAGACGACGACAACATGATGGGTGTTTGGATCGATCTCACGCACTTTTATAACCCCAGCACGAATGTTGGCGAGCATATCCTCTTGATTATCGATGCAAGCTGCTAATTTGCGACTGCTAAACTCATTCCCATTTTGTAAACCAACCAATACAACCTGATTGATTTCACGCGCATCGTCCAAAGCATCTAAAATCCATTGGATCATCGGCTTACCGGCTATCTCCAATAATGCTTTGGGTTTCCCTTGTGTTAAAGGATATAACGGTTCTCCCTGCTGGGGAATACCACCGGCGGTGATAATTGCGGATAACATTAGTTCAACTCCTGAAGTTGGGGTTCCAAACCGATTTTATCGATCAATTCATTTAATTCTTCAACGGATAATTTTCTACCTTTCCCGGCAACGGCTACCAAGGCAGCCTCCATCATGTTTGTGCCAAACGAACGGCCATCCAATACCGGTGTTGAAGTGACTAAATACTTGACCCCTGCTTTACGAAACATCTCTACATCGGAAGGTGTAGTAGTATTTGTGGCAATTACTTTTCCATCCAGCCGATACGGCATGTGTCTTTTTACATAATGGCAGTCACCCGCGATCACTGTCGCCCATTGATAATATTTTTCCCATTTAGGTAGATGTACTTCTTGTTTTTCGCCAGTGGGGTAAACCCATTCGAACGGCAGCCGTCCAGCGATGGGCATTAGGATCTGAGCCAATAATTTTATAGTGGAGATTTTACGAATAGCAAAAGGCAAACCCAATGCAAACATCATATCGCCAAAAATACATTCATACCCATTGTCCACGAACGATTTTGTCATTCCCCAGCGGTCGACGCCAACGGTGATGAAAGCTTTTTTCTCTTTGATGTATGTGCCAATATGGCTATCAATAAAGGACGCAAGACGGTATTCCAGAGAATTTTTTAATCCCGCCCCATCAACAACCGGGGTTTGTTTGACATAACGAATCATCGGTTGTACCGAATACAACGGATACCATTTGTTATCTACCATTACGCCTAAATCTGCTCCCCCCACACCAAATGCATCTACTTTTCCATCCAATTCCCGATACATTTCCGCCGCTTTTTCCATGTCCCCATCGGTACCAATCCGTTCGATAGAAACGGTTTCACCTAATAATTCGATTTGGACTGCTTTGTCCCTTTTCGAAGACCCAATACTGATACTAACTGCGCGTTTCATTTTTCCGCCTCCAATTCCATTACTTGTGCCTTCATCATACCGCATCCCTCTCAGTTTGCACAGAGAAATTTTAATAATCTATCAGGAGGAAAATCTGCTTGCACAATATCCTTAACCCATGCCGCTCTCTTACGTTACGATAATCAAATTAACTAACCACAAGATTTGCGCACCAGCAAGATACAACCGGTTTGAATATGTTTTAAGTTTAATAGATCCGATTTTTCTCACCTATACGATATAAACCCAAACCAGTTTTCTCTACCATTTACTAGAAACTGATGAAAGAAATAAAATCGATGTGCAGCGCCATTCGGTAACGCAAACGGTTTCAAATGGGGATATAATGTCCGTAAATCTATTTTTCGACTGATTTTGATTGGAGGTCATGATATGGCTTTACCTATCAATGCCTATTTTAAAGGCAAAATTGTCCCTTATAGCGAAGCGAAAATTGGCATACTCACCCATGGGCTAAATTATGGCACAGCAGTTTTTGCCGGTATACGCGCCTATTGGAATGCAGACCATCAACAACTCTATATCTTTCGCCCTTATGACCATTATCAACGTTTTCTTAATTCAGCGAGACTCCTTCACATGGATCTGGGTGAAACACCGCAAAGCTTAACCCAAATCACCATAGACCTCTTGCGTAAGGATGACTACCACCAAGATATCTACATCCGTCCCCTCGCTTATAAGGCGGATGAAGCAATTGGCGTACGGCTGCATGATTTGCATGATGAGTTCGCCATTGTTGCCTTGCCATTTGAACGGTATATCAAAAACGACACCAGCGCGCACGTCACGATTTCTTCCTGGCGGAGAGTCGATGATAACATGATCCCTGCCCGGGGAAAGATCAGCGGCGCTTATGTAAATTCTGCCTTTGTCAAAACCGATGCTGTATTAGCCGGCTACGACGAAGCTCTGGTACTGACCCAGGAAGGCCATGTTTCTGAAGGCAGTGCGATGAATGTCTTCATTGTTCGAGATGGTGTCTTAATTACTCCCCCGGTAACCGAAAATATATTAGAAGGAATTATCCGCCGCAGTGTGATGGAATTAGCCCAATCGGAATTAAACTTAACCGTACTCGAAAGGCCCATCGACCGAACTGAAGTGTATTTGTGTGATGAGCTGTTTCTCACCGGCTCCGCTGCCCAAATCGTCGCCGTCACCCATATTGATCATCGTCCCATTGGGAACGGGGTGATGGGAGAAATCACCGCTCGCCTGCGCGTACTTTTCGATGATGCCATTCGCGCCCGTTTGCCAGGTTATACCAAGTGGAATACTGCTGTTTACGAGAAGGTGTGACCCCAAAAATGAGACATATCCACCTCGCTTTGATTCCCTTGCAGCGGGAAATCTAATTCTCGCTAGCTTGGTCAAGGTCTCGTTGACGCTTGGATAACCTGACTTTTTGAAATACTAATAAGAACTGTTGCGCCAGTTTTTGACGGTTGAATTCATCTTCAATAAGTTTCCGTCCATTCTGACCCATCGCTTGGGCTAAAGCAGGTTGGTTTTTCAAGGTTAAGATTGCCTGCGCAATGGCTGTCGCGTCACCTGGTGTTACAACCAATCCAGCTTGAGCCTTCACCACCAATTGGCGGATTACCCCCTCCATTGCCAGGATGATCGGTTTTCCGGCTGCCATGTAATCAAAGACCTTATTCGGATATACTGTGCCATATAAAGGGATTGGTTTTATATTGCCAAACAAGCATCTGCCATAGCAAGCATTGCCGGAATTTCTCTTTTTGTCACTGCGTCTAAGAAAATGACATTGGGTAATCCCATTTGAACGGACTGTTGGATTAAAGCAGGTTTCTCTTTTCCATCCCCCAGAAACACAATGCGGATATCTGCAAATTCCTTCAATTGGTTAGCTGCTAATAAGACAGTGCCAAGGTCATTCGATAATCCATGCGCTCCAGCATATAGCACCACAAATTTCCCCTCTAATCCAAATCGAGAGCGCAGGTTTTCCCCGAGATGGGCTCCATCGAATAAAGCCGGATCCGCTCCATTGGGGATGCATTCTACCCATTTAGCGCCACGCTCCTTGACATGCGCAATAAACCCTGGCGAATTAACCACCACACAATCCGCTCGTTTCAATAAAAACCGCTCTAACCATTCCGACAAGCGGATCAAAATTGGATTTTTCAAAACACCCACTTGTATCGCAAACGCGGGCCATAAATCACGCACCTCAAAAAGCAATGGGGCTCGTTTTAAACGTGCAATTAACCAGGCGGTGACAGTCTGAAAGATCGGTGGCGAGGTGCCCCAAACCACATCCACATTGGGAACTGTTAGTGCTGCCCAAAAGGAAGTAATCATAAAGGTGATAAAACTGATTGTACGGTGGACAAAACTACGATGGAAAGCCCGATACGTTCGAACTCGCTGAATTGTGATTGATCCCGACCCAACATGTATCGTTTCTTTTCCTAATTTGCTCTGATCCTTGCCGGTTAAATAACTGATCGGGCTGGTAATGATGATGACCTCATTCCCATTTTGTGCCAAATAATGACTTAATTCATGATGACGTGTTCCCCCGGGTTCATCGAGTGCAGCAAAAGCCTGATGGATCAATAATATTTTCATTTTATTCGTCGTGTTTGTCATACATCAAAATTCCAGATTGTCTCAATCGTATCCGGAATAGTTGTTTCGTTATCCAGTATGATAGAAATTGCGGTTTGAAGCTTGGCGTATGTAGGTGAGTACCAGCCATAAGGGTCACCAAGCGGCATTTTTCCATAAACTGGGACACCGCCGCGCACTAAACAGAGCTCTGTGTTGGATGGGTTTTGCGGGGTAATCTTGATCGAATACTTCCCTTGATTGGTTTCAAACAATATCCTCCAACAATTTTTATCTTCATAGACTTTCCAAGGGAAGTCTTCCACCAACCAATGTAAGCGAATATGAACAGATAGGGCATGAACCTTTTGTTTTGATTGAGCAAGAATCTCGTCACGCACTATCCATTGGCTATCCTTATCCGATTCTACACTGCGGCGATGGATTACACCCCATTTGCGATAACCATTATGTTCTGCAACGATTTTCATTGGGCGCGAATCACTACCCTCATCCGTTTGGACAATCCTCCCTTGCGCCCAATTTATCCATAAAAAACGCCCTGCTTTGATCATTTGATCCGTATGGTTGACCGTCAAGGTATTGTGATAAAACGATTCTGCCAGGGTATTATTCCATGGCGGAGGTGCGGTATAAAAATAGGTACCAGCGTCTTTGGCAATGTTAAGTCCCCGCCACCACAACTCGACATGGAGTTGATCGGCATGCCCGGGGCGATTATGGAACTGGGTACATCGGATTGCTGCCCAGTTCAAAGACCCTTTTCGGCGCAATATACTGAGGGAGTTTCTTTGCATTAAAGTTGCACTGGGATAATTGAATGAACCAGGGGAATCCTCATTAGTAGTACCTAATCCGTACCAAAGGCTCATTTCGTCCCAGTTACCAGCCGAAATGAGAGGTTTTCCAAGGAATGCCTTACCCGCAGCCTGTACCACCGACCGGTAATCATCAAAAGGAGAGAGACTGAGCAGCTGAATCAAGGCGCCATCGTTTGGACCAAAGTTCGGCACTTTGCCATTGGTTGGCTCCATTAGACTGAACAGCCAATTTGTGGCTTTAGCCAGTTTTTCTTTTGTCGCGGTTGGATATGCAATCTCTTTTTCTTTGATAATTAAATTAACCCATAAGGCGAGTTGCAGCATCAAACGGTGGTAATTGCAGCTATGCTGAAGATAAGCCCCATCCTCCTGAATCTGATGTTGAATACCCCAATTGAACCAACGCCACCCCATCTCCCACCAATGTTTGCTTTGGGGACAATTTGGTAAAACTACCGACGCAGTTATCAAGCCGGCTGCATCGGATAATAGGTGATTGTTATTTTGAGCGAAGCTATAAGAAATGGTACTGGGGATTCTCGCCGCATGTTCTGCAATCGCTCGCAATAAACGTGCTCTTCGGGCAGGAGTGCTCTGGGGTGAATTTTGAAGTAACGTGTAGGAAAATGACCAGGCTATCAATCGCAAGGCAACTTCTTGTGCAGAGATCCAGTTGTAACCATAATAAGGGGGATTATGTTCATCAAATTGTTCAAAATAATTCCAAAATGCAGCGGCGTAACTTTCATCAGCCGAGATCCAATATGCCCGGCATAATAGATATGCCCAACTAAAGCGGGCTACCTCCCAGATTGATTTTAAGTCCATCGGGAAAGAGTCGTTCGGATGAGTTTGATCACGCTCTAATAAAGCGAGTTCGCTAAACCATTGGTACTGTTGTGATTGATAAAAAGGAAGTTCCACCCATGCATGTCCGAAAATCGGAAAGAGACCCTGGCAGATTCGATTAGCATAAGCATTAATTGATCTCGATCCTCCCCCAATACATTTAGAATCCCTTTTCGATCTGGAGGTGTAAATGGTTGCGCAAAGAGAAAGGGAGTAGAGATGCTTTCTATTTGCCGCAGTGCTTTGCGGCTGCTCCACTCAATCCATCCGGTTTTTAATCCCAGTGCATAAAGGGCATAATATCCAATTGGTTTAAATCCTAATTCCTGCCCTGCTTTTATTGCAATGCCTAATTTATTTATCCATGTCATAGTATGCTTGCGTAGGATATTTTCTCCTCTATTCCGCTTTGAAGCGCTCGCTGAGCTGTGATTGTTGCTTGGCTAACACCCAAAATATCGAGCAATGGAATAGGTGCTGGACGGCCTTGAATAATCGCTTGGACAAAAGCAAGCCATTCTCCCGAATGTCCTTTATCTTGGCTCCATAACGCTCTTCTCACCTGACGCTTTCCATTAGCAATCAACTCTAAACGGCGAAAATCATCCAGCACCGCTATCCTTCCCCCGGAAAATATCTCTAAGCGTTCTTTTGGATAATTTTTATCCCCGTTTGCCAGATAGGTGATCAAACCAATCGAGCCACTGGGATAACGAAATACCAGATGGATATTATCCTCGAGATTGGGTTCCACATTCTTTATAGAATATGCCGCCACTCGCTCAGGTAACTCATCTGTTAGGTATGTCAAAATATCCACGAAATGGCATCCCTCACCAATTAATCTGCCACCCCCTTGTTGAGGATCATTCAACCAATGTTGCGTTGGTATACTGCCAGCGTTGATGCGGTAATGGATCACTGCTGGTTGATATAGAGGACGGAAAAACTCCTTCAAAGCGACCATTAATGGCGCAAAGCGGCGGTTATAACCCACCATGAAAATCGGTAAACCACGTCGCTTTTCGATAATATCATCTACTGAAGTGTAATCAGTTGGAATATATCCCTTGTCTCTTAAAGCATCCACTACTTGGATTAATTCATTTTGGTTTAATACCAATGGCTTTTCACAAAAGACATGTTTCCCGGCTTTAATCCCTTGGATAACCTGACTTGCATGATGGTGATGCCGAGTTAAGATCACGATGGTATTGATCGATTCATCTTGGTACAACAGATCTGGTTGAGAGGCTGCATAACGAAAACGGTATTTTTGTGCAGCCTGCTGCGCAGAAACTCCACTAGCCGAGGCAATCCCTACTAACTCAACCAGTCCCACCCTTTTGATAATGGGCAGCAGCACCAACGAAGCGTAATTTCCCGCTCCTAAAACACCTACGCGTATTTGTTTATCTGATTTCGTTCCATAATGGAGAGTTACTTTGTTAATCGGCAAAGCAGCGCTTTCCGTCTCACTATCTCCATTTGGGTAGATAAATAAAACACCTAAAAATGGTTCTGCTAATTTACCGGAGATCAACTGATATGCTCGACTGGCTTGATCTAGTGTAAAGCGATGTGTGATGAGCGGCTTAACATCAATCTTGTTCTCTGCGAGTAAATCCACAAATGCGGATAAATTCCTCCCCTCCGTCCACCGCACATACCCAATCGGATAATCGATTCCTTTTTCCTCATAGGTTGGATCATAGCGGCCTGGTCCATAAGATCGAGAATTGATAAATTGCAGCTCTTTTTCGTAATAAAGCTTACGCGGGATAGTCTGCCCCACCGCCCCAGCTGCGACTACCACCGCGCGATCGCGCGCAAGCTCTCCAGCAAGTTCTACCGGTTCATTTGTCGCCGTATCAGCGGCAATGAGCACAGCATCGAACCCCATTCCTCTCGTTAACGCAGCTTTTAATTCCTTTGCTCGTTCAGGCATGACCGCGTCGAGCTCAAGTTGTTTTGCCCGCTCTATTCGCTCTGGATTGATTTCAATACCAAGGACTTTGCAACCAGCCGCTTTAGCAAGCGCAGCAGCTAAAAATCCTACAAGCCCCAATCCAATAATCGCTATCGATTCCCCCAGTTGAACTTGCGTCAAACGAAAAGCGTGCATCGCAATGGCACCTAGGGTGGAAAAAGCTGCGGATTCATCATCCACATTATCGGGAAGAGGGGTTAACAAGTTGCGAGGGATTACCGCATATTCTGCATGCACCGCGTAATTTCCGCCCGCACATGCCACCCTCTGCCCTATCTCCAACCCTGTCACCCCTGGTCCAATTTTCACAATTTTACCGGATGAGGAATACCCCAATTTCATGGGCTGGTCAAGGCGCTGGAATGCCATTTCGAGTGTGGAGACGATTCCCTCCCGAAGTGCCTTATCCAATAATTGCTGAGCCAGATCAGGCCGGCTGCGGACTTTTCCGATCAAATTTTTTTCCGCAAAATCAACCAACATGCGTTCTGTCCCAGCGGAAACAAGCGAGGCGCTCGTTTTGATGAGTACCTGCCCTACCCCGGGTTGTGGAATGGGTACATCAATTACTTCTGTGACGCCGCTGCGGATATTTTGTACAACTTGCTTCATCGCGATCTCATTTCTCAGAAATCAACCGTTCCAGCGCAGCGAGATTGAGCAAAGCTTTAGGAACAAAGGAACGTACGGAAACATATTCCTGTTCTTTACCGGATTGCGGATCCGACTCAGAACAATGTGCATTGTCACCCGCAGGTCCTAAGCCATCCAGGGTCGGAAAATTTTCCCATAAAAAATTACCATCACTCAATCCGCCGCGTTGTTCGGAAATCACTTTCATCCCTAATTGATTGGCAGTATCTTGCCAAAGGGTGAATAATCTTTGAGTAGCTGAATTGACTGGCCATGGTTTGGTTTTTTCGAGGATTTCAATTTCAATCGTGCAAGGAAAACCATCCTGACTATGAATTGTGGAATAGTTCGTCAGTGCCGTTATTCTCTCTATCCCTTTATCAAAGATCTCCGGAGAGAAAGCGCGCATTTCCACTTCAGCTTCCGCAAAATGCGGCACTCGATTTACAACCGTTCCGCCATGTACGGTACCGACATTAAAGGTAATTTGATTGGTGTAATCCGTGAGATCAGCAATGGCGGGGATGATGTTCGCCAGCTGAAGGATCGCATTCGCGCCTAAATGATGATTATTGCCAGAATGAGCAGAACGGCCGAATGCTTTTACTTTGAAATAGGCACGCCCTTTACGGGAAACCACCATTTTAAACTGATCTGCTTCAATGTTGCCGGCTTCAAAAATCAAACAAGCCAGGGTGTTTTTGGGTAATTTTTGCAAACAAGCCGCACTGAAATCAAGCGAGAGAACCTCTTCGCTAGCGTTGAAACATAACTGCCAGTTCACAGAGTCATATAAGCTGGGTTTGAATTTTTGCAACATATCTAAAACGATTAGCATCATCACAGTTCCCCCCTTGATATCAATTGTCCCTGGCCCGTAGATTCGATTACCTTCCACTCGCCAATGAAATTGATTTTTCTGCTCCTCTTCCGCAGCATACACAGTATCGAGGTGGGAAATCAACGCAACGGTTGGCGAGATATTTTTTCCACCGTTCGATCTTGCGCCTCGGAATAAAAACAAATGGTTACCAAAGTTTGGGTTAGTTGAAGGAACAACACTCGGCTCAAAACCTAAGTGAGAAAATATCTCCGCGGTCAAAGCTCCCACCCGGTTCACCCCATCTCTGTTGGCGGTGAAACTATTGATTTCCACCAGTTGGTGAAGGATATCTAAATAGTTATCCAGTGTGCTGGTTAATTCATGGTGTATTTCTGCTAATTCATTCTGGTTCATTGTATTTCATTATCCTGACATTTATTATAAACGGATATTCCTGGATTGGATTTGTTTCGATATAATAAAGAATAGTTGAATCCAAGCCATGAAACCTTTTCCATCCACAAGAATGTGTTTCAATGATGATTATACCTTTTTCGTATTAGAGGTTGCTTTACATAAACTGAAATCCGCAAACCATTTCTAATAAATAATTAATATACAATATTTAGACATAACATTGACATAAATGGAGTGTAATAGTATTATTTAATAAATTATTTCAAAAGGTGGTCTATGGCTTTCTATTTAGCTTTTCAAGAAATTAATCGCTATCGCGGTCGCTTTCTCCTGTTTAGTTTAGTTATCGCGTTAATTACGACCTTGGTTTTATTTATTGCCGCACTTGCGCAAGGACTATCCAATGCGAGCAATCAATATTTAGAAAAGTTAGATGCCGATTTAATCGTCTTTCAAAAAAATGTCAACCTCTCGGTTAGTGCTAGCCGATTATCCCTCGACAAAGTACGAGCAGTGCGGCGCGTAGCAGGTGTAGCAGAAGTCGGACCAATTGGTGTTTCCAACGGAACAATCATAACCGACTCTACTAATCCAAAAGTGGATGTCTCTCTTATCGGGTTACAACCAGAAACTCTTGGCATGCCTCCTGTTAAAATTGGGAACTCCTTTCATGCTTCCCGTGGAAACATTGCGGTAATCGATGCAAATCTCGTTAATAAAACGGGGTTAAAAGTCGGCGATAAAATGATCATCAAGACCATTATCGGTACGAAAGAGGAATACAATATGGTTGAAGTCATTGGCATCACGGACGAGCGCCAATTTTTATACGCTCCTGCAGTGTTTCTCCCCTTTGAGACATGGGACAATATTCGCCCCCAGGCTAGTCAAAATATTCCCGGTTCCTCGGGAATCACCAATGTCATAGCAGTTAAATTAAACAACCCAGAACAAATCTCCGCAGTGGCAAAACAAATTGAAGACCAGGTTCAAGATGTAGAAGTGGTCGACATTAAAACCGCGTATGAAGCCTCCCCTGGATATAAAGCCCAACAATCAACCTTAGATACTCAACGGGGATTTAGTTTATTGGTAGGCATCTTAGTAATCGGAGGCTTTTTTCAAATTCAAACTCTCCAAAAAATACCTCAAATCGGGGTGCTCAAAGCAATCGGCACATCTAATCTGGATGTTGCCTTGATT
>JGI24721J44947_10010678_pt1 | contig 11600 bp, 8 predicted proteins | sample YelNatPaOPGAMG01_FD_44947 | JGI IMG/M metagenome (IMG submission 44947)
GAGCAGACCGTACGCGAGCCGAGGCGACAGCGGGTCGGCTGCGCAGCGTGTTCACGAACTTGTTCGCGAGGATNTCGGCGCTTTCCAGGCCGGCCCCCGAATCCAACCCGGCGGATATAACTGAGAGATGATCAGACTCTGGAAACAACGGGGACTGGAACGCTGCCAAGACCAACATACCCTGGTTTGGGTGTCCTTTCGCGGTTGTCGTGATGGCCTCCCTCCGTAGCAACGTGTTCCGCACGGCTTGCTGTCGGCGCAGACGGTCCTCTGTCCAGTCTTTCGGGCGCCAGAACTGTATGCTGTCGTCACGATAGCAGACCAGGCTGTCGTTTGCGGTGCGGGGCAGCGTTTCCGCGCGTGCGTTTGTGCCGCGTCCGCCGTCGATTGAGAGCAGCAGCAGTAGCGCGGTGCAGAGCTCGCGGCGGGTGTAGAAAACAGCGTTGGTGCCCGTGTTTGGCGTATGTGTACACCGGATGTGGCTCGTGCCAGTTTGCTTCGTGTGCCGCCCGCGTACTTGTTGTTGGTGCAGGGCTGGTGGTGTCAAAAAGGTGTACCTCGAGACGATTGTCCGCATACTTGCGCAGTGCGGAAGCTGATCATCTCAGTTTGTTATCCATGGAATGGAGGGCGCGTACCCCTACCGACGATTCGGGCAAATCGCCGATAAAGGCGCACCGTGTTTGATCACACAAAATTCCATATATAAAGACTTTGGGATCTCGTATCGGAACTTGTTCCGCTGCGCGCGCACGCCACGCCGGTGGTTATATCTTCTGGGGCAGCTACGCGAGACGGGGTACAGGGTGTCGCGTCCGCTCCGTTTGACGATTTTTGGGTATGCTCTCGAGCCTGGAAGGTGGCCATTCCCGGGAAGGTGTTGATGGAGATTACGACGCGATCTTTTTGCGGCTTTTGGAGGACGAGGAGTCCTACACTGGGCGTCAACAGCACCGAGGCACAGTGCTACAGGCACCGCCGGCGCTCAGAGCGCGCCTTTCACAGGAGGCGCGCACTGGTGCTGCGCCTCAAACCGAGACCGCTAGGGAACGTTCGGCCTTCGACGTCGACCGCTGGGAAAGTGCATACGCGGACACGGACAGGGGTCTTTCCTGTACGGAGCAGCGCAAGCCTCCCGAGAACGCGTTGGCGCCACGTGAAGTCGCAGCGAGTGCCGGTATCTCGACCAAGAGTTCAGAAGCAGACCTTCCCGAGTGGATCCGACGTGAAATTTACGTCAGAGATGGGGAGCTTGTTATTCTCCGTGACCGACTGGAACGTCAGCAGCGGGAACTGATTGCCTTAAGAAACGCGCAGGCCGCAACTNCAACAGGTTCGCAGCAGCNTGGGCGAGCGCGCGCCCCCAGCTGGACCGCTGACGCCCAANGGCACACCAGACCGAGCCAGGGTCTGCCCAGTGGAAGCGAGCAGGAATTTACGAGTGCTGTCGTCCAAAGACTCGCCACGGAAACTGATCGTTTGAGAGCGCGATTGGCGTTCCGAGAGCGCGAAATCTCCCAGTTGCGTGAGTTGCTCGCAAAGGTGGTATCCTCGCCAGCACAGGGCGTGGCGGATGGACCAGTGCATTCGTCGTCGTCGTCGTCGTCGCAAGGGCCACTGCCACCGCCACCGTATACATGCAAGAGCGCTGTAAAGCGAACCGCGAACGTATCCGTGGCCCCAACAACGCATCCGAGTCGGAGTAAGCGGGCTGGTGTCTTTTTCGACGAGAGCCTGCTGTTANTGAACCAACAGTGTGGCAATTCGCTCGCTTCGCAGCCGCCGAGCCCCAATGCAGCAGCGTCACAGGCCAGGGTCACCGTCGACTGGCGCCAACACGAACCTGGAGAACCCTCTTCCGCTCCTGCATTGCAGCATTCGCGGCCATGTTCTAGGACAACAAACCTCCAGTACAGTGATCGTACCCAGATCTTCACGATCTTGACGGCTTGCGAGGATTCATGGCGCGAACTGCTACGCCATGCAGCGCCAACAAATCGCGAGAATCCCCAGGTGAAGCTCGATAACTTTTTCGCTCAGCAGATGCTCGCATTGCTTCGTACCGAAGCAGACCTCCGGGAATGTGTGCGGCCGATTCAACAAGCCATGCTCATGAGCTACGCGGCCTGGAAACGCACAGCAGAGCCGTCTCAGGCACTGGACAAGGAAGCACGCTTCGCTGCTGCGCTCACTGTTCTGGATGCACTCCTGGAGCACAGCACCGCATTCCGGGATTACTTTATGGATGCGACCAGTCAGGAGCGTGCGGACGGAGCCTACTCTGCCTCGAATACGAACGGTCTTATGCTCGAGCATCTCATAGAGCTCGTTGTCGATGATTCCTCCTGGGTNTTTTGGCAAAATCACCCAGGTCTGCTGATCGCATGCTTCCGCATCGTGCATAACCTCCTGCGCGGCTGGTGCGTGCGTGTGCGTGAGCGTACCTCACCGCGGGCGCCATCTGCAACATTTCAGGTTCAAATACGGGTACTCATCGAATCCCCCGTTCTTCGACATATTTTCGCGGAGCTAACCCCTGATCATGCATCGTTACGCGAAACAGCGTGTGCAGCCTTGGGCTCCGCATTTGCCGTAGAGAATGCGCTGCGCATCTACACCGGAACTGGTTCCGCGGAAGCTCAATGTTGCGGCTGGCAAGCGGCAGCCGTCCAAAGCGGTAGCATCTGTCGGGTGCTGCGACTCGTCCAGGACGCGCCGCTGCCGCTCACCCTTGACATGCTTGGCCTGGTGGAAGCCGTCTTCCTTGGTCCGTGTGCCGATACCGCACTCGACGAGTGGATCACACATGTTCGCCCCGAGGATCGATTCGAAGCCCTAGAGGATTTGGTGATCGCCTTGGAGCGGCTCTGGATGCCGCTTCAGGAACTGCAGATGTTGTTCCATGAACCATCGGTTGCCGTCCTTGACGAGCGGTATCAAGCGTCGCCTAAACGCAGTGGATCCGCTTTACGAGGAACGCTTAGAAGCGCGCTGGAACGCTGGCAATGCGTTGCTGCTATGTCCATGCCTCGGAGCGACTCTGGAACAGCAACAACAGCAGTGACAAAGAATATGCCGCTGCCAGAGCCATTTCAGTCTGCAACAGTGCAGCAGCTTCAACATGGCATCGTTGGCGTTCTGGCGCTGCTTTATCGCTGGACGCAACCTCTAACCGAACGACCATCTGAACCGGATATCCAGCGCCAGTGGACCATTTCGGCAGACAAGGAGAACCGAGAGCGCTCCGAGGGCACCTCAGTGAACGCTTCCCAAGTCGGAGATCGTCCAGCACACGACTGGCCACATCGACCGGAGCATCTGCGAGCGTCGGTCAGGGCTCGTCTACGCGATCTGCTCCGTAGTTTGCGCCTTGCCGCTGCTGATCAGCAACGCCAGCGTACACCCGCGGCCGACAACAACTCGTCCGCTGACGCAGCAGACGAGATGGTCGTCCCTTGGATCCACTGGAGCGAGGCGGCGGACGCCCTCGAGCCCCTGCTCCGGGCGATATGGTGTTGGCTGCACCCCGCAGACGCCAGTTCGGCGACGGTTCACGCAAACGCCAAACCTGCAGCCGCGATGCCTGCATTGGAATCGACGTCTCTTGCGCCGTTCCGCTGAGTCATCTGTCGGCACCTCGGGTATCACCGGAATGCATCTAGTGACGATGCTCCATCATTGAGAAATACCCTCTCATTCCTACTTTGAGCGCATCATCCATCAGCGCCTCAGCTAGCACCGAAATGCATGCCGAGTTGGAGCTCCATCATGGCCGAAAGACCGTTTCGTTCAAAAGAGTCGCGTGTAAGCCAAAATCGGTGCGCTGCATGATCAGGAATGTTTCGTACGAGGGTCTGTAGACCAAACCAGCCAGTGTGCAGGGGATCTGGTGTGTCAGCGTCAGCCTCTGACGTCATCGCATCGATTCGGCGTTCGCCGATCCAAACCTGAACTGGAGTCCAGGCTGGTAAAAGGCTCCGCAACTCTTGCTGAAAACGCGCCGCAAAGCCCCTGAGACGCACGTTACCTCCGATGAGAACCACATGTTGGAGCAAGGCAGGCCAGAGCGCTTTGGGTATGCGCTCTAGGCTCTGGAGAACAACCTCTGGAATGCCAGCCTGTGGGATCTGAATGGTGTCTTGTGGTGCGAAGAGCGACTCGGGTGCGAGGAAATGCTCATTGGTCAACGTTAACACCGAACCCAAAGTCGCTGTCTCGTCAGCTCCGTCAGCATCTGCGTCTTCTTTGTCGATTGCGGCTGTCGTGGTGATGCTGGTATGCTCCGGAGCCAGCACTCGGCCGTAGCGAAACTCGCCGCGGTCCGTCTCGTTTGGTAGCAGGTACCGTATCCGAGTCTCTTCTGAATGCAGGCGACTCCGCTGCAGTTCCCGCTCAAGGTCCGCACACACGTAGCACACGCGCTCCTTGAGCCGCTGTACCAGGAAGCTCTCCTTCATCAGGTTCCAGGAACGGTAACTGATCAGTTCCTTAAGATAGTTATTCAGGAGCCGTCCGCCTACATCGAGGCGACGCACCGCGTAGTTCAGGAGCTGTCCATCAAAGACCGGTACAACATGCGTAAAACTATGACCGGAGTCTATGACAAGACCAGTGGCGCGACTCCATGGGCTCGGTGAGGCTGCTGTGCCCGTCACGAGCGTCTCGTGGTGCATGAGCGCTGCGTAGGCGGTGCAGGTGACGTAGACCGCGGATACGTCGAAGTAAAAGAATGCGGTTTTCAGCATCCGTTCTAGCGCTGGTAGCGGACAAAGCGGGGGCACCGTCAATACGAGGCGTTTCCTGGTCAATGATAGTTTCTCCTGGGCGAGCACATCGCTCCAGATCTTGGCTTGCAGCGCCAAGTCGGTAACAAGTCCGCGATCGATAGGTCGTCGAACCCGCAGACCCAGTGGAGAACACTGCTCCAGTGCTGCCCCGCAAAGCGTCTTGCGCTCTGCAGGCGAGTGCGTTACCCCAGAGCGCTTTGCACCAGCGTCAGTGTCAGCACCAGTTGAATGTTTCACACGAGCGAGGCCGTTCACGTGGACTCGCGGTGCGGCGTCGCCAAGCAGACCGATTTTCACAGTGTCTGCACCGTTATCCAACAAGATTATGGACGCGTCAATAAAATCGCTCATAAGAAGTGCCTTTCTGCGGAACACTGCGAACTGTTATGGGTCCATGCGTCCACGCTGCACACGACCGTCGGTAGGACACGTGGCTGCACCGCGTTCCCCGTTCCAGTCCGGTCGATGCGGTACCGTCAACAACCGCACTGGAGACGTGCTCTTCCAGAGTTCNACCTANGCGTAAACTAAGACCGCGGCGGGTACGTGCGCTTCTTATGGACCCTCTGTGGGTACCCGGCAGAACTCGCTAGCGGTCGGGTAACGAGCGCACCACTNCTACGGCTCCTGTACAGGGGCTTCGGCGACGGTGCCTGCGCACTCTCTTTTCTTTTCGCTCACCAAACGNTTATGTTGTACCTGGATCCCTTATCGCGGGACGAGAACTGGCTATCGGGAAAGCGCCCATCGTGATACGCCTCACCCTCAAGTTCCATTCCTTACAATTCCTTTCGGATGTACTGGTCGTTTCATAGGTTGTATCGAGCATCGAGTGCCNGTCGTGCTGCATCCACCTTGGCGCCTAGACAGCTCGTGCAGATGCACCATAGAGACAGAACGGCTTTGCCGTACCACTGGGGGCTTCGGCTCGAGATGTGGTGCACCTGACACGGATTCGGAGTCCATCATCATGCTGGGGGCCTGGAAACTGCGCTGAAAGAGCTACCGTCTGCGGCAGCTCGAAGCGACATGCCGGGAGTCCACTGCGACCAGGGCGACGCCCAGACGCAGCCTAACTGCTGCTCCTAGTCCCAGAGTCGACTGCGTTGCGGACGAGGTGTTCAGGTCGCACCACTGCACTAGGCACAGGTAAGGGCGTGAAGCACTAGTCTTGCAGACTCGTTCGGATTGCGGGACGTTTCGCCCTGAAGGCAAACTTTCGGAAGTATGGAAACCTTTTCGCCCTTTTAACGGCTACCGTGGAATGGGACAGGAATCGTTACATCGTTGCTCGTGAATCGTTCGTCTCTTTCCTTTTTTTCTCCGAATAGCGCGGTCGATAAGCACACCTGCGAGATCACGCAGTCACGAGAGACGACGCGCATGTCGCCGATGAAGGGAAACGCGTTTCTAACTATGCTCTGACCTATTGCCCTACCGTACATGTTGTATTCGAATTACAGGCGTAGCGGAGTACAGTTTTTTGAGTTCAATCGCGTTTGAAACGTCAAGTAAGCATATTCAAGTGATGCTGTGCGGTGTATAGGAGAAGCGTTCAATGTGCGTTCTTTCGCAGAAAAAATTCTAAAAAAGGAAAGTTATGNGAAAGCAAGTCGACGATCGCGGAGGCGCAGTGTCGCCGGCTGCCAGAAAAAGANCGAAAAACGGTGCCGAGCCCAGGAGCACAGGCAAAGACGATGAAGCAGAAGCGGGAGGCCCTACGTCAAAGGCCGCGGGAAAGACAACAGTACGACGAGACGGTGGCGAANGCCTACCTTCGTAAACATATCAAGGATGCCTACAAGGAAAAGTTGCGAGAGGCCATCAGAAACCGTGTCGAGTCGTACTCCACGAGTACGAAGAAGGCTTCGTCAGGACTGATGCATATGGTGAACGAGATGCACGACAACGCGACGGACACCAGAACAGTCGAGGTTCCGGGGGAATTTTTCAACAAGACCTTTGCTCGTCACCTGATGGTCGGCACAGGGGAGCCGTCGACAAACAATGAGCGAGTGCACGCCTTCCACGAAAACTTCGCGGGATTCGGCTTCGAAGGTGCATCGATACAAGGGTTACGGGGATATTCACATCTACGGGCCGATCGAGTACCTCGCGAACCTGAGGAACCATTTGACCATGAACCTCGAACGTTTCATGATACGCGCCGTGTTTGCGCTCTACCGGGGCCTCTCTCGCGGGGAAGAGATGGGCCATCTTCGCTGCCATCACCAACGATCGTCAGCATGAACAGGCAATAGAATTTGTCGACAAGATGACATCACGCAGGAGCATGAATGAAGCATATGTGATCGGTGCAGCTATTCAAGAGCGTCGTGGTAACACGGAGGTAGGGGGTTGGATAGATACTTCACCTCGCACTGAAAAAATATCACAAAAAGTAAGAAAAGTAAAATGCGCATAATCGGAGAACGCTGGCCCAAGTAAACGTTTTGTCCATGGAAAAAAAGAGCATCGTGAAGTCTTGGGGCTGGCCAACCCGACAGAAGACGTGTCAGATATGAAAAAAGTGAGAAAAGATGGTACCCCCGTATCCTGCGCTACTTCGTGTTTCTGGACCGAGAACTCGAACGCAAGGCGGAGATGGTGCTGGGTGTGTGGAAAAATGAAGAGTCGCGGAGACGGAACGCTTTCCTAATGGGGAAGTGCTTCAACGTGGTTCCAATGAGCAACATCAAGTCACATTTTGTGACTATCGACCAAGGCGTCCACTACGGCAACATGAGTGAGATCAGTCCGGTGTTCGGTGTCAGCAGGGAGGAGTTCACCGGTGAAAATCGGGAGACGTACCGGAAGAGTCTCTTCGGTTTCAAACGTCTCAAAGTGAGCAAGCAGAAGGTATTCACGGGGATGATCGGAACCGATGGCGTAGCCACGTGTGTACGCTATCGGAGGTTTGAAGGCGGATTGTCCAGTTCGGCCTTCGATATCGCCCGTGACGAAGCATGAAGAAAACAGGGAGGAGGATCCTGCCAAACAGAAAGTGCAGGATAACGACTTTGTCGTTGACGCGACGAAGCGTGAAGATGAGATGGAGGCGGGTCCTGCTACGCAGAAAGTGCAGGATAACGACTTTGTCGTTAGTGCGGATCCCGGGAACACAAATATCATAACCATCGCAGTACCCAAGCGTGCGGAAGATGGTATCAACGGCAACCTACGTCAGACGGCCCTGCGAGTTTTGAGGTTCTCGAGAGCGGGATGCTATCGAGAATCCGGTATGATCAATGCGAGGAAGAAAATTGAGACATGGAATGCAGGAATGAAGGATCTCCTGGAAGCTTTGCGCGGGGTAACGAGCAGAGGAGCAGGCTTTGAAGCTTTTCCGATATTCATGGAAGGTCGCGTTGCTCATTGGGATGCGCTGCTGGAGGAGTATACAAAGCCCCGGTGGGCTCGTCTGCGTATGAATCTGTACGGTGGTAAGCAGCGGGCATTCGCCAAATTTTTCAGTCAGTTGAGTGCCTTGAAGGAGGACGAGAGCCAGAGGCTGGTAGTGGCATACGGAGCAGGGCGTCCACAAAAGGGTGCACACCAGCTCCGTCGACGAGAACGTACAAAGCGTGTGCACGGCGCTTTGTAATGATACCGATTGATGAGCTCCGAACGTCCTATACACACCACGAACTGGGGTGCACACTTGAGACGGTCGACATGGAAAAGTGCCAGCGGAGTCCTGAAGATATGAAAAAGTATGGAGCGCTAACGGAGGAGCAAATGGACAGGAGGGCGAAAGTTCGTGGACTACTCGCATTAGTAAGTACAATCAATGGCAAGAAACGCATGGAAATTGTTAACCGCGACTTTAACGCGGCTACCAATATAAGGAGGTGCGCGGTGATGGAGAGAAGACCTCCGTACTTGACAAGAGGGAATTTTGTAGGGAAACCTCTCGAGGTGGAATTATACGAGAAAAAGTTGAAACCGGTAGTAGGTGGCCAGTCCAAAAACACTGGGATGCGTCGACAAGTCTGTAGAAGACTTTTCGTCTAGGGCGCCGGTCACCACTACTTTGCACTACCGACCACAGCGTTTTTCTTTAGAAAGGCGTTTTTTGTCGGCGATGTGAGGATTCTTTTACATGCTTGAAGTACTGCGTCAACCACATCGAGTCCGTGTCTCGAGCTGAGCACTTCCGGTAGCGTCTGGTCGTCGGCCATTTGGGAGCACGCGCCCTAGACGAGCATCGTGTGTGTGGCATTACCTGTGTGGACCAGGTTTGTCAAGGGAAACAATTTCACGCTGAGTTCCAAAAGTTCGGTCCTTGTGTATTTTTGCTTGCCAGGAGCACAGGTCACCAGCAAGGAAGTTCGTGATCAGATACTGCCAAGATCCGACGAGTCGTGTAGCATCGTCCCAGAGATGTTAGGGCAGGCCCCCGAGCTACCACTCGCAAGCCACGCATTCGCCTCGCAGGTACGTGAATCATCGACAAGAAGCCGGATTCAATGGCACATCCTGAACATCTCAGCAAATCGTGATCTCATTCCTGATCGTCGACGGGCTCGGTCTCAGAGGAATCGTGCAGGCGCTCATCCTGATCTGGTGAATGTGCCCTTTCGTGGCGATCCGTCCATCGACTCCGAGGCGAGGCAGCTCGTCGTGATGCCAAATCAACGCGCTGTCGAGTTGTAGCGTTGCTGTTCTCTGGGCGAGGTCTCAGTGCTGCCTGGGTGCCTTCCCCGGGGCGTCCTTCGGACGAGCGGAAGCGCCGCCAATCCTCTTGCTGGAAACGGCCTTCTCGTCCAGCGGACTTGTCCAGGAACGGTCGACGGGGGTCTGCTGCATCGCGTTGGACAGTTCCACGAGCGTAACCGATACTGATTTCCTGCCCCATGATGCAGGTGCCTTGGAGTTGATTAAGCGCTACCCGAGCATCTGCCTTGGAGGTAAAGCGAACGAAACCGTAGCCCAAGGAGTGGCCCCGTTGCCGATCACGTATAATGCGACAGCTCAACAGATCTCCATAGGGTGAAAACGCCGCAATGAGGTCGCTTTCCGTTACCATCGGAGCGAGATTCCCCACATACAACATGACATCGATGTACGCATTGCCTGCGGAAAAGGTATCCGCGTCAGCTTTCGTCGCCCTCGCTGCCTCCGCTGCAAGTGCATCCGCGATCACTTTGCGAACAGGCTTTAGTCGTGCTTCAGCGCGTGCAGTCGCTTCAATGCGGGGAAGCGGTCTCACTCCCATGGTCGGCCGATCCGATACCAAAGTGTCTGCGGAAATGAGATCCATTGCGGATGCTACGAACTCGTGCAGGCACTGGGTGCACCGGCAGATGCGTGCGGTCTCAAAGAGAGACGCCTCAACCTGATAGCACATCGCGCACTCTGGGCACTGGAGATACACTGCATCCGGATCGAGAAGCGGGCCTACATACTCATCCGCATCTTCGGTCTTAGACTCGGGCGAATCCAGTGACGGATCCGTATTCGATGTAGCAGCAGAAGCAGAAGCAGAAACCGGCGGCTGTATCGGATCTGTTTCTTGAGCGGGGACCTCTTCGTAAACCGGCTGAGATGCAGATTCGGGCGTACTGCTTTGCTCGGCGTAATGGGGCGCATCCGGTGGACTGTCCGTAAGCGCTTGGCTCGAATTTGCAGCGGTGGTGGGGAAAGACGCATGCGGCCCAGCAGATCCATGTATAGTTGCGGATTCGTCTTGCGGAGGGGCATTCGGGTACCGCGCTGGTGCTGCCGAAGGCCTCCATAACTGGTCGAGTTCGCTTCCAATCCATTCGCCGTCATCCTCATCATAAAAGGCGCGATTTTTGGTGCCTTTCATTCGCATCATCGGCTCAAGAGGAGTGATCCGCGGGAGCGATTTTCGCGCAGCACTCGTCGATCGGTGGCAGTGTACAGTTCTGTGGAGCGCTCGCCAGTTAGCGGCTTGTGCGCTCGGTTTCAGAGCGTGCTGCTGCTGCTGCTGCTGCCGCACGAGCAGCGGAAACCCAAAGCCAAGCATGCGCGAGCTGGCGGCTCCGTGCGAGAACCATACGGGCGTTGGGGCCATGCATTTCACGCGACCCATGGTATATGCTGAAGAGGCAGTACGAAAAGATGCTCCTTGCTCTCGCAAAGAATGCTGCTGACGTCGCTGAATACGCTTCCCCACGCTACGGTAACGGCCGTGAAGAGCTCCGGNCGGTGATCGNTCCCGCCGTCCAAGGAAATGGAGAGACGACGACCTGCAACAACAGGCTCTGTTGAACAGCGTCAGTGTTTGTGTTTGCGGAGGCTCCACTGCGGCCCAAGAGGGGGTCGTCGTCTCTCTCGCTCGTCGCTCGGAACTACGCCGTCGANTCGCTTGGGTCAGGCAACGGCACCAAACTGTGATTTCGGCACCAGATCCTTACGGGTGCAAAGTCTCCGTCGACGCCCACGACACCGTTCCACAGCCTGAAGCGTTTGAAACACTTTGGAGTCCGCCCAACACCAGCTGCGCTAGGAACTGGTGAGACTCGGCTTCGCGCCCAGTGCAGCGACGCCCTTCGCCCCTCGGTGACACCGTTTGCGCTCAGTAGCGACGGCACAGAGCACCGACTGTTGTTCCAAGCAAGAGCAGAGCGATACTCGTTGACAGCGGAGACTCCTAGTAGCGCCGGTCGCCTATCGCTCCAAAGTTTCCTCAGGGGCTACCCGAGCAAGGCAACGGGACGGCGTGCTGACAAAACGCAGATGTTGTCCGCGTAGAATGAAACTGGAACAATGTTCCGCTCGCTCTGCACTCGTCTTGCGATTTGATTCGCAAAAGTTCTTGGATGCACAGCATCGATACGCCAAGTG
>JGI24721J44947_10010686_pt1 | contig 11593 bp, 18 predicted proteins | sample YelNatPaOPGAMG01_FD_44947 | JGI IMG/M metagenome (IMG submission 44947)
AGCTCGAACGCAAGGCAGAAACGAAGCTGAGTGAAGAGGCAAATGAAGAGTGGGAGAGACGGAAGGATTTCCTAATGGGGGAGCGCTTCAACGGCGTTCCAATGTGCAACCTCAAGTCACATTTTGTGAGTATCGACTCCAGAGTCCTTGACGCCGCATGAAAGAGATCAGTCCCGAGTTCGATGTTAGCAGGGAGGACTTCACCGGCGAAAACCGGGAGACCCACTGGAAGAATATCTTCGATTCCAAACGTCTGAGAGTGAGCAAGCAAACGGTATTCACTGGGTTGATCGAAACCGATGGAGTAGCCTTGTGTATACACTATCGGCGGTTGAAGAAAGATCGGCCAGTCCATCCCTCGGCTGCGTCCGTGACGAAGGATGAAGAAAACAATGAGGAGGATCCTGCCACACAGAACAGAAAGTGCAGCATAACGACCTTGTCGATGGCGCGTCGAAGCATGAAGAAAAGAAGGAGGCGGATCCTGCCACGCAGAAAGTGCATAAGAACGACCTTGTCGTTGACATGACGAAGGAGGAAGAAAAGAAGGAGGCGGATCCTGCCACGCAGAAAGTGCAGGATAACGACTTTGTCGTTGGCGCGGACCCTGGCAATACGAAGATCATCACCATTGCTGCACCCAGACGTGCGGAAGACGGTACTGACGGTAACTTACGTAAGAAAGACATGCGTCTCTTGAGATTCTCGCGAGCGAGATACTACCGCGAATCCGGTATAATGATAAAAGGAAGAAAATCGAGACTTGGAATTCAGGAATGAAGGATCACCTGGAAGCCTTGAGCGAGGTCATGAGCCGGGGAGCGGACTTTCGAGCTTTTCGGAAATTCATGGAAGTTCATGTTGCCCATTGGGATGCGCTGTGGGAGGAGTATACCAAGCCCCGGTGTGATTGTTTGCGAATGAATCTATACTGTGGGAGGCAGCGGGCATTCGCGAACGTTTTCAATGAGTTGAGCGCCCTCAAATAGGACGCGAGTCAGAGGCTCGTAGGAGCGTATGCAGCAGGGCGCTGGCGTCCAAAAAAGGAACTACGCCAGCTCCAACAACGAGAGCGTGCAAGGAGTGCGCACGGCGTATTGTTACGATGCCTGTAGACGAGTTCCGAACAATGTATACACACCACGAACCGGGGTGTGCACTTCAGAGAGTGGAGATGGAAAAGTGTCAGCGGAGCCCTGAGAATATAAAAAAGTACCGAGCGCTGACGGAGGAGCAAATGGAAAGGAGGGCAAAAGTTCGTGGATTGCTTGCACTGGCGTATACAATCAATGGCAAGAAACGGATGGAATTCGTGAACCGAGACTTTGACGCCGCTATCTATCTAAGGCGATATGCGCTGGTGGAACGAAGACCCCCGGAGTTGACACGAGAGGGCTTTGTTGGATAACCGCTCAAAGTGGAACTATATGAGAAGAAGTTGAAAGCAGTAGTGGGTGGCCGGTCCAAATCGACGCGGAGGCGTCGGCACGTCAGTTGGAGACGATTTGTCTAAGGCGCGTTCGCCGCCAGTACTGTGCACCGCCGGCGACGCGTCTTTAGATAGGCGGTGGTGACAAGATTCGCGAGATGCGATCGTGCGCTGGAATCTTCAGCTCGGTACGTCGACGGTGCACCCTCCGTCGGCTTCTGTTTTTCTATATCTTGTATAATGCGTTTCCTGTTCTTGGTTTTAGACGAAAAGCCTTATTTGCAACGTCGCTGCGCAGGCTCGTGGCGTCGATTGACTTTGCACGCTTGGCGGATCACGTTTCTCTAGCTCGTGTGCGTTCCGAACGCAGTGCACCGCGGGTAAAATGGCTGATGCTGAAGAATACGGCGTGGCTGAGGAGGAGCGGCAGCAGTACGCTACGGCTGTGCGTACCAGTTTCCGCGAGTCTGCAGCGTACGCACCAATCATGTTCGGATCCGGCGTGATCTTGGCGTACGACACTGACGTGGAAACAGATGACACCGGAAAACCCATCGCCTCGACCCCGAAAGATATTCCACCACGGTCGGAGAACGGTATTTCCGGTTTTATCCAGTACTTGGCGGCTTCTTTGTTCACGGGCATTGGTATCTTTATCGAGGGATACTTTACAGTCAACACGGGCCAGGTGAAGACAGCCTGGACGAATGCGTATCCGACCTGTTTTGGCACAAAACCCATATCAGGGACGACCTGCCAAGGACTTGCAGCGTCTAGCTGCACGAAAGGAACCCAAAAGGCAAATACGTATTCAATATTCGCCGGGTTCATGGTCGGTATGCTGTTCTTTGGCCTGCTAGGCGATCGAATCGGTCGTCGCCTTTCGATGCTGTTCACGGTTTCGACGTATTTTATCAGCGCGATCATCATTACTTTCTCAATTTCGGAGAGTGCGGATACGATATTCGTTCTATTTGCAATTTTCTACGCGCTTTTTGGCTTCGGCATCGGCGGTGAGTACCCGTTGACCGCGTCAGTTGCATCGGAGAAGCGCGCGACACGCATCATGCAGGAGACGGGTGGCGAGGGCGAGTCAACGATCTACTTCACAGACGCGCTTGCACGCCAGCGTGCACGTGCTGACGAGCGAGCCCGCACCGCGCGTCGCGGAGAAACGATAGCGCTGGCGTTCGCCATGCAGGGCGTGGGTATCGTGCTTGGCAGCGTGCTCCTTTTGATCGAGTTCGCGATCTCGAAGCAGACCTCGCCAAACACGGATACGGCCTTGATTGCGGCCAATGTGAACAACTGCGCGGGGTATTCCACCCAGGCACTGGGCTACGTTTGGCGATCATACTACGGGATAGGAGCATTTCTGATTCTGCTCGCGCTCCTATATCGTTTCCTGATCCTTCGTGAAAACGAGATCTATTTGAGTGCCAAGCGGCGGCGTGACACGAACGAGAGCGCAGAGGGCCTTTCCGTAACTGGACGCATGAGACGTCATTTCGGCTACATCTTTAGGTTCTATTGGTCTCGTTTACTGGCGACATGCTTGGGGTGGTTCATCAATGATGTTTCCTTCTATGGAAACGGACTCTACTCGGGACCCATTTTCACCGCGTTAGTTCCCGACAAGAATCTCATCGTCATCAACGGCTATATCCTGCTGAAGAATACGGTTGCGCTCATTGGATACTTCATTTCTGCTTTCATCATCGATCGCAAGTGGTGCGGCCGCGTTCGCCTTCAGATCTTTGGATTCTTCTGGGAGGCGGTGTTCTTCTTCATCACGGCCGGTGCCTACGTCCAAATGCAAGAGCACTCTCCGCGCGCGCTGCTCTTCTGCTACATCATGACGAGCTTCTTCACGCAGGTGGGCCCAAACGTGACGACCTATATTGTGGCGGCAGAGCTGTATCCGACTGTTATTCGCAGCACGTGTCACGGCATGTCGGCATTCAGCGGTAAGGCCGGTGCCCTCATCTCGACTGCAGCGTTCAAAACAAAGACTACGAACGATATCAGGACAGTGTTCTGGGTGAATGCCGCACTCAGTATTTTTGGCGCCGTGTTCACCTGGGTCTTTCTGCCGGACGCGACGAACCTTTCGCTGTACGAGTATGATTTACAGTGGGAGCTTCTCATTAGTGGTCGGCTGAATGAGTATGGCGGCGAGGGCATCAATCCGAAGCATCTCTCGCCGTTCGAGCGTTGGACTGGCCGCGGTAAGAATTATCAGCCGGGCTGGTTGGTACGTTTCCGCAACGAGGAGCTCCAGCGGGGTGGAAAGAGTGTCTAAGATGGCTGCCTGGCGGCAGCCAGGCAGTTTCCATGTTGATCATGTCTTACTTCGTCACAGCAGTACCAGGTTTGTGTCTCGACGGATCTTTTGACCATTGGATGAGAAGAATCGGGCTATTGGCGGAGATTTGCAGCTCGAGATTCGTTGCCAGCGAGGATATTGAAGGAACGACTATTTTTTAAAGGTTAGTCCTGAATCTAGTCTATGTGCTGCCTGCTCGAGGTGTGAGCTGCATGTCTCGGCGATAACCGTGCCTAGACGCTTTCCAGGGATGCCCGCTTGCCTGAGCGCATCACCCTGGGACATGCTGCTGGCCGGCAAGAGCGACACAGGGGCGGGCGCGCACGCCCCACTGCGCGACCTGGCATCCATGGCGCATGTGCTGACGTGCTTCTCTATAGAATGTTGCGCTCGAGGCGGAACGCGCGATATGCCGCACGGGTGCGCAAGGTTACACCCATGATAGGCTATAATCCAAGGAGTATGCATGGGTAACTCGAGTGAGAAGCCTGCAGCCTGGCTCGCTCCCAGAATACATCAACACCAGCCTTTGCGGGCATTTTCTGCGACTGCTTCCATACCCTCTCAATTATCCTCGGCTTTGAACACGCCATTCTTCGCCTGCTCTCGACCTTCATTGTCAATGGGCGAAGGATGTTGTTGGCTGGGCTAAAGTCCGGGCTCAGATGCTTCCCGCTGTTGTTGGTCACGTATTTCACGAGCGGCCGATACTTCCGAACTCTGGATGCTAGCGTTACCAGTAGCCTCCTTCGAAAATTGACAACTGCTCTAGACCAATAGCTCAGCGTATTTAAAAAACGAATTTTGAGCACGGGGAAGCCGAAGCATTTGCAAAAGCTGGACTGCATACGATTCCGAAGAGACCAAGTTTTGAGCGTGGACACCCAAGTTCGCCAAGTAGGCCTCTATGATCCTATTAGAACATATATGTATAAAATATACCCACGCGCTGCGCCACAGAATATCCCTGACTGGACGAGCCCGGATGCGGCGCGCTCCCGAATCCGTTCGTATCGTGCGCGCGCCCTCGATCGCGCAATCAGCACATAGGGCATTTCACGCTCTATAGTATACAAATGCCCCTGGACGTTAATTTCGTTGTTTGAGACGGTATTGTCGNTATTGGTCTGCAGGGAAAAGCTTCATGTTTGTACCAGCGGTGCCAAATTTACGCCGAAAGCGCCGGAGCGCTTGGTGTGCGGGCAAACCACAAAGACCTCCAGTACAAGCGCCGCGTCTTCGCGCACTATCACTGAGGTCTGTAAGCACGCGCCTGGTGCCGTTGCCACAAGCTACGAGGCGCCTCTGGCAGGACTGGTCTGCGCGTCTGTTATCCGCAGAACTGTTTGCACGCCTCGCGCTCGGGCGCTTTCCTCAGGTCGTGGAGACGAAGCTCCAGCTGAATAGCCTCGTCCGACGGTTCCGGCGCTTGAAAAGCACGCGTGGTACGCTGGTTGTCGTCCACGGCATTAATCCGCGAGGCGCATTCGACCCTCGTCTGGAACACGTCGCCAAGGCGTTCGCGGCTATTGGCTTCGATGTGTTTATGCCGAACGTTCCGGCATTGGAACAGCTGCTCGTACAGCCATCGGGAGTCGACCAGATCGAGCAGCTCGTTCTGAACCTGACACGGCAGCGTGAACTCTGCCCCGATGGTCGACTGAGTCTCTTTGGCGCGTCCATAAGCGGTGCCATGTCCTTGATTGCTGCGACGCGTCCGAGCATCCGAGACAGGATTAAAGCTATCTGCATTGTGGGCGGTTTCGCGAGCACCGCCACGGTGAGCGAGGAGATCCTCAAGCTTCCGCCCGATGCGGACGACTACGGGCGCAACGTCATGTTCTATAACTTTGTGGAATACGCTCTGGGTCCGAACGATGCCCTGAAACATGCTTTCTATTTAGCTATTCATGACAATCACTTTTTGCGAAGGGGCACTGCTGCCGAGGCGCTCCCCGGATACCTCGCACAGGTCGATGCAGAGGTGGCGTCCACGTACTGGCGCCTCCAGAATGACGTCCCGTACCGGATGCACATCGCCGAGCGCGTCATGGCGGAGACCGCGCATCTGATGCGCANCCTGAGTCCAGTCGAGTATGTCCACGATTTGCGTTGTAGTCGAGTTGTTCTCGTGCACGGAAAATTTGACGAAGTCGTCCCGGTATCGGAAGCCGAGCTTTTGTACGCCAAATTGCGAGCAGCGGGCATGGACACAGCGCTTTGTATTACCGGTTTTATCGGGCACGGAGACAAAGTGCTTCCGCCCGATTCTTTGGGCGTCGTTCTGCAGGACGCTTTACGAATGGTGGACACCTGGGCGTCCTTTATCGAAGCGGCTGCGCAGCGCGATCGTCGAAAAGACCTCCGCGTTCACGCATTCGATACCACACTGTAAATTAATGCTCGCGGATGAATGAGCGCTTTGGGAACCTGTGGCACCGCGTGGTACGCGTTGTTCCCCCGAGTACCGCGGCAGCCGGCGTCGCTCATGCTATGAATCCAGAATCCAATCCGGTACGCTGCGAACCATACCAGATTACTTGTTGCAGCATGCCGTCTCGCGCGAACATCGTCCGTGTTCGGCAGGATAAAGCAGCAATGCCTGATGGTCACCTACCTCATTCTGTATTGATTCCGCGGTTTCCGGGGCATTTTCCGGGATCTGGCGACCCTTCGNCATGCGAGCTCTAGCTACAGACTCGGTATATCGATCAGCGTGGCGACGGGTCGAACTTTCAATGCACACTTCCAACACCACCAGAGATAGAGATCTAATATAAGAGTAGCACTGGGCTTGTTCAGCTATCCGTCGTGAATCCGCGTAGCGACACGCAGCGGACGCGCTATGCGCACACATGCACCATCTTCTTGGGGCTGGATACCAATCGGCCTTTGAGCAGATCTCCAGCAATATGCCCCGCGCGTACTGTACCCAGCGCCGATCCTTCGTGACCAGCACCCCCAAACCCGCTGAATCGATCTTTTTTGCAGTCATGACGTGAACACTGCCGTGGAGTTTTTTTCTTGAACGTGGCCACAATTGGAGATAGCGTTCATCCCTTCCGTGAGTAAAGGCAGCACTCGCACACCCGAGCGCAGCTCTTTTGACGCCTCGAATCGACACCGTGAGAACACCTGCTTGCCACCGTGCCTTCGATGGACATAGCCGCGCAGCTCGCACTCGACCGGTTCATCGTGATGTACCGATGGCCGAGTACTTCGCCTAGGATCGGATCATGTACACCGGCCCCGGCAGCTGGCACTCTGAACCCATGCAAGGCGCGAATACGCCGCTGTGAATGCCGTGGAGAGGGTGGTAGTCCTCGTGTGCGAGTCCCCGCACGATCTACTCGAGCATCGACAGGGGATCTCGCGTATACTCCGCGAGATGCGCCATGAACTGAGCGCCAACAGCACCATCGACAACGCGGTGATCAAAAGAAGCCGTCACCAGGGCGAAGGTCCCGATTTCGAACGTTCCATTTGAGCCGGCGATCACACGTTGATCTGGTTTCCCGAAGACCACTATCGCAGCATGCGGGGGGATAATGATTGCCATCTCTTGTAAGACGTGGGTATTCAGCGAAAACCCGATGGTGCCCAGATCGGTGGCATCATTCTCGCGGGTTTGTTCCGAACCTCCACCAGTTCGTATGCGGTGAATTTCCCGTAGACCGATCGCTTGCGCATTTGGTATCACGCGGTACATCGAATTCGGGTCGCTCGGGAGCACCAGCACATTGACATTTGCATACTCGCGGATGCTCGATCCCATAAAGGACGCATTCACCGACGGTACACGTTGCGCAGCCGTCGCCAGTGCTTTGACAAGGAAATCCTCCAGTTCGAGAGCATCGTCCGTGGAACGCTCTTGCTTCTTCTGGAGCGCAGTCAGCCAAGCTTGCGCGCTGTCCAGTCGAACTTCAGACACGAGTTGGTAGTGCGGAATCGTACGCTTCGATTCAACGAACAGATCCAGGGGTAGCTGCTGCACGGTTTGTCGTGTTGCTGTTCGGAGCGCGGCTTCGAGGTCAGCAGCCACAATGCGGCCGTCGGGCCCCGATCCCTGCACCCTGGACAGATCAACACCGCTTTCCTCTGCAAGCTTCCGTGCATACGGTGAAGCCTTGAGCCGCTGAGCCGCCGTCGAATCCGCGGCATGCCGACTCGCGTCTACCTGCGCACGACGCGAGTCTGGCTCAGGCGTGGCTCGACTGGGAGCACTCGATGTCTCGTTTCTGGATGCCTCAGTGCGAGGCTTAGCTGGGCCACCCCCGTGAGCGGTAACCGTACGCGCCTCTGCGGGTGCTCGGGGGGTTTCCTCAGCCGGCTGCTGTTCGGGCGCCGGCGTTTCCAGCTTCTTCACAGAAGCCGCTTCGCTCTCTCCAGGTTCAATAGGCGCTTCCCTAAGTTTTGCAACGTCGGCTTCTTCTTCCGCCAGCAGTGCAATAAGAGTTCCCACTGGAACGTTCTGTGTTCCAGCAGGCACCAAAATCTTGGCCAGAATGCCTTCGTCCTGAGACTCAAACTCCACTGTAGCCTTGTCCGTTTCAATTTCGGCAAGAACGTCGCCCGCCGAGACCTGTTCGCCCTCCTTTTTCACCCAGTTTACCAGGTTTCCCTCTTTCATCGTCGGTGATAGAGCCGGCATACGGAGCTTGATGTGAGGCGGAAGCTCTGCGCTCGCTGCAGCAAAGCACCTCCGAAAGTGACGCTGCGGTACGAGGGCTTCGAGGTACCACCATTGACCTGATTTCGATAGCACATGCACCGATCGAGCAACTCGGGCAAGGATCTGAGCACTCATCGTCGAAAGATTGCACACACAGGGACGCTTTTCGCGGAGACGTTCGTGAAGCGTCGTGTACTGTCCCTGGACGGTGTTTCTTTTCGGAGGAGAACGGTGGGTATCGTGACGCGGGCCGCAGCGCCGCATACCCTGCCCGCAATGGTGCGGCTCTATTGCCAGCGGCAACGCTGAACCGGGGCCAGTGCGAGCGCCGCGTTGCTGTGCTCGTAACGCAACTTGCTTTCATGAAGTTCAATAGGCAGGACAGGTTCAAGAGCAATGCAGGCAAAGTTATAAAGTTGGACGAAAAATGCGTCCATACCACTCAACGAACAAGCTAGTCGTGAACGAGAGCACTCGTCCGCGGAGGATGCATGCTTATTTCGTACCAAGGTACTGCTAAACACAAATTTAAACCTCATTCGAGACGTCCTAAAGCCAAAGATTATGCCAATGCGTCGGTTGGATTGTTCCGAAACGCTGGTTTTACGGAAAGGTCACTACCCAATCTGCTGGTGCCCGGGGTAACACACCGCAAGTGGCGCCCAGCCGTCGCCTCCTGTGGATCCCTACCCGCTATTGCCTTGTGTGCACTGATCTATCCATCGAGCAGGCGGCGCTCCACCTCACATGCTCTATGACGATGGAAGACCGCTGAGTGCATTCTGCAGTCCAGAAAACACGTTCCCACTGCTCAACTGGCTGGTCTGGGTTGTATTCGAGCTGGCAGACGGCGCATCGCTCGTGGAGTCCGTCTTCGCGCTCGTTGCTTTAACGAGCGGCGTCTCAGAGACGCCCTGGCCGCCGGTAAGATAGGCCTGAAAGTTACATTGGAGATTGCAGACCGGAGCCCAGATCGCTCGATAGCACGTGGGCGCCTTCTGCGACTTGATAGGTTGCCAGCAGCAACCAATCTGTTCACACGTAAACTGGTCAATGTTCTCGCCCGTGAAGCATATCTGCCGATTGATTTCCTGAATATTACAATTTTTCATCCAAAAACGGCAGATAACTTTTTGCGGTATGGGTGTTTGCGTCACTGATACTGCTGCGACTGCTACGGACGCGGTCACCGTAACAGCCTCAGTTGCGAGAGCCGTCACTGTGACATGCACGGGAGTCGGCGTCGGTGTCTTCGTGACCGTAGCAACCGCTGTAACTGTCACGACGACCTCGGTCGGCTTGACAACGACTTTCGGGGGAGCTGTCACGACGACTGTTTTCTTGACCTTCTGCACTTTTTCTGGTTTCTTCGTTGCCTTTTTTGTAGCTATTGCTAGCGCGGTGGCCTTCGGTGTTACCAAAGGCTCGACAGTCTTTGTGGCTTGGGGTTTCGACTGCGTGACATAGACCTGTCCACGTTCCACCAGGTGCTGAAGACTGTGCTCCTCTTCGGGGAGCCAGCGATATCCAGCGAAAGCAGCTTGCCGTGGTGCGCCGTCCTCCCGCACCGCTGCGTCTCTGGCCGCCCGAGGGATCAGAAATCCGTTGCTGCAACTGCTTACGACGGCAATAACCGTGAGTATGCACAGGAGTGCTTTCAATATATATTGCATTGACTAAGACTTTATCTTGTTATGGGTTTTGCCTCTGTGATTGGTGATAGAGAGTGTTCCCTTCAACTTGTCAGAATTGATCCTGCAGCTCGTATTAGCCATCTGAGCCGATCGCGCTGTGTCGCCGTCGTCGCCGCCTCCGCCGCCGCCGCAGCTGCTGTTCTCGTCGCCGTTGATGCATCGAGCGCGGAATCGTCGTTGCGATGCGCTGTCCGTCGAAGTGTCTTGTTCTTGGCGCCTGGAGATCTGGCAACAACCGGACAAAACGCGCATCTCGCCGTTGCTGGGAAACGCGATCCAGGCCATAACTTGACATGCTTAGAAACACGCGATGCTGCTTTCGGAGCGTCTACAATCGCTGGGGGCCTTGTCCCATGCACGAGTACGGCATGGCATGGCGAGAAGGAGCTAGAAGTGAGACACCAGTACGATGAGAGGATGATGAAAGCCTGTTTTCTACGCCACATCAAGGATCCGTGCAAGCAAAAGTTGCAAGAGGCCATCAGAAACGGTGTCGAATTGTAATCCAGGACTGTTCGTAAGGCTTTTTTAGAACTGATGCATGTAGCGAGGGAGATGTACGATGACGTTACGGACATCAAAATAGGCGAGGTTCCGGACGGGTTTTTCCACATGACCTTTATTCGACGCCTGACGCTTTGTACAGGGGAAGCACGGCGGGAAAATGAGCTAGTGCATGCCCTCCACAAAAATATGCCCCCTCTGGAGCTTCAACGGTACTCGATACAAGGGTGACCGGGATATTTACACACACGGAGCGATGAAGTACCTCAAGAATCTGAAGAACCATTCTACAATGACCCTGGAGCGTTTTATGATACGCGCCGTGTTTGCGCTCTACACGGGCCTGTCTCGCAAAGGAAAATGGGTGATTATCAGTGGCATCACGAACGATTGCAAGCGTGAAAATGAGGTCGAATTCGTTGACAAGAAGGTGTCAAAAGAGAGCACGAATGAAGATTCTATAATCCGCGCGGCTATTCAAGAGCGCCGTGCGGTTCTGGGGTTGGCGAACCCAATAGAAAAGATATCAGAGTTGAAAAAAGATAAGGAAAGATGGTATCGCCACATTCTGCGCTATTTCTTGTTTTTGGATCTAGANCTCGAACGCAAGGCAGAAANGAAGCTGAGTGAAGAGGCAAATGAAGAGTGGGAGAGACGGAAGGATTTCCTCATGGGGAAGCGCTTCAACGGCGTTCCAGTGTGCAACCTCAAGTCACATTTTGTGAGTATCGACTCCAGAGTCCTTGACGCCGCATGAAAGAGATCAGTCCCGAGTTCGATGTTAGCAGGGAGGAGTTCTCCGGCGAAAACCGGGAGACCCACTGGAAGAATATCTTCGATTCCAAACGTCTGACAGTGAGCAAACAAAAGGTATTCACTGGGATGATCGAAACCGATGGAGTAGCCTTGTGTATACACTATCGGCGGTTGAAGAAAGATCGGCCAGTCCATCCCTCGGCTGCGTCCGT
>JGI24721J44947_10010690_pt1 | contig 11589 bp, 10 predicted proteins | sample YelNatPaOPGAMG01_FD_44947 | JGI IMG/M metagenome (IMG submission 44947)
CATCTCGGTTCGCCCGCCACCAGCGCCACCGCCGGGCCGCGCTACTTCGGGTTCGTGATCGGCGGCTCGCTGCCCGTCACGGTAGCCGCGAACTGGATTGCGGCGGCGTGGGATCAGCCCGCGGGACTCTTCGCGGTGACGCCGACAGGCTGCGCTCTCGAAGATGTCGCCCTGGGCTGGCTTGTCGATCTTTTCGGGCTTCCAGCCGGTTGCGGCGGTGCGTTCGTCACCGGCGCCACCATGGCAAACTTCACCGCTCTTGCCGCGGCGCGCAGCGCAGTGCTCGGCCGTGCGGGTTGGGATGTTGAATCGGACGGGCTCCTGGGCGCCCCGCCGGTGAACGTGATCGTCGGCGAAGAGGCGCATCCGTCGGTGATGCGCTCGCTCGGGCTGCTCGGTTTCGGGCGCAAGCGCGTGACCACCGTGCCTGTTGACGGCCAGGGCCGCATGCGCGCCGGCTGCCTGCCGCGCATACAACCGCCGGCAATAGTATGCGTGCAGGCGGGCAACGTGAACACGGGCTCGTTCGATCCGATCGCCGAGATCTGCGCGCGCGCGCACGAGCAGGGCGCCTGGGTACACGTGGACGGAGCTTTCGGGCTCTGGGCGGCTGCTTCGCCGGAGCGTAAGGCGCTCGTTGCCGGCGTCGAAAATGCGGACTCATGGGCCACGGACGCGCACAAGTGGCTGAATGTTCCCTATGACAGCGGCCTTGCGTTCGTGCGCGACGAGCGGCACCTGCACCGCGCCATGTCGATGAGCGCGGCCTACCTGCCGCACGGAGATCGCCGGGAACCGTCGCAGTACACTCCGGAACTGTCGCGGCGCTCGCGCGGGATAGAGATTTGGGCGGCATTGAAAACCCTCGGCCGGTCAGGGGTGGCCGAGATGATCGACCGGAACTGCCGGCAGGCCGCGCGTTTCGCCGAGAGCCTCGGCGCCGCGGGCTGCGAGATTCTCAACGATGTGGTGCTGAACCAGGTGCTCGTCGATTTCGGCGGGCCCGAGGTGACCCAGCGCACCATCGAGCTCATTCAGGAAGACGGCACGTGCTGGTGCGGCGGCACCGTCTGGCAGGGCCGCACGGCGATGCGTATAAGCGTGTCGTCATGGGCAACCACGGATGAAGATGTTGACCGCAGCATTGAGGCCATGCTGCGCTGCCGCGCGGAGGCGATGCGATCGTGAACGATTCAATCCGGCTGCTCATCACCGGCGGCACGTTCGACAAGGAGTACAACGAACTTACCGGCCAGCTCTATTTTCACGACACGCACGTCCCGGAAATGCTCCGGCTCGGACGGTGCCTGCTCGAGGTTGAAACTCGCACGCTGATGATGATCGACAGCCTCGAGATGACCGACGACGACCGCCGCATTATCGCGGACCACTGCCGCAACTGCCGCGAATCGCGCATCGTCATCACACACGGCACGGACACCATGGTGCAGACGGCCGCGCACCTCGGCCGCGAGGGCCTGGACAAAACCATCGTCCTCACCGGCGCAATGGTTCCATACAAGTTCGGCAGCTCGGACGGCATGTTCAACCTGGGTAGCGCGCTAGCCTTCGTCCAGACGCTCCCCCCGGGCGTCTACATCGTGATGAACGGCCGGTGGTTTCATTGGAACCACGTGCGTAAGAATCGCGACAAGGGCGTGTTCGAGGCCGCCTGACTACTGTTTCAGCTCCGCGATGGTGGCGCCGGCTCCGCCTTCGTTCTGCGGCGCCGTGTAGAACTTCTCCACGTTAGGGTTGCCGGCCAGGTATTCCGCAATGGCGCGCTTGAGTATGCCCATACCGTGCCCGTGCACTATGCGCACGCGATCCACAGATGCCAGGACCGCCGTGTCGAGGAACTTGTCCACGCGCTCGATTGCTTCGTCCGCGCGCATGCCGATTACGTTTATCTCGCGGAAACTGATGTAAGCTTCGGGCCCTGTCGAGCGGAGGGACACGTTCCCGGGCAGCTTCGCGCCCGCCTCGCCCTTCTCCGGAAGCACTTCAAGCACGTCGTCTCTCGAGATCTGCATCTTCATGAAACCTGCCTGGATCTCGATCCGGTCCGGCCCGATCAGACGCAGCACGCGCGCAGGGTCGCGCACGCCCTTGAGCCGCACCCGCGAGCCCTCGACAATCCTGAGCGGCGCTATGGCGCCTTCGCGAGCGTCCGCGCGGGTGGAAAGGACCGTTGTGTCCAGTTCTTCCCGTAACTCGCGCTTGGCCTTCGCCACTTCTCGCGCGGCCTGCTGCGCGGCTCTCTTCTGTCCCGCTCCTGCGGTGATCCGCTCGATGATTTCCGCCGCCCGCTCGTCGAAATTCCGTATGGCCAGCGTGAACTGGCGCTCGAGTTCCTTCAATTTCGCCGATTCGCGCTTCGCCCATTCCTCCGCAATCTGCTTCTCGCGCGCGATGAGCCGTTCGCGCTCCGCCGCGAGCGAATCGCGCAGCGCCGCGGTTTCCGTAAGGCGCCGGTCGAGTTCGGCGAGAAATCGCGTCATGTCGCTTTCGCGGCTGCTGAGCGACGCGCGCGCCCGGTCGAGCACGGCCGGGGGCATGCCAAGGCGCCGTGCGATGTCGATGCCGGCTGATTTTCCCGGCGCGCCGAGCCGCAGGATATACGTCGGCTCCAGCGTATCCTCGTCGAATCCCATCGAGCCGTTCAGGACCCCGGGCGTGGTCGCGCCGTACATCTTCAGCGCGAGCAGGTGTGTGGAAGCCAGCGTGAAAGCGCCCGATGCGCGGAAGCGGTCGAGCACGGCCACGCCGAGCGCGCCGCCTTCTTCGGGGTCGGTCGCCCGGCCGAGTTCGTCCAGCAGAACCAGTGAATCGGACGTTACCTCGTCGAGCATGTCGCGCACGCGCGTCATGTGCGCGGCGAACGTGGAGAGGCTGGTTTCGATCGACTGCTGGTCGCCGATGTCGGCGAGCACCTCCCCGAACCAGGGGAACTCTGCGCTTTCGCACGGCACCGGCAAGCCTGCCTTGGCCATCAGGGCAAGCAGTCCGGCGGTCTTGAGCGCGACAGTTTTGCCGCCGTTGTTGGGACCGCTGATCAGCAGCGTGCGCGTGTCGCCTTCGAGCGTCATCGAAACGGGCACCACTTCGCGCCTGTGCCGCCGCAGCACGCTCTCGAGGAGCGGGTGGCGCGCGCTCACGAGCGACAGCCGCCGCGCCCCATCGGGGCTGAAGCGCGGCACCACGCAGCCAAAATCGATAGCGAACTGCGCCTTTGCGAACAGCAGGTCGAGTCCGGCCAGAACGCCGAGCGTACGCTCGATGGCGCCGGCGTAATCCCGGAGGCGGTCGGTCATCTCCAGGAGGATGCGGTGTACTTCCTGCGACTCCTCCTCTCCGAGCCGCACCAGTTCGTTGTTCAGTTCGATCGTCTCCAGCGGCTCTACGAAAAGAGTGTGCCCGGTGCCGCTTGCGCCGTGAATCACGCCGTCGATGCGCCGGCGCTGGCCCGCGACAATGGGCACGACAAACCGCTCGTTGCGGATGGTGACGTACTCTTCCTGCAACTCCTCCTTGTGCAAGCGTAGAAAACGCTCGAGCGATTCCTGTATCGCGTGCCTCTGCCGCTCGATGTCCCGCCGCAGCCGCGCCAGCAGAGCGCTGGCGTGATCCGCCACCGTGCCGTCGGGAAGCACCTTCCCCGCGAGGTCGCGAACGACGCTCCGAAACTCACCCAGTGAAGCCCCGTACGCCGCGAGCTTCGGAAAACGGCCGCCGGCGGCGAGCAGCACCGCGCGCATATCGGCCGCGCGATCCAGCAGACTCGTCATCTCGAACACCTGCCTGGCTTCGAGCGACGCGCCCTGAATGCGCAGGCGGCTCACGGCCTCGGAAACGTCGGGCAAATCAGAGAAGCGCAGGCGCACAGCCGCGCCTCGCGCGGCGGGCTGCGGCCTGGCGGCGGCTTCCAGATACGCGCGCGCTTCGGCAATTTCCGCAAGGCGTGATTCCGCTGCCGCGCGGTCGTCGAGCGGGGCCAGTTTCTCGAGTTCGCCGCGCCCGAGCCGGCCGGCGACGTAGCGCCCGATGAGCTGCTTCAGGGCGTCGAACTCGAGCAGGCCGAGGCTGCTACCGGCCATGCAATACCCTGAGGATCACGTCGAGCGTGCCTTCCGTGATCTGGTAGGAGCGAAGCTCGCCGTGCGCCGCCCAAATCGCCCGTGCGGCATCGCTCGCAGCGCGCAGCTCCCCGGATACGGGCCGGCACAGGTAATCCACGAGAACGTAATGATACTCCGGCCGGCCATCCGCGTCGCGTATTATGCGTTCGAAAATCTCGGCCACCGAGAGCGGTTCCACCTCCAGGCCCGTCTCCTCGCGGACCTCGCGCTTAACCGCTTCGGCGAGCGTCTCGCCCACCTCCACGGCGCCGCCCGGCAGCGACCACATGCCGCGCAAAGGCTCGTCGCCGCGCTCGACGAGCACCACGCGCGCGCCATCGTTGATGATCGCTCCGACACCAAGAATCGGGCGTTCCGGATACCGGCGGCTATCGGCCATTCAGTAACAGTATTGCAGGCCGGCAGGCCGCGCGCGCAGCGTGCGGCGCATCGCCTCGATCCGTTCAGCCCGGGCCGCTAATCGGTCAGATACCTCTGTGGATAGTACTCCGGCAGCGGTGGAAATCCGTTTGCCGCCGCCAGCGTATTCAGGTTCCGGCGCAGGCTGTCCCACTCCGCCTCGAGCATCGGGCTGAACTCGGTTTCCGCCATTGTGCGGTTCATGGCAGCGGCGAGGACGAACGTGTCTTGCAGATTGATGCGGAACTTTCTCATGTCGTTGTCCCTGTATGCGCCGGCTGCTCGTTCGGTCGCATCATCGAGTCCCTTTGCGATGCCCTTGTAGAAGCCCGAGTTCTTGCTTACAACCCTGTATTGCCCGGCTGCGCGGTCAAAATGGTCCTCGAAGCGCGAAGCAGCATCGTGAATGTTCTCGAGCAGCACGCCGGTTTGAGCGGCGCTCAGCGGCGGCGCCTGCCCCGCGGGAATGAACTCCGCCCCGCCGGCGGGTATCGGCGGCCTTTTCCACACGGCTGCGAGTTGGTTAAGGTTGTCGCGCAGCGCCGCCCAATCCTGTTGCACAATCGGCGGGAATGCCTCCCCGATCATGGCCCGGTTTATTCCCTGCGCCGCGACGAGCGCGTTTTGTGTGTGCGTTCCCGGACTGACGGCGTACGGCCCGCCTTCTCTGTATCTGTGAGCCGCCTGTTTCAGTTCCTCGTGCATGTGCTTCGACCAGTCCTCCAGCCGCGACGCCAGATGCGAACCTTTGTAGGAGCTGTGCTTGAGCGCTTGGCCCAGACTCCGTTCAAAGCGGTCCGAGTAGATCACGCTCCGGTTTAAGAGGCTCTGCGTTTGCTCGTCCTGCCGCAAGGGCGCCTGCGCGTACGTCAGCGGCGCGAGAATTCCGGCGCAGGCGAACGCCGCGCCAATGATATGTTGCGTTTGCATTCCATTCCCCTCCAGTGTCCCCATGGTTGGGACGCGGTTTGTCTCGGCTCGGGTTCCGATGCGCGAGAGCCGTCTCAGGGGGAAAGCACGTAGGGGGTGCCCGGCTCCGCTGCGCTTCGTGTACCGATGCGGTATGCCGCCGCTCTGCTGTGATCGGCAATCTGGCGTTCGGGGTTGTACACCTGGTTGAACTTCCACAGCATCCGCAGGAAGTTCGTCCGGCCGTGCAAAATGTTCGCCGCGTGCGAGGCCAGAGCGCCGCTGATCGATCGCCAGCCCAGGTGCTTGCGGTTCAACACGGATTGCGTTCGCACGAGTTCCCGGTAGAAACGTTCGAGCGTCAGCCTCGTGGGAAGAACCGCGTGCTGGACGTCGAACAGGCGATAGTCGCGCGTGGTCAGGCGCGGCGACGCGTCTCGCCACGTCTCCGTGCCGGGGTAGGGAGTGTTGACGGTAACGTGCACCATCTCCGGAAGCGCAAGCGCCCACTCGCGAATCGCGGCGAAGCTCGCTTCATCCCAGTCGGGCTCGGCGATGATGTTCACCGCCACGCCGATTTCGAGAGATCGCGCGAACTCGAGCGCTTCGAGGTTCCTGGCGGCGGTCACGCGCTTGCGGTGGCGCTTGAGGCCGGTTTCATCGAACGACTCTATGCCAAGAAACATGTACTCCAGGCCGAGCCGTTTCCAGAAGCGGAATAGCTCCTTGTTGCGGAGCAGCACGTCCGTGCGCGTCTCCATGTAGTACCGCTTGCGGATGCCCCGGCGTTCGATGCCGCGGCCAATCGCCTCGCCGTGCCCCGCGTCGATGAACGCCACGTCGTCCACCACGAAAACGCCCGGCTCGCGGATGCCGGCCAGTTCGCAGGCGACCGCCTGCGGATCGCGCTTGCGGTACGTGCGCCCGTAAAACGTCCACGCGCTGCAAAAGACGCAATCCCAGGGGCAGCCGCGCGTGAACTCGACCGACGCGCATGGATCGAGAATTCCGATAAAGTACTTGCGGCGGTTCGGCAGCAGGTCGCGCGCGGGAAGCACCGCATCGAGACTGGCCACAGGCTTCGGACTCGGGCCGGAACCCTCAGGCGTCACTACGCCCGCGAGCCGGTGCAGCCCGGACCGGTCGTGCCGGGCCGCCTCGAGCAGAATGGGCGTCGCCTCTTCTGCCTCGCCGCGGACAACGCAGTCCAGCGCGCCGTCGCTGTGCTCAAGTATCTCCTCCGCCGTGAACGAGGCGCTGTGGCCGCCGGCGAACGTGAAGCACCCGGGCAAGCGCAGCCTGGTGGCCTTAACCAGGTCCACCACCTCGGGTATGTTCGCCAGATAGTTCAGCGAGAAACCCACGGCATCCGGGTTCCAGCTTGCGAGCAGGGAATTGAGCTCGCGATGCGTTGACGTTTGAAGGTCGAGAAGCCTCACCTGATGCCCGGCCCGGCGGGCGGCAGCACCCGCGAGTTCCAAGCCAAGCGGCTCCAGGCGCACGAAAACTTCCGAGTACATCAGCGGACCGGGATGGATCAGAAGCACACGCATCGTGTACCCGTCCGGGATTAAGCACGCATTCCAGCCTGAGTTGCGCCCATTATACAGGCGTGAAGGGTTCGGTCACGGCGTGTGCCGCGGGTTTCGGTTTTCCTCATCCGGCGGCTGTTCCTTGCTCTGCTTCACCCACCGCACCACTGCTATCGTCGTTCCCAAAACGGCGATTCCGATCAGAAAATACATCAGGTAGGCCACGGTGGGGCTCTTTATGAATTCGACAACCTGCCGGGCGAAAAACAGGCCGATCAGCCCGATCGCGCCGTAGCGCAGGAACCTGGTAACGAAGATGATCGCGTACATCTTCTTGCGCGGGTATTGAAGCGCTGAAGCGGCGATAACGGCCGGCTTCATCGGGAAAGGCGGCGGCAACAGCGCCGAAAGTCCGAGAGCCCAGCCTGTCCGGTTCGCCATCTTTCCCTGTATATACTCGAAGCGCTTTCTAGGCACCATGCGCTCTATCTTCCGGCCCCCTTTTCGAAACACGATATCCAGCGTGAAGGCGCCGCAGATTGAGCCGCATGCCGCCAGGAGGGCATAGTAGGGAAGCCGCAAAGGGTGGTGCGCCACCAGGATGATTAACAGCAGGTCGTTTGTCAGGGGAATAACCAGGTATGATGCGTCGGCAAAGGTTACCAGGAACAGGCCGAGTCCGCCCATTCCGATAAAGGCGCTGACGAGCCGGGGCATCATGTGAAATCACTCGGGCGTACCACCGCTGCCGTGTCTGCGCCCTCAACTTCAGCGTAAGCCCTCACGGGCGGGCCGGAGTCGAATTTCGCCGGCCGGACGGTCCGCCGCCCGCCGGCCCGGGGCTTGCGAGAGGACAAGTCCCGCAATGCCGCGCACCCACCGGTGGTTCTCGCCGGCGGCGCGCTCAGCCGTTTGCTTAAATTTCGAAAAAGCTGAGCGCGTTGTCGCCTTGTTTTACCATGCGCACGCGTCTCAGCGGCCCGTAAGATTCGCGCAGCTTCAGCCTCGTCGGGTGCTGAACCACAACAAGCGNGGCGCGCAGCAGCCGCAGGGCTGCATCATACTCTCCGGCAGCCTCGTAAGGCGGATCCAGAAACGCGATGTCCGGCTCAAAGCGGGGCAGGGCTGGCAGAACCTTGCCGGACACAACTTCGGCGCGCTCCTCGATGCCGAGGTTCCTCAGGTTCTCGCGTATCGCCGCCACCGCCGCCCGGCTCTTCTCGATGAAAATTGCGCGCGCCGCCCCCCGGCTGAGCGCCTCGATGCCCACCGAACCCGAGCCAGCATAGGCATCCAGGAACACAGCATTCTCAATTCTGGGCGCCAGTATGTCGAACAGCGTCTCGCGCAGCCGGTCTGGTGTCGGGCGCGTGTCCAACCCGGGAATGCTCCGAAGTCTCCGGCTGCGAAACTCGCCTGCTATGACGCGCATTGGTGCCGCTCCTATCCCACCATCGCCAGGCCGTAACGGCGCTGCCAGTCCGAGCGCAGGTATGCCGTCGCGCGGCGCAGTTCGGCATCATCGGCGGGCCGCTCCAGGAAAGCGATGGCCTCCTGCCGCGCGGCCGCAAGCGCGTCCTGGTCGCGGATGATGTTCGCAACGCGAAACGCCGGCAGTCCGGATTGCTTGGTCCCGAAGAACTCTCCGGGACCGCGCAGCTTCAGATCCACCTCCGCGATGTGGAAGCCGTCCGACGACTGTACCAGCGTCTGTATGCGCTCGCGGCTGATGTCGCTCAACCTGCCTGTGACGAGAACGCAGTAGCTCTGCTCCGCGCCGCGCCCCACGCGCCCCCGAAGCTGGTGCAATTGCGACAGCCCAAACCGCTCGGCCTGTTCGATGACCATCACGGTCGCGTTCGGCACATCGATTCCGACTTCGATGACTGTCGTCGACACCAGCACCTGCAACTCGCCGCGAGTGAATCGCTGCATCACGGTTTCCTTTTCGTCGGCTGAAAGTCTCCCGTGCAGCAGGCCTATGCTGAACTGCGGAAACACCGTCCCGGAGAGGTGCTCGTACATCTTCTCCGCGGCCTTCATCGCGCGCGTCTCCGACTCCTCGATCACGGGGTACACAACATACGCCTGCCGCCCGCGCTCGATCTGCTGCTGGAGAAAACTCCATACCTGCTCAATGCGGTCTTCCGTGACGTGCCGCGTGATGACCGGCCGCCGTCCGGGGGGCAGCTCGTCAATGGTGGAGACATCCAGGTCGCCGTATAAAGTCAGCGCAAGCGTCCTAGGTATCGGCGTCGCCGTCATCACCAGCACATCCGGGCGCTCGCCCTTTTTCATGAACCGCAGCCGCTGGAGCACGCCGAAGCGGTGCTGCTCGTCGACTATCGCCAGCCCGAGGCGCCTGAACTCGACATCCTCTTCGATCAATGCGTGCGTGCCCGCGGCGATGTTGATCAGGCCCGCCGCAAGCGCGCGTTTGAAGCTCTCTTTCTCCTTCTTTGTCATGGACCCCGTGAGCAGCCCCACGTTGTACCCGAGCGGCGCGAACAGCCGCTTCAGCGAAAAGTAGTGCTGCGTCGCCAGGATCTCCGTCGGCGCGAGCATCGCCACCTGGCAGCCGTTCTCCACTGCGATCACCGCAGCCTCCGCCGCAACCAGTGTCTTTCCGCTCCCCACATCGCCCTGCAAGAGGCGGTTCATCGGTCCGGCTGCGGCCATATCGCGCGCGATCTCGCCCAGCACGCGTTTCTGCGCCGCCGTGGGCTTGAACGGCAGCATGCGCCTCACCTGTTCGCGGACGCGGTCGTTCAACTCGAACGCGATTCCCGGAAGAATCCGCGCTCTCTTGTGCTTGAGGCTCAGGCCGCATTGCAGCCAGAAGAATTCCTCGAATATCATGCGGCTCTGCGACGGGGACCGGAACGCGTTCAGCAGCCGCAGGTCTTCGTCCCCGGGAAAGTGCAGCCCGCGAATCGCCTCGGCGAGCGCCGGCAGTTTCAGCCGTTCGCGCAGCGACGCCGGCAGGGGATCGTCCAGCGGCGGCAGCCGGTCCAGCGCCTGCGCCATGAGCCGCCGGAAGACGCGCGTGGTGATCTTGCCCGCCGCCTCGTAGATCGGCACGATGCGGCCCACGTGCAGCGCTGCGTCGCCCTCGCCGTCATCGGAGAGTATTTCGTACTCCGGATGCATCATGACGATCTCGCGCGAGTAGCTGTCGAACTCCACTTTGCCGTACAACGCGATACGCTGCCCCGGAGCGATCACGTTCTTGAGATATCCTCCATGAAACCACTTGCCGGCGAACAACTCGCGCGACGCGTCCGTGAAAACGGCTTCGAACAAGCCGAGGTCGCGGCGGCGGAAATTCGAAAGGCGGGNGCTTCGAACTTCCGCTATTACGGTCGCCATCTCCCCCGGCGCGAGGTCCGCGATGGTCTTCACGTTGCGGCGGTCTTCGTACCTGAACGGCGCGTACAGCAGCAGGTCGTAAACGGTGCGCAGTCCCTTCGCCTCGAGCACCTCGGCGCGCGCGGGGCCTACACCCTTCATGTACATCAGCGGAGTGGCGAGCGTCAGTTCCACGGTTTCGTTGTTATCTTAGCGGTTATGCGAACGGCTGCACTTCCGGCGCTCGCCGCCGGCCTCGCCCCCGCGGCGGAAGTTCGGCTCGGGATCGTCGGCACGGATACCTCCCACGTGATCGCCTTCACTCAGGCGTTCCATGACAAGGCTTCGCCGGACTACATTCCCGGCGTGCGAGTAGCCGCGGCCTGGAAAGACGGCAGCCCCGATGTCGAGGCCAGCCGCACGCGCGCCGGCGGCGCGCCGGTGAAACTGCGGTAGCACGGAGCGATCCACAACTCGACTAAAATGGTTTATTCATGCCCGGCTTGCTCGAGGGGAAATCTGCGCTCGTTCTCGGCGTCGCCAACAAGTGGAGCCTCGCTTACGCGGTGGCCGAAGCCTACCGCCGCGAGGGCGCGCGCCTCGTCCTCACCTATCAGGGCGAGCGCCAGCGCGAGACCGTCGAGACGATCGGCGCCGAACTCGGCGCCGCCCGGGTGCTCGCCTGCGACGTTTCCAGCGACGCCGAACTCGCCGCGCTGAGAACCGCGCTCGAGCCCGACGGCCGCCTCGACGCCGTCATGCACAGCATCGCGTTCGCGAACCGCGAAGACCTCACGCGCCCGTTCATCGAAACCTCGCGGGCCGGCTACCTGCTCGCACAGGACGTCAGCGCGTACTCGCTGGTTGCCGTTTCGCGCACGGTCGCGCCGCTCATGTCCGCCGGCGGCTCCATCGCCACGCTCAGCTATCTCGGCGCCGTCCGCGTCGTTCCGAACTACAACGTGATGGGCGTAGCGAAGGCGGCGCTCGAAGCCGTCGTCCGCTACCTGGCGAGCGAACTCGGCCCTCAGGGCGTGCGCGTGAACGCCGTCTCGGCCGGCCCGGTTAAGACTGCTTCGGCGCGCGCCATCGGCGGCTTCTCCTCCATACTCGACCGCGTCGCCGAGCGAGCGCCGTTGCGGCGCAACACCGACCCCGCCGAAGTCGCCGACGCCGCCGTGTTCCTCGCCAGCGATCTCAGCCGCGGCGTCACCGGCAACGTGCTGTACGTCGATTCCGGCTTCTCCATTATGGCCCTTTAG
>JGI24721J44947_10010695_pt1 | contig 11587 bp, 5 predicted proteins | sample YelNatPaOPGAMG01_FD_44947 | JGI IMG/M metagenome (IMG submission 44947)
AAGTTCAAAAGAAGAATTTAAATTTGCTCATCAAAACTTCAATTTGAGTTAAAATAAATCAGAACAGGAAGAGCAGCTTTATGCCTGAAGTGAAAGTTTGGACGGGAAAAAAGAAAGGAAAAAAGGAAAAAAAACGAAAAAAAGAAAACGAGTAAGGAGGTAAATCAAAACCGATGACACGGGGGATTGGGGAGCGTAGATTATTCGGAGAAAAAATAACGGCAGNGAATCCAACGAGATTTGCGGAGAAAAAAATAGAGAAAAANTTGAAATAAAATAAGCTTAAGCAGGTAAAAAAATGACCGGGAAAAAGAAGAGCAGGAAACAGGCAAAAGTACCCGAGCCAACCACCGCCCCGGTTTACTTTGTGGGACAAGAAAGTGCCGAAGAAGGAAAGCAGATGAAAAGAGAAGAAAAAAGGGGCAGAAAAGAAGCGGGGGAAAAAGAAAATCCACGAAATAAAAAAATTTTTCTTCCGGTGCTTTTAGCGCTGGTTGCCGTGGTTTTGGCGGTTCTGGGCTACAGGCTGATAAAAGAAAAAGAAAACCTGGCTTCAGCCTGGAAAAAAGCCGGCGTAGAAAAGCCGAATGTCATCATCGTGACTCTGGATACCACCAGGGCTGACCATCTGCCGCTTTATGGTTATACCGGAGTTACTACTCCCAACCTGGATCAACTTGGCCGCACTGGCGTGGTGTTTGAGCAGTGTGCCACGGTTTCTCCTCAGACCCTGCCTGCTCACTGTTCCATCATGACCGGCTACTACCCGCCCTACCACGGAGTCAGGGTTAACGGCAACAACGCTCTGCGCGATGACCAGGTTACTCTGGCTGAAGTTTTTTCTGCTTCTGGCTACCGGACAGCGGCTTTTATCGGAGCTTTTGTTCTTGACGGCCGCTGGGGTTTAAAGCAGGGGTTTGATTTTTACGACGACCAGTTTGACCTAAAAAAATACAAGCAGCTGGACCTGGGAATGGTCCAGCGCCGCGGTGACGAGGTGGTAAATTCAGCACTGGGCTGGCTGGCTAAAAACCAGGACCGACCCTTTTTTGCCTGGGTCCATCTCTACGACCCGCACCTGCCCTACGAACCACCTGAACCATATTATTCACGCTATAACTACTATCCGCCGGTAAGTCTTTACGACGGAGAAATCGCTTTTATGGATGAGCAGATAGGCCGGCTTTATAGCTGGCTGCAGAGTCAAGGTCTTGACCGTAAGACCATCCTGGTGCTGGTGGGAGACCACGGCGAAGGGCTGGGAGAGCACGGTGAGCTGGCTCACGGGTATTTTATCTATGATTATGCGGTGCATGTGCCGTTAATCGTGGTCACGCCGTTTAAAGAATTCGCCGGCCGCCGGGTAAAACCTCAGGTAAGTGTCGTGGATGTGTTTCCCACGGTCTGTGAGCTGGCCGGGGTTAAATACCAGGCCACGCAGGGGCATTCTCTTTTGAACTTGATGAAGTTAAAAAAAGAAAAAGAACTGCCGGCTTATTGTGAATCTCTCACCCCTAACCTGCACTACGGCTGGAGCCCGTTGATTGGCCTGCGCACTTCCCGCTACAAGTTCATAGAAGCTCCCCGGCCTGAGCTCTACGACCTGGTTCAGGACCCGCAAGAAGTTAACGATGTGCAGAATAAATTTCCGGAAGTGGGCTTGAGTTTAAAACGAGAGCTGGAGGCTTTGGTGGAGAAAATCAGTGCCGGAGCGCCGGAACCACAGGCGGCCAATCTTGATTCAGAAACCATGCAGCGACTGGCGGCGCTTGGCTACATTGGTGCCGCGGTCAGGATTAAGACCAGGCCCACCAGAGACCTGGCTGACCCAAAGACAAGCTGGAGATTTACGAACTCATCCAGCAGTCCGGCGATTTAATCAACCATGAGAAATATGCCGAGGCCGCGGAAAACCTGGAGAAAGCGCTGTCTCTGGAACCGGCCATGCCGCAGGCCAGGCAGCTTCTGGCCACCTGTTATACCGAACTCGGGCGTAAAGCAGAAGCCAAAAAGATTTTTGATGACCTGCTCAAAGAAGACCCGAATTCGGTCCAGGCTTTAATCGGGCTGGCGAACCTGCTGCTGGAAGAAGGACGGAGTGAAGATGTCCTGACTCTCTGCCGTAAAGCCATCGCCCTGGATGACCGTAACACCCAGGCTTACACCCTCATGGGCGAAGTTTACATGGCCAGGCTGGAGCATGAACAGGCCCGGCCCTACCTGGAAAAAGCCGTGGAAATTCAGCCGAAGATGACCAGAAATGTGCTCAACCTGGCGGTCTGCCTGGTGGGCCTTAAAGAGTATGAAAGAGCGGAGAAATTGCTTAAAAGCATCCTGGAAGAGTATCCCAGGTTTCCCCGGGTGTATTATCACCTGGGCCTGATGTATGAAGAGCAGGGACGCTTGGAGGAAGCAATCGCTGCCTATCAAAAAGAAGTAGAAAACTATCCTGACCACTACCGGGCCAGGTTCAACCTGGGCAAACTATGGCTTAAAGAAGGAGACCTGGAAAGTTATTTGCGGGAGATGAAAAAGGTCATGGAAATTTCGCCGGAAGAAGCGGAAGGCTATCTTTTCTATGCCCGGGGGCTTCTGCTGCGGGGAGATGATCCGCAGAGTATCCTGCCTTTAATCCACGAAGGTCTGAGCAGAGCTAAGAAAAATGACTTGCAAGCTCTGGGTTATTTTCTCTTGGCTGATGTTTACAACAGGCTTGGCCAGGCGGAAAAGGTCAGGGAGGCCCTTAACCGGGCTAATAGCTTTAAAAATCAGAGTGAGGGGAAAAAATGAGGAACTTAAGCTTGGTTAAGAGTTTTAAAGTCTGTCTGCTGGTCGTTTTGTTGCTGGCGCCGCTTACGGTTTCCGTTTTGGCTCAGTACCGGGAGTACCATCTTTTTGGTCTGGTGGTGGATACCGAAAAAAACCCGCTGCCCGGTGTGGAAATTATCCTCAAGGACCCGGGCACAGCCAGAAGCTACCGGGTGAAAACTGACAAGTCCGGAAAATTTGTACTTTCTGGTTTACCTCATGCTCGCTATGAAGTCACGGTTAAGAAGGACGGCTTTGAAACCAGAACTTTTGAGTGGGATTTTTCCCAACCACAGGAAAGAATGCAAAAAGTGGAAATTGAGACCATCGTGCTGGCTTCCAGCGAGAAAGTAAAAGCCGCGGCCCAGGCCAAAGAAGCCCAGCAGAGCCTGGCTCAGGCCATGGAGAAGATTAAACAGAACGACCTGGAAGGAGCGCTGAAACAGCTTTTAGACTTAAAAGCCAAATTCCCCGATGACCCCAACGTCCGTTACCTCACCGGTGTGGCTCTTGGCCGTCTCCACCGCTACCAAGAAGCTGTGGTGGAACTCACCAGGGTGACGGAGCTGGCGCCGGAATTTGCCCCGGCCTATCAGCAGCTTGGCTTTTGTTATCAGAATCTAAACGACCTGGATAAGGCTCTGGTTTACTACAAAAAGTCAGCGGAGCTGGACCCCAGCAACGGAGCCAATCTTTACAACCTGGGGCTGATACTATTCGGGCAGAATAAAGTTGATGAAGCCCTGAGCTATTTTGAAAAAGCCCTGGCGGCCAATCCTGAAGATGTGGAGTCCCTGGAAATGGTGGCCAGGTGTTATGTGAATAAAGGGGAGCTGGCCAGAGCCGTTGAATACCTGGAAAAAGCCCGGTCGTTGAGTAAAGACCCGGAAAAGATAAAAATGCTGGATAATTTTATCTCGGCCCTAAAATCGCAGATTAAAAAATGAGGAGGGTAGTCCGGATAATTACCCCTTTTTTTTCTTGACAAATTTTTTTCTGCGGTTTGATAATATAATCAAATCCCACAAAATTTATAGGAAAGGAGGTGGGAAGGGAAAGGGGTATTCAAACAAGATGGCTTGAGGGTGCCCCCTGCTTTTTTAGCGGGGGAAGGTAACAGGTTTTTTGGTGAGGAGGGATAAAAATGAGAATTTTTCAGACCTATGGATTTAAAATCATTCCCTTCTGTTTAGTCATCCTGCTTATGGCTCCTGCTTTAAGGCCACAGACCATTGAATACGGAAAGTTAACCGGAACTGTGGTGGATGAAGAGGGAGCCCCTCTTCCAGGTGTCACTGTGGAAATTACCAGCCCGGCTTTGATGGGTGGAAAGCGGGCGACCCAGACTTCAGCCCGTGGTTCTTATGTTTTTATGAACTTGCCCCCTGGCAAATACACTCTGACAGCTTCACTCCAGGGTTTTAAGACTACCAAACAAGAAAACATCGTCATCACCGCTGGTTCGTCTGTAGTGGTTGATGTCCGGATGGAAATGGGACGCCTGGAAGAAACGGTCACGGTCACAGCCGCCGGACCGGTGGTGGATGCCAAAACTTCCACCGTGGCCACCAACCTTCAGAGCGAGTTGCTGGCCAAGTTACCGACCAGCCGTGATGCGTTTTATGACCTGGCTCTGAGCACGCCAGGTATGGTCTCTCAGGGTAAAGATGGGAGCTGGCTGCCGAGCCCCAATGCTTACGGTGGTGCTTCTAACGAAAACGTCTTCCTGGTTAACGGTGTTAACACCACCAACCCCCGGTCAGCTGCTTATGGTTCACTGGTAAACGTTAACTACAACACTGTGAAGAAGTGAGAGTTATTGCTCTTGGTTCCAAAGCCGAATACGGAAGCTATTCCGGTGTGGCTATTGACGTTCTGACCAAGTCTGGGAGCAATGATTTTCACGGAAATTTCTCCGTTTACGGCGCGCCCAAAAAATGGATCGCCGACAACCAGCCGAAGCCCAAGAATCCCGGAGAGCCAGTTATCCTTGGTGATTTTGGACCGTATGGAGAAAAATTGTACATCGGCCCGGGTGATGACATTCTTAACAAGAACACCAAGGAATATGAGTTTAACTTCACGGCCGGAGGCCCCATCAAGAAGGATAAAGTCTGGTTCTACGGTGGTGCAGATTACATCCGCAGCGAATCAAAGACACCCTTCTGGCCCGTACCAAACCGCTACTGGGGTCGTTTTGGAGACATCAAGATAACTACTGAACCCTGGGCCAATCATCGAGCCTGGGTGGCCTATCATTATGAGCGGAACAAAGGCGACGGCTGGACCTGGGACCCGCACTGGGATGACACCATGACCTATGGTCAGAACAGTAGCACCAACAGCCTTTCCGCTCAGTGGCAATGGATGGCTACCGGAAAAACGGTCTTCACCGTTAAGTATTTAGGCTTCTGGAGAGATGACCAGCCGTTCATCCCGGCTAATGCTCCTGACCATCCAGGTTATATTAACTGGTGGAAGTGGCAGACTTACGGGGTTAACGGTAACTTCCCCTACGTGAATCTCAGAAATCAAGCCGTAATACCTTCCAGGCGGACATGTCCTACTACGCCGAAAACTTCCTGGGTGAACATGATATTAAGTTCGGTGTCCAGTATACTCTCGGCCGTGGCAACTGGCTGGGTGGTTATTTCCAGAATTATGCCAACTTTGCTTACCCAGCGCCCTGGACCAGGAACATCAATTATCTGAGAAGCTGGTATGGAGCTACCGGTCTGGTTTTCTACAACAGGCAGACCTGGCTTAATCCTTTCTTGACGGTCAGGACGGCTAACCAGATGGGCTTCTTCTTTGATGACCAGTGGACGCCGGCTAAGAGGTTGACTATTAATTTGGGCCTGCGTTTTGACCGCATGACCACCAAGTACGGCAAGGGTAAGGTCTACGAATATGTGACCAAACCGGAAGACATCAACGGAGGCCTTAAGGTGCTGCGGGAGAGACAGGGCACTGGCAACATTTTTGACTTTAAACTGTTTTCACCCAGAATCGGGATAACCTATGCCCTGACCAGGGATATGAAAACCATTTTCCGCGTCAGCTATGGCCGCTATTACCTGCCGCTCAGTGTTGAGTACTTGAGAAGGTTTGGGCCTGATATGCCGGTGGCCAACATCCATTATCTTTTCTACAACATTCCTTTCGACATTGTCGACCTCAATAGTAATAATTACGTTGATGATAACGAGGTCATCTACGCCGCCAGGTTGCTTCACGGAGATACCTACCTGGACCCGAATTCCAGACCAGACTGGTGGCAAGAGTACCAGACCACTGATTATTCCTGGCAGTTAAAAGTTAAAGACGGCACCAAGGACCAGTATACCGACCAGATAACTCTTAACCTGGAACGGGAACTGGTGAAAGACCTTTCTTTAAGTGCCACCTACATCTGGAAGAGGACCGGTGATATCTTTGTCAACTGGCCGCTGAACAGAGAGACTCAGCAACCTTTTGAGTACGAAAGGAAATCTTACACTACTCAGTACGGAGAAACGGTTTCGCTGTACAGCGTTGTGCTCAAGGACTATAACGGTGATGGAACGATTAACGGCGCGGACGTGGGCTGGATAGGATCCCATCTGGATTACCAGGTGCAGAACATGCCGACGATTGATGGCATAAAACCGCGGCGGCTGTACCAGGGCTTACAGTTCATGCTTAACAAGCGTTATTCCAACAGATGGCAGATGCTGGCTTCNGCTTTGTTCTCCTGGTCCGACGGCATGGCCATGAGGTCGGTGCGCCAGGACTTTAACTTTGAAGGCCCCATGGTCATGGATACCACCTTCCTGGCNGGCTTAAACCAGACCATCAACAACATGAAAGGGCCTCTGCCGCACACCCAGAAATTTGAGTTCAAGCTGTCCGGCTCTTACCGNATCCCTTATGTTGAGGTTGATTTAGGTCTGCGCTTCCGCTACAACTCCGGTCGTCCGCTCTGGCCGCTGGAAACCTACCCGGTAATCACGCAGTGGGGTTACCCGGCTGGACTGGTGGTCAACACGGGCGATAACTACATCGTTTCCATTGACCCGACCAAACCCTGGTATCTGCCACATGAAAAAGTGGTGGACCTCAGGCTGGATAAAGCTTTCCGTCTGAGGGGCGCTACTCAAGTTCGTCTGGCCGTGGATATTCTCAACCTGTTCAACGAGCATGCGGTGGTCAACGCTGGTTATGGTGGAGCGATTGAGCCGCAGATTGGCCGTGTTTCCGGTATTACCTATCCTTCAAGAAAAGTTCGGCTGAATTTCAGCTTCGAGTTCTAAGAGGAAGAACGACAAAAGGGGCGTCCTGGTTTTCCGGACGCCCCTTTTTTTTGTTTGTTTTAAGCCAGTAGGGTATAATTCAAGCATGAGGAGGTCAGGGTTCATTCACAGGAAGTGGTTGGAAAAAAAAGCCTTTTTAAGATGGACCGGAAGCTGGCTGCTTCTGGTGATGGCCACCTCGCTTCTGGCCGCTGATTTGCCGGAAAAATACCGGAAATGGCTGGAAGAGGAAGTGGTTTATATCATTACCCCGCGAGAAAAAGAAGTTTTTCTCAGGCTAAAAAATGACCGGGAACGCGACCTGTTCATAGAAAATTTCTGGAAGCAAAGAGACCCCACGCCAGGCACGGAACGGAATGAGTTTCGGGAAGAACACTACCGCCGTCTGAATTATGCCAACCAGTATTTTGGCCGCGGTACCGGAAAGCCCGGCTGGAAAACTGACCAGGGGCGCATTTACATCATCCTGGGACCTCCCAATAACATAGAAAAATACGAAGACCTCATGGGCGTTTATCCCACTCAGGTGTGGTTCTATTATGGCGACCCGGCCCTCGGTTTGCCCGCCGGGTTTAATATCATATTTTTTAAAAAAGAAGGGACCGGCGAGTACGTAATCTACTCGCCTTCAGACCATGGACCGCAGGCCCTGGTGGCTGACTACATGTACAATGCGGCTGATGCTCGCGATGCTTACCAGCGGCTGTACCAGCTTTCGCCCAACCTGGCCGAGCAGTCGTTGAGCCTCATTCCCAGCGAGCGTATGGAACCAGGAGTGATAAACCTTTCTTCCAATAAACTTCTGGCCACCATCTTTTCTTTACCGCAGCGTCGGGTGGAAGACAGCTACGCTGAAGCCTGGTTTAAGTACAAAGACATTATTGAAGTTGATTACAGCACCAACTACGTGAAGGCTGATTTTGAGGNCTGGGCCTATCCTGACGGGTCTGGAAACTACCTGGTCAGTTATTCTTTTGAGCCGGCCAAGGTTTCTGTGCAACCCGTGAGCGATGGCTACCTTATTCAGTTTGACCTTAACGGCCGTGTTTCTGATACTCAGGGAAGGACTGTCTATCAGTTTGAAAAGGCCATTCCCGTGAAGCTCACCCAGGCTCAGCTTTCTGAGCTGGGACAGAGGACCGTGGCCGTACAGGATGTTTTTCCTCTCATACCCGGTCAATACAACTTTGACCTTCTGGTAAAAAACCCCCTGTCCAAGGAATTTTCCTCCTGTTCTTCAAAGCTTGTTCTCCCGGGCCCCGAGGAAGCCAGAAGGTTGGGCCAGCCGGTTCTGGCTTTTGACAGCCGGAAGGTGGAAGGGGGCTCGGCCGTCCAGCCTTTCCGAGCTGCGGGCTGGGAGTTTTTTGTCCAGGCCAGAAAATCTTTTGTCCCGGCCGAAACCCTGGTCCTGGGCCTTCCGCTTCAAAGGTTGAAAGAGGAAGGGCAGGACTTGTCTTTCCGCTTGCATCTTCTTCGTGAAGACCAGTCCGTTTTAGAGCAATACCTGGACCAGAAAAATTTATATGAAAAATCTTTCATATATTATTCTCTACCGCTCAACTCTTATGGACCAGGCTATTATTCCTTGAAGTTAGAGCTCCTGGAAAAGGGCCAGGTGCGGGAGGTGCGCCGGGTAGATTTTGAGATCTCAGCCCTTAAGGCCCTGCCCAGGCCGTTAATCATTACCCGGGGCCAGCTGGAACCGGCTGATGGTCTGCTCCTGACCGGCCTGCAGCGTTTAAACCAAGGACAGGTAGAAGAGGCTCTGAAGAAGATAAAGCAGGCTTATGAAATCAGACCCGATGAGCGGGCCACTGTTGCTTATGCCAGCGTCCTCTTCCGGCTGGCTGATTATAAAAAAGTAGTAGAGCTTCTTTCTCCTCTGGCCGGGGAGCAGGCTCCGGCTGAGGTTTATGCGCTTCTGGGGCAGGCCCATCAGATGCTCAATGATTATGCTCGGGCGGCGGTTTATTATGAGACTTACCTTGAACGCTTTGGCACCAGCCTGGATGTGCTCAATTTTCTGGGCACCTGTTATTACCAGCTGGGGCAGAAAGACAGAGCCCTGGCCGTCTGGGAAAAATCGCTGTCTCTTAAACCGGACCAGGAAAAATTAAAGGAGCTGGTTAATTCCCTGAAGAAAAAATAAACATTTAGCCACCGGGGAAACGGCTAACTCTCTACTTTAATTTCTTCTGTTCTTCTGCTTTAACATTCCACCCGTTCACCCGGATTTCCACCTCGTCGCCTTCCAGGTCGTCCTCAAAGAAAAAGCCGCGCACTGTTCTTTTTTCACCGGGCAGAAGAGTGAGGTAATTATCATCCAGAAAGATGGGCACCACAGAATTCTGTCTCAACCTTTTGAAGACCTTGATTTCCAGGTTAAAAGCCAGAGCCGGCGAAACGTTTTCCAGCTCCAGCGTCAGTTTGCGCACCGGATAATCGCTTTCCACCTTCCAGCGATAATTGACTTTGGCCTGGGGCAGATTATTCAGCATCTGCAAATCAGCGTATTTTTTAACCGGGGTGACAAACCAGGTCGTTTTCTCAAAATCAAGCAGGTCAGGAGCCGGAGGCAGACAGTAGAAATTCTGGTCCACCAGCGCGTTCTTTTCCCCGATTATCCTGAGGTCAAGAAAATAGAGTGGTTCGCTGGCCTCGGGTAAATCAATTCTGGTCAGACTGACCTTGCTGTCTGGCTCAAGGGAGAGGGGGAATTCCTGCCGGTATTTTTCCTCAAGCCGCGAATTATAAAGCCTGACCAGAGCTTTAAGTTTCTCTGCTTTTGCCGCGGAAAGGTTGGAGGCCACTACTTCTTTCGTTTCATAATCATAAATCAGATGAAGTGGCTGGCAAGCTTTTTTCACCCCGTAAAAAGCTCCCGTTGGCATCAGGAAATAATCATAGAGCTGCCACCAGAGCTTGGGCCAGGCGGAGTTATACATCCACTGGATAACGCCGGTGGCTTTATACCTTCTGGCCACAAAAGCTTCAAACATGGCTCTGGTTCCTTCATAATTAAGGAACTGAGCTTTACGCTCGTATTCTTCTATGTTCTGTGGCCAGCCCAGCCTTTCTTTCATGGCTTCGTGATAGCGGTCAAGCGATTTAAACATGCCCCTGGAACAATGATAATTCCAGGTCTCATCAGGCGGCCAGAGTGATTCTTCCGGTATCATCTTCCGCAGGCTTTCCAGCACAGGCACCTGCGGTCCTGGACCGGTCTCAGTATTAAAGCCAAAAGCTCCGCCGTTNTTTTTGTCTTCATACCAGTAGTTTGGTGGCACCCAGTCGTAAGGTCCGTTCATCTTAACTCCAGACGGACCGCTGACCGGGCTGACTCTGGTTCCAGTAGAGTTAAGGAAGGGCCGGGTAGGGTCTTCTTCGGCCAGAAGGCGGTGGTATTCTTTCTCCAGTTCTGGTTTTGGTACCAGGTCGCTGGCCAGAGCCCAGACAAAAATGCTGGGGTGATTGCGGAGCCATCTCACCTGGTCGCGAAATGATTTCGCTATCAGGTCCATGTCTTCAGGACTGATGATGCCGCCAAATTTTGGGTCAGCTGGCTTACCCAGGTAATTTTCCCATTCCCAGTGACAGCTCCAGCCGACCATGAGCAGCAGGCCAAGTTCGTCACACAGGTTGTACATTTCCTCAGAAGTTCCCCAGAAGCCTTCCAGCCGCAGGGCGTTCAGGTTGAGGTGACGGGCGTAGAGAAGCTCGGCTCTTAGTTTTTTAGACCGGTTATTAAGAAAAAGGTCGTCAGTCCAACCCCCGCCCCGAATCAGGATTTTACGTCCGTTGAGCAGGTAACCGCGGTAGCCCTCAGGGGTCAAATAATCTTTGACCTCCCGGATGCCAAACCGAAAAATTTTAAAGTCAGAGATTGGTTCCAGAGCTTTAAACTGGGGAAGAGGTTTGGTGCTTTCTCTTTCTTTTCCCCATTTTTTCTCCGTGTCGCTGAGTTTTTCTTCCTGGCTTTTTTCCTTTTCCACTTTTGGCTCAGGTTTTTGCTCTGGCTTTTTCTCACCCGCTTCCAGTTTTCTGCTAAAAGACATGGCGGCTAAGTAAAGCTCTGGTTTTCCCAGGTCGTGCGTCCACCATACTCTCGGGTTTTTAATCACCAGTTCCTGGTATTTTTCTGGTGAAAAGACTACTCGTCTGGTTTCTTTTGGTTCAAGTTTAACTTCCTGGGACAGGCGGATGTTTTCCACCTCCAGCCTTAGTGTGCCGGTGACCGGTTTTTCTGAATAATTCTGCAGGTCCGCCGAAAAGGTCAGCCTGGCTTCTTTCAAAGAGGCAGTGTCCAGCCTGGTCTGGACAAAAGGATCGTTGATAGCTACCTCCCCAACCAGGCGGACTCGGACCGGACGCCACAGTCCCATGCTTCGGTCAGGAGGAGCCGGGTTCCAATCCACAAAGCCGATAGATGGTTCACCTTTAACCGGCGGAATAACTTCAATGGCTAGGACATTTTTTTCGCCAGGCCT
>JGI24721J44947_10010707_pt1 | contig 11578 bp, 20 predicted proteins | sample YelNatPaOPGAMG01_FD_44947 | JGI IMG/M metagenome (IMG submission 44947)
TGTTTTTCTTGATTGGGCTGATTTACCGCCATCAGATAAAAGCCCTTGACGAAAAGGTGGAATCTATGCTATGTGATGAAAAGCATCGGGAGATTGGGCGGAGGTTGGAGAGGCTAGAGGATAAGGCTGACCAGACTTTGGCGAGTTTGAACCGAATTGAGGGCAGGCTCAAGGAAAACAAATGAAGACAATAATTATCGACCCAGGACATGGAGGAGACGACCCGGGGGCAACGGGTAATCTCGCCTCTACGGTCATTAAGGAAAAAGACCTCAACTTGAAGATAGGCCTCCTGACTAAGAGCTTCCTCATTGATGCCAACTATGATGTATACATGACTCGATACATAGACACCTGGGTTTCGCTTAGCGCACGGGCCAAGCTAAGCAATGAGCATCATGCCGATTTTTTCCTGTCTATTCACTGCGATGCCGACCCGGAGAAAAAGGGGAGGGGCTTTACAGTTTATTATTTTTCGGAGAAGGGTCGCGAGTGGGCAGAGAAATTAGCAAGCGGCCTGGCAGGACTCCCTCTTCACAATCGCGGAATCGCGTTTGGCAACTTCCAGGTGTTGCGGGAGACCAAGTGCCCGGCGATTTTGCTTGAGTGTGGATTTATGACCAACGGGGAAGACCTGACCTGGCTNTCTCGGGCGACAAACCAGATGGCCCTGGCTAGGGCCATTACCAACGCGATAAAGAAATTTTTATGAAAATGGAAGGGAATTCCCAGGAAGAACGGAAACGGGGCAAGGTTCAAGAGAAAAAGCTCCTGATGGTGATGTTTCTCTGGCTTTGCCTGGTCTATTTTGTGAAAGAGGACGCGCCTCGCGAATTCCTCCAGAGCTGTGTGTGGGCATTCTCGGTCTTGACCTTTGCCACTTTTTTTATGCGAGAAATAATGAAGCCCGGAGGCAACCTGGGAGAGATTCTGAAAAGTTGGCTAAAAAAATAGTTGACAAACGAAATCTTCTTTGATATAATCTAGGATAGGAGATAAATTTGGAAAAAGAGGGTGGTGAAAAGTTTTTCCCAAAATCCGGCGGCGGGGTCTGGGTTTCTGGGCGCAACCGCCCCCCTCGGTTGGCCTATTGCCCCTCTCCCTCTTTTCCCAGGCCCCTCGCCGGAAAATTAAAATGAGATTCAAAGAAGTTTGTGAAGCGGAACTCCGCAAGGGACAGAAAAGGCACGGGACTGATTTTTCTGCCGAGGCAATTTCTGCGCGAGGCGAATCTGTTTATGGTTGCATCCAGAAAGAGGCCGCCGGAATATGGCTCTACGCCTCACTGCTTGGCTGGCGTGGTCTCTGGCTTCGCTTTTTGGCACGGCTCATTTTTCTTCTAACTACCCCTCTTTTCCCAACCAGGGCATTCATTCGGAATACCGGCACGGCCAACTGGCACACCTTTCGGGAAATACCGGCGTGGAAGGCGCGATTCATATGTGCTTATTACAAAATAAAAAAAATTTTGTAGGAGGTGAATATGAAAATTTTCTTATTCAGTAAGCCAGATTGCCCGGGTTGTGTCCGAGCAAAAACAAACTTGAGACAGCTTGGCGTCAAGTTCGAGGAGGTTGACGCTAGCAATGGCGGGATGCCCCTGGCGAGACATTATGGTATTCGTGGAGTCCCGTCCTTGATTCTCCAGCGGCGCGGGGAAGGACGGGAAAATGAATGGTTGCATATAGATGCCGGGCTGTCAAGTGAAAAACTTGAAAAGAGGCTAAGAGAGGCGGGGGTGGCTTTTGAAAAAATTTGTAGTTGACAACAATACGCCCCGTTCTACAGGGGCGGAACCGTTGATGGTTTCCAGGATAAGGAGTCTCCTGGATGCCATGCCACCGGGCCGCCTCATCACCATGCGCGGGTTGGCAGGCAGGCTGGGCTGCTCGGTTTTCACTATTTGGAAGTATTCGGCAGACCCCAGATTGTCAAACCACAAGACTTACGCAGTCCTGAACCGGCAACGGCTAGTGCTTTTCGCTAACCAGAAAACTATCAGCGACTTCAAAAAAGAGCAGGGGGAAAATGGCAAACGAAGAGATTAACCTGGAAGACNTAATCCACCACGAAACCNATGTTGACAAGGAAATTCGGCGACTGCAAAAACAGATTGCAGAGTTTACCAAAAACCGCCGCAAATACCAGATTGTTTACGCTCAAAACCGGACGATAAAATTCGGGCTTATTGGTGATACGCAACTTGGCAGCCTCTACGAGCGACTGGACGCGCTTGATAATTTTTACCGGTTTTGCGCACACGAATCAGTTCGCGATGTATTCCACTGTGGTGATGTCCTGGATGGTTGGCGCGTCTATCGCGGCCAGGAATTCGAGCTTTATGCTATTGGTTATGCGGCACAGAAAAAGGTCTTTCGGGAAAAATACCCCAAAATAAAGGGCATCACCACTCATTTTATCACTGGCAACCACGACGCCAGTCTGAAAAAACTTGCCGGAGTGGATGTTGGACACGACCTAGAAAAAGAGCGTCCTGATTTTCACTTTCTTGGTGAAGACTATGCGGAGATGGTTTTGCGCAACTGTGCCGGGTTTTCCTATAAAATCGCCCTGGTCCATCCGGACGGTGGCACGGCTTACGCGCTTTCCTACCATCCCCAGAAATATATCGAGTCTCTTGCAGGCGGGACCAAGCCAAACCTGGTGGCATTTGGGCATTACCACAAAGCCGAGCTGATTCCCGAATATAGAAATGTGGTTGGCATCCAGGTCGGGACTTTTCAGAGCCAGACCCCATTCATGAAACGGCGGGGAGTCGCAGCTCATATCGGAGGCTGGATAGTCGAGGTTATGCCCGAGGGACGGCTTACGAGCAGGGTGCGCGCCGAATGGGTTAGTTTTTATGAACCACAAAACTAGGAGAGAAAAATGAATCTCAAAAAATTGACAATCATTACAGGCGGGATAATTATCCTAATTCTGCTGTCTTCCTTTGTGGCGTGGATAAACGACTTGAGCAGGTCTAATCGCTTGCTTGAGGGCGAAAAAATTCGGCTGGAAAAAGAGGTGTCTAACGCCAAAAAGGAAAACGACCAGCTAAAAAAATCTCTGAACGAAGCCAACAAAGTCGTTGTTGTTTACAAACCTCGGCCCGGGCATGCCGAGCCAATTAAACCCGAAAATTTATCCCTACAAGCGAGTGATTCAGCGGAAACCTGGCATTTTAAATACCCACCTGGGGTTCTCTCTGCAGATACGCTCATTGCCCGGGCATCCGCACCATGGAAAAAGACTGCCGAGGATTGCCTAAAAGCCAAGAGAGAGTCTCCCCGGTTTTTCAGGAAGGCCCAAAAGTTTGACTTTCTGGCAGGAGTGGGATTTTCATTTTACAAAGGCCAACTTGTATATTCCCCCATTGAATTCGGTGGCACGAAATTCANCGNAGCCCCATTCATATCCGGGGATGTCCGCTTTAATCAAATGGGGGGAATTACCGGAAGCGCCTGGGGTGGATTGAAAATATCTACCTCCTTGGGCAGGTAATTTTTTCCAGAAAAAAATTCGCATAGTGCGAAAATTTTTCCAAAAAGATGGGGAGTTGTAAACCAGCCACCATCATAACTATTTGATAATTATATTTAATTTATTTTGTTTGTTTTTGGCATAAATTTCGCAAGATATGGGCATTAGGAAAGTGAGGTGGGATAATGAAAAAGAAAATAACTTGGCCGGATGTTGAACGGCTCGGAGTTTCTGCGTCCCTGCGCAAATACCGAGCAATGATTTCCGAGAACCAGCACACCANGGCAAAACTTTATGGCGTATCCCCTAAAGCCTACTGCAATTGGGAAGAGGAAAAGACCAAGCCCAGCTTGTCGAGCCAACGGAAAATTTTAGCATACTGGATTAAGGTGGGGTTNAACCCGGAAACGGGGGAAGAATTATGCAGATAAAAAAGGCGCAATTTAATCTCCCGTTTTTGAAAATTGCTCTTATGGGCCAGGCGGGGGCTGGAAAAACACTCACCGCATTGAAGCTGGCAGATGGGTTGAAGGGTGAAAAACGCATCCTGGTCATCGACACCGACCCCATACCCGGCTCGGAGGCTTACGCCTTACCGCAGGGCAAGTTCGATTTCGATATATTTAGGCCGGAGTCTGTTTCAGATTTGATTGACGCCATTCCCGAAATTGACCTCAATAAATACGGTGTTTTGGTGCTGGACACAATTACATGGGTCTGGCGTAAAGTCCAGGACGCGGACAGCCTCAAGCGCACATCTATCGGAAAGCCACAATTCGGGGAGTGGCAATTCATTAAGAGAACCTATCGGGATGTTCTTATGCCCCTTGCCACTATGCCTATCCATGCTATTATCACAGGAAGAGAGGGGAAAGAATATGCGCAAAGCACAAACGACAAGGGCCAGCAGGAATTGACACAAGTGGGTGTGAGGATGTTGGCAGAAGCCGAAACGCCTTATGAGTTCAATCTTTGGATTGCGCTCAAGCAAGTCAGGCAGAGTTTGGACGAGCGGGTGCCACAAACCCATCTCGCGGAAATCCTGCGCGATAGAACTGGTATTCTAAGCGGGCAGATATTCGAGAACCTGGATATTGACGACCTGAAGCCTATAATTCAGGTTTTAACCAGGGGTGGGGTGGGGGAGATAGTTAATGAGACAGATGAGGCGATAAAAAATCTGGAAATTTTCGAGAGAGATAAAGTTAAACTTGAAAAGGCCGAACAGAAAAGCGCGGCTCTCCGCATGGAGTTTGAGGCAAAATTTTATAAAGCAAAGAGTCTTGACGAGCTGGCCGAATATGGGCTGCAATTAGGGAAGTCAAGCAGGTCCTTGACCGAAAAAGACCGAGAGGTGCTGAAAAACCTTTATGAGGTTCTGATGACTTCTCTCAAAAACGAGAAGGAGGGTGTTAAATGACTCCAATTTTTGAAGGCCGGGTAATTGACGACAGTAAGCCGTCTAATTTTCTTCTCCTACCTGATGGTGAATATCGCGTGAAAATTTTGGAAATTTTGCCCAAGCCTACCAGGGCAGGGGACGAGATGTGGCGGGTAAAATATGAGGTATTGGGGAAAGGGAAAATCATCTANGACAATNTNGTCTGGAGCGAAAGGGGTGCAGCTGGTAAAAGGCTGAAACAATTCCTTAAATGCTTTGGCTTGTATCATGAGGAAAAATTTGAATATAAACCCTTTATGTTTATGGGCAAGGAAGCGACTGTTTTTCTGACGAGCGAGGTTTCTCAACAGGGCAAGTGGGCGGGGAAAACCTTTAACAAGATTCCTTTTGACGGCTATTACACCTATTCAAGGGAGAAGGATGAAGATATTCCTTTTTAAGAAAAATAGCCAGATGTCGGCAATGCTCCCCGGGGTAGCGGGTTTTCCATCCGCATTGGGCGGACGGTCCTCCTTTTACCGCTACCCTGGGGGGCTTAAAGAAGGAGAGGGATATGTGGAAAGATATTTTTGGCGTGTCTCATGAGGAAGAGTCCGACTATCGCACCCGCTACGGACTAGGTGAGGAAAAAAAGTCTAGCAAGGCATACCCACCGCCAACGATACCATTCAAAAGCATTTATGCTTTTCTTCTGTCGCACGAAGGCTGTAGTGGGCTAAATGACCTAGCTAAAGCATTCCAAAAGTCTCCAAGAAAAATCAGGAAGCTAATTCAAGAGGAAATCAATAATGGGGCGTTAATAGGCTCCCGCTCTGACCAGGGTGGTGGATACTTCGCCATTACAACAGAGGAGCAGCTCGGGGTGGCAACAGCTGAACTCCGGAGCCGGGCTAGAGAGCTTTTTGCCAGGGCAGACGCCCTGGAGAAAAATTGGCGCAAAAACAATTACCCTGACGATAATAACCCCAAACTGTTTGTTGGCAGCTTTTTTCCTCGCACGAACCTTGTTGATTATGTGAAGAAAATTCTGGGGGCGAAAAATGCATAGGGATGTTGACAGCCGGATTTGGGGAGACCAAAAGTTCAGAAAGCTTAGCCATTCTGGGAAATTGGTCTGGTTCTATCTCCTAACTGGGCCTCAAACAATGTCTCTGCCAGGTATTTTTGAGGCTGGAGAGGCGCGAATGGCCGAAGACCTGGAAATGACCCTTGAATTATTCAGGGAGTCGTTCCGTGAGGTATTTCAGCTTGGCCTGGTTATGGTTGATTGGAAGGCCCGCGTGGTGGTGATTCCGAACGCTCCAAAGTATAACCCGCCACACAACCCCAACATCTTAAAATCCTGGGCTAAGCAGTTCGATGTCATCCCGGAGTGTGAGCTGAAAAATAAATATTATCAAATACTTAAATCATTTATAGAATCATTAGGGGAATCATTTGCCAAATCATTCCGGGAATCATTCCCGAAACCAACCCCGAATCATTCCCAAAACCAACCTGAAATCATTCCCGAAACCATCCCGGAATCATTCCCGAAACCAACCCCGAATCATTCCCCAAACCAACTCGAAACCATTCCCGAAACCATCCCGGAATCATTTCCTATTGGTCCCAATCCCAATCCAGGTCCCAATCCTGGTCCAGGTCCCAATCCTGGTCCAGGTCCCAATCCTGGTCCAGGTCCCAATCCCAATCCAGGTCCCAATCCTGGTCCAGGTCCCAATCCCAATCCCAGTCTTAAAAGACATGCGCTGGACAAGCCAGCGCGTGTGCAAAAAACCAATCCAGATATAAAAATCTTCATTGACTATTTCTTCCAGGAGTATCAAAAATTCTTTGGGCGAAAATATGTGGTCGCGAACGGGAAAGATGGAGAGGCGGTTAAGCGTGCTCTTCAAACCCTAACCCTTGATGAGCTTAAATCAATGCTTCCTGAATTTTTCAACGACCCGCTTGACTGGATGGGTGAAAAACCCAACCGGACAATTTCGGTTTTTGTCAGCCAAATAAATCGCTACGGGCTTAACAACGAAAAAATCAGCGCAAAAACCAGGCAACAATTACAGGGACTTGCGGATTGGTATGCCAAAGGAGAGAAAAAATGACACGCGCGGAGTTTGCAGAAATATTTGCGGAACTTTGTGTGGCCTTTGGTGTATCCCCCAGTGTTGAGCAGACAGAACTTTATTTCAAGTTTTTGTCTCGCTTCCCCCTTGACCAGTTCCGGTCGGCTGTTCATAGAGTTATCGAGACCGAAAAGGGATATGGTCGCCTGCCAGAAATATCAGTTATACTGAAACAATTCCAACCTTCTCTCCATAGCCTAGCCCTAAACAAATGGGCACGGGTTTTGGAGTTAAGAGAGCATTCAATAGCACATGAGCAGGATTATGACCCGGAAATCGGAACTATATTTCATACACCATTAGAAGTAAAAAACGACCCATTGCTAGACAAGGCAATACGCGTCTGTGGTGGGTGGCAGAAGTTTTGTTCAATAACACTGGATAAATTTGACCAAAAGACTTTTATCGATTCAATTTGTTCGTCTCTGGAAACAGAACCAGATAAGTGGAGTCTTCTTGCGCCCACAACCAAAACATTTTGCCCACCAGAGAAATCGTTGCCTACAAGCCTTAAAAAAGATGGGGGGGTAAAATGAAATTCTACAAATACACCAACCTCAAAGAAGTCCATCAGGGTCTTAAATACCATACCGGACTGAATATAGACATTCTACCCTTCAACCCCACAGGGGATTGTAAGCCTGGGGGTATCTATTTTGCCCGAGAAGATATTTTAGCATTCATAGATTATCCTGGTTGGATTAGAGAAGTGAAGCTCCCAAAAGGGGAGCCTATTTACAAGAACCCCGGCAATCCCCAAAAATGGAAGGCTCACCGGGTCATACTNGGCCCTCGTAAGCCAGTGAANGCCAAGACNATCAAGGCNCTTATTGCCGAAGGTGCGGATGTTCACGCCAATAACGACAATGCCCTACGCTTGGCAGCTGAAAAGGGACGCCTAGATATAGTCCGTGTTCTNCTCGCTGCCGGCGCCAATGTCCACGCTAATAATGACTATGCTCTGTGTTTCGCGAGCGCATATGGGCACTTGGCAGTAGTTCGTATTTTGCTCACTGCTGGGGCTGATATTCACGCCAATAACGACCTTGCTCTGCGTAGGGCTGCCGCACATGGGCATCTAGGGATAGTCAAAACCCTACTCGCCGTTGGCGCCAATGTCCATGCTGGTAATGACTCTGCCCTATGCTGCGCGAGCACATATGGGNACTCGGCAGTAGTCCGCACCTTGCTCAAGGCCGGTGCGGATGTCAACGCTTGCGATGCAGATGCCCTACTCCAGGCCTCTATGGCTGGCCATCTGGATGTGGTGCGCGCCTTACTGGGGGCGGGAGCAGATGTGCACGCGCACGACGACCGAGCACTGCGCGAGGCTGCCTGGGCTGGCCACCTGGCTGTGGTGCGCGNGNTGCTCCAGGCTGGTGCCGATGTCCACGCTTGCAATGACCTTGCCCTGCGCCTGGCCGCCGAGCATGGCTACATAAGGGTGATGCACGCCCTACTTAGGGCGGGGGCAGATATTCATGCTTGTAATAATTATGCCCTGCTCAAAGTAATCAAAAATAGATACCCGGCAATAGAAAGGGAGATGAAGCGAGTATTAGCAAAACAAAAGGAGGGGAGGAAATGAAATTCTATAAATATACTAACCGTAAAGAAGTTCATCATGGTCTTAAATATCATACCGGATTGAATGTGGATATTTTACCCTTTAATCCCAGAGGTAATTGCGGGCCTGGTGGTATTTATTTTGCCCGGAAAGATATTTTGGCGTTTATTGATTATCCTGGCTGGATTAGAGAAGTGAAGCTCCCAAAAGGGGAGCCTATTTACAAGAACCCCGGCAATCCCCAAAAATGGAAGGCTCACCGGGTCATTCTTGGCCCTCGTAAGCCAGTGAACGCCAAGACCATCAAGGCGCTCATCGTTAAAGGTGCGAATATTCATGTCTACGAAGATTGGCCCTTGCGTATGGCAAGTGCGCGTGGACTCTTGGCAATAGTTCGGGTTTTAATCGCAAAAGGCGCCAATGTCCATGCANGCNACGACGAAGCCCTACANATGGCTAGTGNTAACGGACATNTGGCNATTGTCCGGGAACTGATTAAGGCTGGCGCCAATGTCCATGCTGGTAATGATTATGCTTTGCGCATGGCAAGCAAATATGGTCGTTTGGCTGTGGTTAAGACTCTACTAAAAGCTGGGGCCAATATTCATGCTTGCAGTGATTATGCTTTGCGCTTGGCCTGCACATATGGACACGCGAATGTGGCCCGAGTTTTAATCGCAGCTGGAGCTAATATTCACGCTGGTGATGATTATGCCTTAGACATGGCAAGCACATATGGGCACTTATCAGTAATTCGCGTTTTGCTTAAGACCTGGGGGAATATCAAAGATAGCAACAGTTATGCTATATACAGAGCCATTGAAAAAGGACACGGTGCGGTGATAGAGGAATTGAAGCAAGCATTAACAAGACAAAAGTATAACCCAAAAAAGAAGGAGAAGAAATGAAGATAGACAAAACCATTCAGTTTATTTTGCTAGTCGCGATTCTTCTTGTGTCCATTGAAATTGGGATGCAAATCCAAGCATGGCTTGACAAAAAGCAATGCGAGCATCGAGAGGAAATCGGATATGAGGAGATATTTAGATGACCATTGAATTCCTGGTGATGGGAGTTCCCGCTCCCGCTGTGCGTAAGAATTTCAAAAAACCCTGGCAGTGGAAAAGGGCGCTGGAGAACCCCGGCAGCAGTTTGGCCAAAGAATTCTCGTGGCGGAATAAGGTGGTTCTCGCTGCCCGTCCCTTGAAAAAAGCTCTTACATCGCTATCATTCCCGATATCGGTTTCAATGGTTTTTTGGTTCCCAAAAATCCCCAGGCGCATAGACGGAGACAACCTTTTTAAGGCAACATTGGACGCACTTGTTTATGATGGGCTTCTTCCTGGCGATTCTTGTGATATAGTTCAAGCAGGAATGTTTTATGTTTTTGAATCAGAGGAGCCACGGGCTAAAATTAAAATCAGCGAAACAAAAGGGGCAGTAATGCCAAAGGAGGAAAAATGAAAAACATAGTGAGCAGGAGGCTCGTTTGGGCTGCGACGGTTTTTATTATTGCGGGTTTATCTGCCTGCGGGTTTTTTCTAGCTGGATTTTTCTGGCCACATCAGCCCAATAATACTCGCNCCCAGACACACGGCCAACTCATGGAGCATTTTATTCAAATTCCAGTGGCCGCGCTCAATCAATCCTGCATTATTGATTCCCAAGTTTGCTATTGTTATGATTATCTGATAGATATTTGCGGGAAGGAAAAACAAATCCCTGGACGGCGGGAACCATGAAGGTTTTATCTCTTTTCAGTGGCATTGGCGGGTTTGACCTGGCCGCCACAAAGATGGGCTGGGAGGTGGTTGGCCAGGTTGAGAACAACCCGTTCTGCCAAAAAGTCCTTGAAAAGCATTGGCCAGATGTAAAGCGCATGGAGGATATTCACGATGTCAAGGGAAACGAGTTCGGACCAATTGACCTTATATGCGGGGGACCCCCCTGCCAGCCAATCAGTTTTGCCGGGAAGCGAAGGGGCGAGGCAGATGACCGTTGGCTCTGGCCAGAAGCTCTTAGAATTATGTTCGTGCTCAAACCGCGTTGGGCCGTGTGGGAAAACCCTGTTGGAATACTTAGTCAGGACGGGGGAATTCCATTCGAATCTCTGTGTGCTCGAATGGAGAGTAAAGGCTACGAAGTCCAACCGTTTATTATTCCAGCTGCGGCCATTGGTGCGATGCACATACGGGACAGGGTTTGGATTATCGCCAACCAGTGCAGCGGGAACCTNAAGCAACACGGGATTGGTGAATCAAATCGCCATACTAAGAACCCCGACAGCAACGGAGGGTATGGGTGGGACAAGGGATTTGCGTCGGGTGAAGAAAATGGGGTGGAATCCCAGGGTCAGATTGCGGGACCAGGTTATGCTAATTGGCCTGCGATTGCAACCCGCCTTTGTGGAATGGATGATGGGCTTCCCGTTAGGATGGACGGATTTGAACTCACCAAGTCACAGCATCGGAGGGAACGGCTGAAGGCACTTGGGAACGCCGTGGTCCCCCGGGTGGTTTTCGAAATTTTCAGGGCGATTGAATTTTGCGAGAGAGTTTGGGTTGCGTTGGGGCAACCAGAATGAGACAGGAGGGATGTAATAAGAGAATGATTCCCTGTGCAAAAGAGTGCCAAGACCCGAACTGGCTTGTTTTGGCCGCCCGTGTTCAAGAAATGAGCGGAGGGTATGCCCCTATACCCAGGAGAGGCGTGCCCCCCAAGCTGAAAAAAATAACAGCAGCGGAACTCTTGAAAAAATTCCCTGGTGGGTATAGAATAGGGTTGAGCTGATGCCCATTTATGAATACGAGTGCGACTACTGCGGAAATCGTATGGAGCGGGTTTTCTCGATTTCCGCCCGTCCCTCTAGAATAGATTGCGATAATCCCACTTGCAGAAACCGCAAGAGTGCGCGGCTAATTATCAGCCGGAGTTTTTTCCGGCTATGTGGGCAGGGCTGGGCCAAAGATAATTATGCGAAAGGGAAAAAATAATGGACAC
>JGI24721J44947_10010710_pt1 | contig 11577 bp, 10 predicted proteins | sample YelNatPaOPGAMG01_FD_44947 | JGI IMG/M metagenome (IMG submission 44947)
TCTTGCTCTACGAGCATTCCATGTACGGAGGGGAGGTCAGGGAAAATTATAGGGTCGCTGGTCCTGGCATGATCGTGGAGAGCGTTGAGACAATGTACCCCGAGATAGCCGAGTACTACGGGTTCGACGGAAGGGGCCCAGTGTACCCTGTTGGGAGGGGCTTGAGCGAGGTGTCCCTCAAGGTGAGAGCCAGCTCGGGCTCACAGATCATAAGGGGAGCTTATCCCGTAGATTTGGCCAGGATTGGCAGTCCGGGACAGACGGTTCGACTGAGGCCCACGACAATATCTTTGCTCCAATGGGTCGGGCTCAATCTGATGGGTGCGAAGAGGGCGCCAGAGATGCCCAACTGAGGAGGAAAAAAATTGGAACAAGGAACACCCAAGGATGTGCAAGAAGTCCTTATCACAGAGGAGGCGTTAAGGGAAGCGGAGAAGTACATCGAGGAGGAAGAGGGGCCTTCCAGGAGACTGGGAGGGAAGATCGGGACCATGGTGACAGCCGTTGCCGTGGTCATGTCTTTGGTCCATCTCTACGCTGCCCCAGGGGTGATAATGACGCAGGTCCTCCGAGGGATCCATGTGGGATTCGTCCTCTTTCTCAGTTTCTTGGTCTTTCCCCTGTCGAAAAAGGGCCCGGACAAGATCTCCTGGATGGACTGGATCTGTTCCCTTCTCGGTGTGGCAACCATAGTCTACATGCTGGTGGACTTCGACGAGTTCATCTACAGATCGGTCGTCCCGACCAGCTGGGATCAGTTTTTCGGGGCAGTGCTCATCCTTCTCATATTGGAGGCGAGCCGCAGGACAGCTGGATGGATAATACCCGCTGTGATCCTGGGTTTCATAGTGTATGCCTTTGTTGGCCCCTATCTTCCCGAGCCCTGGACTCACAAAGGTTACGACCTCTCCCGCCTCATAGGCCACATGTACATGACCCTCGAAGGGATCTTCGGCGTCCCCATAGATGTCTCCTCCACGTTCATAATCCTTTTCACAATTTACGGGGCCTTCCTGGAAGTCTCTGGAGCGGGAAAGTTCTTCATCGACTTTTCCTTTGCGGCCATGGGAGGAAAGCCCACTGGAGCTGGAAGGACGGTCACCCTTGCATCTTTCCTTCTGGGTGGGCCATCGGGAAGTGGAGTGGCCACCACCGTGACCCTTGGCTCAGTGGCCTACCCCATGTTGGCAAAGGCGGGCTATAGCAGGGAGGCTGCAGGGGGACTTCTGAGCGCTGGGGGAATAGGGGCAATACTCTCGCCCCCTGTACTGGGAGCAGCGGCCTTCCTCATTGCTGAATTCTTGAAGATCACTTACTTGGACGTGATCATCATGGCCACAATCCCCACCTGTCTCTATTATTGGTCCATTTTTCTCATGGTGGAGCTGGATGCCAAGAAGTTCGGGGCGAAAGAAATACCCTTCGACCGGACCCAGAGTCTTTGGCAGCTGACCCGGCGCTACGGTTTTCACTTTTTCTCCCTCATCGCCATAGTGGGGTTCATGGTTGTGGGCTTCACCCCCATAATGGCCGTTTTTCTGGCGACCATAGTGGCCTTTTTGGCGAGCTTCTTGAGAAGGGACACTGCGCTTGTGCCTCCTAAATTGATCCAGGCCCTGAAAGCAGGATCCATGGGGGTGTTGAGCGTGGCCATCACTTGTGCTGGGGCAGGGATAATCGTTGGTGTAGTGACCCTCACTGGCCTGGGCCTGAAGTTCAGCTCCATCATAATAGGATATGCGGGGGGAAGCGTTTTCTTGGCAGCGGTGTTCACGGCATTGGTGGTCTGGGTGCTGGGGCTCGCTGTCCCCGTGACGGCCTCCTACATAATCGCCGCTGTGATAACAGCTCCAGCCCTCACCCACTTGGGGGTACCGGATTATGCGGCACACATGTTCATTTTCTACTACGCCATCCTCTCCGAGGTCACCCCTCCCACGGCCCTCTCGTGTTTCGCGGCAGCTGCCCTCACCAAGGGAGATCCATACAAGACAACGCTCCAGGCGTGGAAATATACGATGCCCGCCTTCATCGTGCCCTTCATGTTCACCCTGGACCCAAAGGGCGTTGGAATATTGCTGAGGGGACCCGTTGTGGATGTGATCTGGACTACTGTGACTGCTTTCTTGGGAATAGCATCCCTGGCTGGCGGCTTGGAGGGATGGTGGCTCAGGCGGACGAACCTCTTGGAGAGGGCCATGCTCATAATTGGGGGACTTCTGCTCGTGTACCCTATTCCCAAGTACGATATTGCAGGTTTTGCCATGATGGTGGCGGTAGTGTTGATGCAAAAGTTCTGGAGAAAGGTGTGAAGGAGACTCTGGCCCCAATTTTTCGCGGATCCTCGGCGCAGGAGGTTAAGGGATGACACTTAGGAGAAAGGTGATAGGTGAAGGACCCATGGGCCTCCCCTTCTCTCAAGGAGTTTTGGTGGGAGAAACTCTGTACCTATCCGGTGCCATAGGGTATGATCCGGGGATCGGGGGGGTAGTCCCAGGGGGAATTGTCCCGGAAACTCGCAAGGCTATAGAGAACCTCAGAGCTGTCTTGGAAAGGGCCGGAATGGGCTTGGAGCATGTGGTGAAGGTGACAGTCTATCTCAAGAGCATGGATGATTACCAAGCCTTCAACGAGGTATACAAGAGTTACTTCCCCGAGAACCCCCCTGCCAGGGAGACAGTGGCTGTATGTGGCCTGGCCCTGGGGGCCAGGGTGGAGATGTCTTTCGTAGCAGTGAGGTCGGAATCCGGGGGGTGATCTTCTTAGGGATCGAAAGGGATGGTAGGGGCCCCCCAAAAGAGGGCCCTATTACCCCCTCTCATTTCCTGAAGACTCTGAAGAACTTATCCAGGGTGCCCTTTTCCAGCTCAGCTACCTCTTCGAGCTCCCCTGCATCCAGCCATACTCCCTCACAGTTGGAACACTTGTCCACTTTTATGTTCCTGTAGTCGATCTCTATGAGCTCCATCCCACACTTGGGACACTTCATATAGTGGAGTTCCTTGAGCCTCTTTTTCTCCTCCTCTGCAAGTTTGGCTTGTCTCTCAGCCTCAAGTTTCTTCCTCTTCTCGAACTCTAGCCTCGCAAAGTACTCCTCCTCTTTCTCGCTTGGCTTCCACTCCATACTGTCTCCTCCTCTCAAAGTATACGCGCTCTATTGGACTCAAGCCTATCCCAGGATCTCCACTCCCAGAGGGATTCTGTGTCTCGGCGAGCTCCTGAGCACTATCCTCTAGCTAATACCCTCTTTGATCGCTTTCACTCAGCCCCTTTCCCTCTCCCCCTATCATCTCTTGGGGGAGATCCATTCTAAACACAAAGGCCTCGTCCCACAACATCTCCCCCACCTTCCCCGAAGGTCTTTTCCTCCCAAGCAATTGTTCGAGCGGCCCAAAGAGGGGGCCTNTNGCGGGCTAGCTACCCATAGCCCATGGCAGGATGCTCACTCTTCCTCGGTCCTCGACATTCTGGAGGCAGTGGTTGTGATTTCCAATGCCATCTTTTGGGCGCACTCAGGACATATCCCGTGGCTCAACTCCGCATCTGAGTGGTCCCTCAAGTAGGCCTCAAGCTGTTGCCAGTAGCCCGTGTCGTCCCTTATCTTCTTGGCACCAGGCACATATGGGTATCAAGCCCCCTCAAAACCCTATGGCGCAGCCATCCTTTCTCCTGTCCGAAGCGCCTAAGAGCACACCAGTTTCCGGATCCCTATAGATTGCCTGCCCCCCTCCTACCTGATTCACCTGGGGTTCCCCTTCCTCCACCTCGTGTCCCATGGCCTTGAGGGCTGAACGTGTCTTTCCCGGTATGCCCTCTTCCAGGTAAACCCTCATCCCTTGAAGATGCCTTACCCTGGGTGAGTCCAATGCCTCCTGCAAGTTCATTGCGAAGTCAATGACATTCACCAGGAACTGGACATGACCCTGAGGCTGCATATCTCCCCCCATGACCCCGAAGCTCATGATGAAATTCCCGNCNTTNAAAAGCATGGCAGGGATAATGGTGTGAAGGGGCCTCTTCCCTGGAAGGAGGGAGTTGGGGTGGGAGGGATCGAGCCTGAAGGCATGCCCTCTGTTTTGAAGCACCAGGCCCGTCCCCTCTACCACAACCCCTGAGCCGAAGTGCATGAATATGCTGCTGATGAAGGATGCAGCATTGCCATTTGCGTCCACGGCGCACACATAAACGGTATCGGATCCTGGAGCTGATGGCTGGAGGAAGGACGGTGGAGAGGCCTTTGTCATTGAGATCCTGGATCTTATGTCTGCCGCCCTCTCTTTGGACAGCATGGCCTCGATGGGCACGGGTCCAAAGAGAGGGTCTCCCAGGAGAGTGTCCCTGTCTTCGAAAGCCGCCTTTTTTGCCTCTACAAGGAGATGGATATGTTCCGGGCCATTGTGCTCCAAATCACCCAAGGGGTATCCTTCGAGGATGTTGAGCATCTCCAGGGCCACTATGCCCTGGCCATTGGGGGGAAGTTCCCATACCTCGTAGCCACGATAGATTGTGGAGACAGGATGGACCCAAGCGCTCTTGTGAGACTTTAGGTCCTCCATACTGAGCAGGCCCCCCCTTTTCCTCGATGCCGCGACTATGGCCTCTCCTATTGGACCTTCGTAGAAGGACTCCACCCCCTCTTTCTCCAACCTCTTGAGAGTCCTTGCCAGATCAGGATTTCGAAAAACCTCCCCGGGCCTCGGAGGCCTTCCACCAGGGAGGAAAACCCTCGCTCCCTCCTCATCTCGCTCGAGGGTCTCCTTCGCGCTCTCCCATTCTCCCGCTATTATCTCCGTGACTGGGAAACCTTCCTCCGCATAGACAATGGCATCCTCCATGACTTGCGAGAGAGTCATTGTGCCACATCGCTCCAAGGCATCGGCCCATGCGCGAAGCGCCCCTGGGACCGTGACCGATAGAATCCCCCTTTCGGGGATGGCGTTCATCCCCCTTTCCTTGAACCACTCGATGCTGGAGGCCAGTGGGGCTCTCCCACTTCCATTTAGCCCCACAAGGACTCTCTCTTTGGCCTTCCATATGAGGGCGAAGGCATCACCTCCCAGCCCCACCGAATGGGGCTCAACTACGCTCAGGGTGAAGAGCATTGCCACTGCCGCATCTACAGCATTCCCTCCCCGAAGGAGCACCTTGAGGCCTGACTGGGATGCCAGGACATGGCTACTCGCCACCATGCCCCTCTTCGCCATCACAACCGACCTCTGGGCATAGGCGCTCGCCTTCCTCCTCTTGGGATACTCGAATCGCACCTCTTACCTCCTCCAGATCCCATCTCCCATGGCCTCGGAGAATAGCTTCCGGGCCGCCCAAGCCTCTCCAGAAGCCCCACTTCAATGACTCGGATGATTTCGAGATCTCATGAGTTTTGGGGCTGTGTCCCAAAAGAGCATTGCACTNAGAGATTCTCGAGCTCAATCCCAGGCTAGATCCCGAGACCTAAGGTCAGGGGCTCTCTCGCTATGAGCCCATTTCTTCAAGTCTGAGGTCGAGACAGCCCGCATCATCCACCTACCGTGAAGATTTTTCGAACGTCTCCGATCAGTAGCGCCATCCGGGATCCTTCCTCAAAGCTGATCCCATTTTGGCCCCCTCCCTCAAGAGGGCCCTTTTTGGTCCCTCAATGATGGGATCCCGACTCCTCTCCAAGGCAAGATCGATGAGCCTTTGGAGCATTGCACCGTACGAGTATCCGATTTGTTCAGCACACAGGGCCATTGTCGTATCTGCAGCCAGATCCGGGTTGGGATTGACATCCAGCACATAGAAGACCCCATCTCGCATCCTCACATCCAGCCTAGCGTAGTCCCGGCATCCCACTGCGAGATACGCCCTTCTCACCACCTCCTCGAGTTCTCCTCTTTGCTCGGGGGAGAGCCTCGCGGGTATTCTCACCTGGATCCCCTCGTAATGTCTGGATCCNGGCTCGAACTTGGAGTCGAATGTGCATAGTCTCTCCCTCGGATCCTGGAAGCAGCTAAAGTCCATCTCCGCTGGNGGCAACATCTCCACCAAGCCATTTCCCCAGAGGGTGACGTGGAACTCTGGGCCATCTATGAAGTCCTCCACCAAGGCGGGCTGTCTCAGCTCCTCTACGACCCTCTCCACCTGTCTGCGAAGCTCCACAATGTCCATCACCACTGATTGGGGAGTCAAGCCTATGCTGCAATGCTCCCTTGCGGGCTTGACAATGGCTGGGAAGACACGCCAGTCGTGCTGGTCTGGAACCTCGAATGTCTTCCAGGCCGGGGTAGGTATCCCCATTTTGGCGAGAAGTGTCTTGATGGCTGTTTTTTCCCAGCTCAGGGCCAGGACATCCCCAGGTGAGCCGGTGTAATGGAACCCCAGAGTTTCGAGAACCACTGGCACCAAGTGTTCGCTTCGCTCCAGGCCGGGTATCTCCTCGCACCAATTGAGGACGATCCATTCCCTGGGATCAAAGGCCGAGAGTCTCATAGCCAAGAGCTGATCCTCCACCCTGACCTCCCGCACTCTGGGGACCTTCTCCGATAGGGCCTCCAGGATGGTGCGAGCTTGGGACAATGCATCGAGGATGTCTTTTTGGGGCCAAGAGGGATCCACATTGTGGAGAAGAAGGACTCCAGGCCTTCTGTCTTCGCAGAGGGAGGTGGTTGAAGATGATCCCATACGTGTCCTTTGGCCCGAGTTTCTGGTTGGGTCTTCTTATACAGGAGTGGTNGTGGGGCGTCAAGCTCTCGCTCTTTGGAGCCGCAGGAGAAAAGGGGAAGGTCCGCCAAAGTCCACAGATCCTTTGATCAGGGCAGGGATGGTCCGATTCCAGTTGGATTTTGGCTACTGCGCTGGACCCTCTCGACCCTCCAAGAGCTTTCTGGGATTGTCCTCGATCATTACCCTCATCTCCTCGAGGGAGAAACCAAAGTCCCTCAGTCTAGAGAGATACTCCCCAAAGCCCTCAACAGGCGGGGGGTTGGATCTTTGACCGAGATCCGAGGACAGGATCACATGCTCCACACCCACTTCCCGGATTTGCTCGGCCAATATCTCCATGGAAATTGGATTCGGGCAGCTTGGAGTCAAGGCGAAGAAGCTATGCTCTATGAAGGCCCCCANGCCAACTGCCTCCTTTTGGTCCCTCATATCCATGGCCACTACCGATTGAGAGGCATGGGTTACGATCATTCTCTTGATCCCACATCGAGCCCCTTCCCTGAGTAGCTCCAGGGATTCACCTGGAGAAATATGGCCTGTTGCCAAAACTGCATCGAATTCCTTTATCAGTTGCAGGATCCTCTTGCACTCCCCCTTGATGTGGCCTTTCTCGTCAAAAATGGTGATGCCTAGAAACTGACCTTCCGGTACAGGGAACGGGGTGGGAGACTTCCCGATCCCCCATTTGAGGATATGATTTCGGGCACCGTATGTGGGGAAGTAGATGATATCGGTCCCGGCACGAAGGGCGGCCTCGACAGAAGTGGGGTTCAATCCCCCTACAGGAGGATTCAGAGCCAGTGAGCTAAAGAATCGAGGAGGACCACCGACCATTCGATTCATCACGAAGCAGCGTCCAACTGTGGAGGTGGTGTGGTCTTTTATGACTAGCCCAGCCATCCCCACCTGGGCCGCTTCCTTGGCCAGCTCGACCAAATCCTTGGATCTTCCGACCACATCAGGAAAGACATGAACGTGCAAATCGTAAGCCCCCCGTAAAAGCTCCGGCGAAAAAGCCATATTCCGCTACCCCTCGACCCGTTATGGAACGCTTTGCGAAACTCCTTTCTCTCAGCCCATCAGTAGGTTGGGAAAGAAAAGCGAAACCGCAGGCAGGTACGTTATGATCAGCAGTCCTATAAGGGATGCGATTAGATACGGCACTGTAGCTACAGAGAGCTCATCCATGCTCATTCCCGTTATCCCCCTGGCCACAAAAAGATTGTACGCAAAAGGCGGAGTGATGTATCCTATCACAAAGTTAACCACAACCACAGTTCCAAAATGGATCGGATCTATCCCTAATTTCAGCGCAATGGGATGGAGAATGGGCGCCAATATAACAATTGCTGCAGGCGTGTCCAACAGCGACCCTATAACTAAGAAAACGGCATTGACGAACGCCAAGAAGACGGCCTTGTTCTTTGCGAATTCGAACACAGACTTACTTGCTATTTCGGGCAGATTCCAGGACGCCATCAACCACGCAGGGAGATAAGCCGCACCAATCACAAAGACTATCATTGCCGAGGTCCGAGCCGTTCTCTCTATACAATCCAGAAGCTCCTTCAAACTCAAGGTCCTGGTGATAATTAGACCTATCAGGATCACATAGATACTTCCGATCGCCCCCGCTTCTGTAGGGGTGCAAACCCCGCTGTAGATCCCTCCAAGAACGATGGCAGGCGCGGCCAAACCCAGCTTTGCTTTCCATGCTGCTCTTAGAATCCTCCTGATGGAAGGAATCTTCCCGGAAACGGGAACCCTCTCTAACCATGCCCAGCAAAAACTAACGCCTATCATGAGCAGAACCAATGTCAGTCCCGCGCCGAGCCCCCCCAGAAACAGCTTTGTTATTGATTCTTCCGTGACTACACCGTAGATAATAAAAGGAATGCTCGGAGGGATTATTGGACCCAATATTCCCCCCGAGGCTGCTGTGGAGGCAGCGAACCGCTTGGAATATCCCCTTTTCTCCATCTCAGGAATCACCACAGTGCCTATAGCCGCGACAGTAGCCGGCCCAGAGCCCGAGATGGCGGCAAAAATGGCGCTGGCTATGATTGCAGCCATAGCCAGACCTCCTCTCAGGTATCCAACAAGCTCATCCGCGAATCCCACTATAACATCTGACATCCGTGATTTTTCCATAACCACGCCGAGCAGAACGAAGAACGGAATGGCAAGATACGCGAAGTTATTGATTCCACTCAAAAATGTTTGGGCGAACATCATAGGATTCTCCCCGACAATAAAGAGGCCCGCGAGACCCATGAGACCGAGAGAGAACCCAATAGGAACGCCTAAGATTACCAGTCCTAAAAACAACAAAAAAAGTACAAAAGCCAAAGTGCCAAGGTCCATAGTCAATCTCCGCCGTCCATTGAGGAACGAACAATTTTCAAGATGGAGCGGACCGAGTAGAAAAGTATCAATAAACCCCCTGTCGGCATGGCTGCATTCAACCAAAGAACATTGATTTGCGCCGCAGGCGTCCTTTCAAAACCGAGAAGCCCAGCATACCTGTAGCCATAAACAATCATCGCCACAGCCACGAGGCAAACCACGCTCTGACCAAAGACCCGCACCCATCTCTGCAAGCGCGAGCCCATGCGACCCAGCACAAACGTGAACTCCACGTGCTCCCCGCTACGAGTGATAAGCACCACTCCAAAAACCGTAAACCAAACAAAAAGAATACCGCCTACCTCTTCCGGCCAAGATAGTGCCCGTCCCATCGCATACCGGAAGAAGACCTCAAGCCCAATAACCGATACGAGCCCTAATCCCGCAAAACATACTAAACAGACGATCGCAAGGCGAAGCGACTTGTCAATCCAAACGGACATCCTTTCCAACACAACTATTCCCCCGGACGACTATAGGCTCGCATGTAGCAAAATAACGCCATCAACGTTTAGCAGCATCCCTCGCTCCAATGACCTTCTGCAACACATCCCTACCAATTTCATCCACGAACTTCTCGTAGAGCGGCTTCACAGCGTTCTCAAAAGGTGTCTTGTCCGGTACCTCATTTATAGCCATTCCCGCAGACCTCAGTTTTTCAAGGGTTTCGGCAACGATCTCCCTAAGTCTTTCTCTCTCGTAACTAGATGCCTCCCGGGCGGCCTTTTTTAACAGCTGCCTCTCCTCCCCCGAAAGCTTTTTCCACCTCTCCTCCGAACACATTATTATCAAAGGCGAATAAGTGTGGCCAGTCAAAGAAAGGTACTTGGCGATCTCATAGAATTTGTTGGCGTAAATAACCGGGATTGGTATCTCCAATCCATCAATAACCTTTTGTTGCACCGCCGTAAACACTTCTCCCCATGGCATTGGAACGGCATTGGAACCAAGCGCTTGAAACAACCCTATGTAGATAGGAGTCGTCATAACTCGGAATTTAATACCCTTAGTGTCTTCTGGGGTGTAAATCGGTCGCACGTTATTGATCATGTGCCTGAATCCGCCCTCTGAGTACCCCAACCCCACTATTTTTAGGGTTTTGAGCTTTTCGAGGAGCATCTCTCCAGCCTCTCCATCAAGCACGGCATGAGCCACCTGTTCGTTGGGAAATATAAAGGGCAGATCCAGGACCATGAATGGTTTAACAAATGCGCCGGTTGGAGCATTGGTTATGACGCCCAAGTCCATAGTCCCCATTGTAAGGTTCTTAATCATTTCACTTTCGTTTCCGAGTTGGCCACTAGGAAAAATATTGACCTTGTACTTGCCGCCCGTGTAAGTTTCAAATAACTCTGCCAGCTTTTTCGCTGTGATATAGTACGGGTCCGTTTCCGCTGCTGCAGTAACGAAGCCGAGTTTTAGTTCCAATTTTTGGGCGAACGCTTCTTGCGACGAACCCAATGATGAGAGTGCCAAAGCCGCTATTAGGGCTAACGAGTTCCTTTGCATACCGCGACTGAACAGACTTCTCCTCCTCATCTTTAACCTCCCCCGAATCTGCAAAATTAGGTACTTAGCGGCTGTGCCCCGGTCTTTAAGTGCCGGGTCGTCGCACCTAGACTTCAAAAACCTGGGGCAGGGAGAACAACCATTCCCCCCAACCGTCGACGTCGGACCAAGGTCACGTTGTCTAGTGAGCATAAGGCACGCCAGCCCCTTTCTGATCTCCCAAGAAACGGGTTCCAAGGCCTCCTTGTGATTGTCGAGCTAAGGCCATCACCCCCCGCGGAAGTTTTTCCCAGCAGCCTTCCCAGGCTCGACCTGACCGTATCTACCAATTTCAATGGGCCTTCCGATTCGTCAGGCCCTAATCCCCTCGGCGTCGTAACGGGCTCCTTTGAGCTCTCACTCACGTTTTGCCCCCCCGATATCATCGGTCTGAGGCTCTAGACGTTGTAGGCTAGCCGGCACACTCCAGCTTGGTGGGAGCTGCCTGGTGCACACTGACCCCTTATAATCGAGCCGGTCATTGATGTCAAGAGCCCGGTCGGCCCTGACGCGTCAAGCCTATCGTCTTGAGATTCGACTGGCGCAGGCAACGTAATCTTTCGTTTGTAGCTTCTCACTTGAGGCCGGCGGATAAAAGTCTCCCGCGCTCTCAATGCTAGCGCCATGTCCAGTCCTTCGCAGCCTTCTCGCTGACGGTCGCCAAGACTCACTCAAAAGGGGAGCCTGGACTTAAGAACGCGCGTCCGCCCACGTAAGGCGGCCAGAGCTGAAATGCTGGATAACAAATTCGATTGAGGGTTGCACTGCAATATGCAAGGTGATGTAGTTCGATTTTTTACCGCTTTTCGACCTTGCGAAGTTCAAGGCTACTGAATTGATGCAGTATCTGAGTCCTGTGGGGGCCGGGCCGTCCGGGAAGACATGGCCCAAGTGGCCTCCGCAAAGGGAGCAGAGGACCTC
>JGI24721J44947_10010713_pt1 | contig 11575 bp, 9 predicted proteins | sample YelNatPaOPGAMG01_FD_44947 | JGI IMG/M metagenome (IMG submission 44947)
GATCAGCGTGGTGATCTGCGGCGGCAGCGTCTGGGTCAGCAGGTCGTAGACACCGTTGCCCAGCGTCTGCAGGTTGCTGCCGAAAGTGTCGGCGAAGCCGATCTGGTTGCTGGCCACCTGCGCCAGCACCGGGAACGGGTCGGCGAACCAATCCTGGGCGATGGCTTGCAGGTTGCTGCCCGCCGTCTCGAACACGTTCAGCCACTCCACGATCGGGTTGACCGCCGGGGGAATCGAAGCCGCCGCACTGGCGAAGCCGCTCATGTCCAGCGAGCCCGGCAGCGCGGTGCCCACGTTGGCGGCGAAGTCGCCGACATCGGCGACCACCGANNCGGTGAGCCGCACGGCGCGCTCCTGGATGTCGTTGGCGATGGTGGGGGCGACCGGGTTGACCGCGATGAGGCTGGCCCCCATCATCGCGACGCCGGCGGCCAGATACGGCCGCATGCGGGTCGACGAGTCCGCCGGCGACGAGGCTGCCACGCCCTGCCGACCGGCAATTGAGGTTGTTGTCATGGCTACTCCTTTGCTGGGTGTGGAGTATGACACGCGTCACAGNGCTGTGACAGACGTTACCTGAGAGTATTGTTACGGGCAAGTCACATGTGGAATAACGATTCGGTGGCGCGTCGAGCTGCGAAAACGCCCCGGATCAGCNATTCGAGGCGAGTGGCCGGATCGCAGATGTCACCGGATAGCAAACTACCGAAGTCGGCTACGTCACAGCGCGTTCAGGATCGGGCAGCCTACTGTCCGTTTGCTGTGGTATCGCATTTGGCTCGGTATCAGCGCGACTCAGGCCGTCGTGACGTTTGCCATCTGCGAGTGCCCGGCGGGGCGGGCGACCGCCCACGGCGCCGCGTGGGCCAAAGCGCGCGTTGCGGGCAAATGCCGGTGCCCGGGCCGTCGGGTACCCACTCGGGAACAACCCAGCGCCGTCACGTCCCGTGAGTGTCAGCGCTCACCCGGCCGCGTGCACGTGGACCGGCACGTCGTCGGCCCAGGGCTGCCGGGTCACCATGTCGGCGACGTTGACGAACCCGCGCTCGAACTCGCCGGTCGCGGCGTCGACCAGCCGATACTGCTGGGTCTGCTTGTGGATCGGCTGCGCGTCGAGCAGGACGACGCGCACCTCCCCCGGCTCGAAGTGGCAACGTTGCTGCAGGGCGGCGATCAGCTGCTCGTTGTGCATGTGGCCGTCGCCGAAGTTCCAGCCGATCGCCGTGCTGCAGATCCGCTCACCGTCGGTGATGACGTAGTCGTCCTCGTTCTGGCCCGCCATCGCGCGATGGGCCAGGGTGAACAACGCCCGGCCGTGCGTGTTGAAGCCGCGGAACGCATACCCCATGTAGATCGGGATCTGCGCCGCCTCCGGGCTGCCGTAGAAACGCTCCAGCTGGGCCTGCGGCATGCTGGCGATCGCCACGATGCCCCGGCTGATCTTGTCGTTCGCCGATCCCTTGATGCACCACAGTGTGGTGTCCCAGTTGCCGGCGTAGTAGCGCATGCCCGGCAGAAACGAGATCTTGCGGGGAAACACGTTGCCCAGCACGACGATACCGGCGACCACGGCGAACAGGAGCGCCACCGGCACCGGGTGGACGACGTCGCCCAGCCCGATGCGCGCGTGCGCGACGAACAACGACAACACCCCGAAGATCATGAAGACGTTCCACTCCAGCGGCACCCCCATCGGGATCGACACCAGGATGCCCAGATGGAAGCACACCATCACGACCGCGGCCACGATGGTCGGCTTGCCGCCGTGGGAGAAGAACAGCACCAGCGGCACCAGCATCTCGATGGCGGTGCTCAGGTGCGCGAGCCACCGCGACAGCCGTCCGGGCCGCAGGTCGTCCGGGAACTTCTCGAAGAAGCGCCGTTTGAGCCAGCGGGGCCGCATCAGCGGGTTGTTGGACATCATCGTGGAGATCACGAACGGGAAGTGCTTGTTGAGCTTGGATGTCGCCGCACCCATCCAGATCACCAGGAACACCAGCTTGGCGGCGACGATCATGTCGACCGCGCCGAACAGGAAGGTCACCGCCAGGCTGGCGTAGACCTCGCCGCGGGCGGCCAAAAAGATCACCTTGTCGCGCAGGCCGAGGACGCCGAGCAGCAGCAGGATCAGCACGATCTCCCACGTCGGCAGCAGGCCGACCGCGGTGCCCAGTTCGGGCACCGGNCCGGTGCCGTCGGAGAGCAGCGCCNCNAGCGTCNCCACCAGCAGGAGCCCATAGAGCGCCACGTCGAACGGGGTGCGCTTGGTGCCCCTGGTCCCCGGCACCCGGTCCGGCCACGGGGGCAGCCGGATGGTGCCGAAACGCATCCAGTACAGGATCGAGCCCATCGGCGGGAAGAACCTGTTGTTGAGCGGACCGAAGCCGCAGCCCAGGCCGATCACCTCGAACAGCATCGTGTAGAGCACGACCTTCTCGAACACGATCGGCTCCGACCACCACGACCCGACACCGGTGAACCCGTGGATACCGTTGGTGGTCAACGCGAAAAGCCAGCCGAAGAGGATGTAGAGCAGGATTTTGACCACGTAGAACAGATGCAGGACGACGGGCGTCCCGAAGCCCACCTCCGCCCAGTGCCGGGCCATCGGACGGATCTTCTCGCTGCGGGTGCCCTTGCTCCACTCGGCCATGTCGATCTGCGGCAGGTCGGGCTTGAGGAATCCCATGGTTGCACAGACTAGAACGTGTTCTAGGCGAATGCGCTCACCTTCGGGCAAAGAATCTTCCGTCGCGGGTGAGCTCGCGGCTCCGGGTGTGAGCGGCCGGTCATCCGAAGATCCCCGGCGGGATCACCGGCGCGGCGTCCAGCACCCGGGGGTCGATCAGCACGTTGAGCGCGTCGAGCTGTGCGGCCCGCAGGCCCGGCAACGACTCCACCGCGGACAGGAACCGTTGCCGCTCAGCGGCTTTTACGACGCCGGCGGTGAGCTCGCCGAACTTCCGTACATAATCGCGGCGGCGGAACGGCCGGGCGCCCAGCGGATGCGCGTCGGCCACCCCCAGCTCGTCGACAATCACCTCGCCGTTCGCGAGGTGCACCTCGGCCCGCGCGCCGAAGGCCCTTTCGGCCGGATCGATCGCGTGGTAGCGACGGGTCCACTCCGGGTCCTCGACGGTGGAGATCTTGCGCCAGAGGGCGACGGTGTCGGGCCGGTGGGCGCGTTCGGGAGCATACGAGCGTTCGTGGTGCCAGCCGCCGTCCTGCAGCGCGACGGCGAAGATGTAGGGCAGCGAGTGGTCGAGCGTTTCCCGCGACGCGTCCGGGTCGAACTTCTGCGGGTCCCCGGACCCGGTCCCGATGACGACGTGGGTGTGGTGGCTGGTGTGCAGCACGATCGACTCGATCCGGTCCAGGTCGCCGAGCCGCCCGCGCAGCCGCCGGGCCAGGTCGATCGGCGCCTGGCCCTGGTACTCCGCCGAATACTCCTTGGGGTAGCTGTCCAGGATGGCGCGCTTGGGCTCGCCCGGAGCCGGCAGCGGCACCCGGTATTCGCGGTCCGGGCCGCCGAGCAGCCAGGCGATGACGCCGTCCTCACCCTCCCAGATCGGCGCCGGCGATCCCTCCCCGCGCATCGCCCGGTCGACCGCCTCGATGGCGACTTTTCCGGCGTGCGCCGGCGCGAACGCCTTCCAGCTCGAGATCAGGCCTTTGCGCGACTGGCGGGTGCTGGTGGTCAGGTGCANGGCCTGCCCGATCGCCTGATAGATGGTCTCGGCGTCCAGGCGCAGCATGGTCCCGAGCCCCGCAGCAACCGCGGGGCCCAGGTGGGCGACGTGGTCGATCTTGTGCTCGTGCAGGCAGATTCCGCGTGCCAGGTCGATGTGGATCTCATACGCGGTGGCCAGCCCGCGGATCAGGTCGGCCCCGCTCACCCCGAGTTGCTGCGCGACGGCCACCAGCGGGGGGATGCTGTCGCCCGGATGGGCATACTCGGCGGCCAGGAAGGTGTCGTGGAAGTCCAACTCGCGCACCGCAACCCCGTTGGCCCAGGCCGCCCATTCGGCCGAATAGGTGCCGCCCACCCCGAACACGCGCGCGCCGTGCGCGGCGCCATGGGCCAGCGCCTGCCGGCGGGCCACGGTCACCGGCCGGCGCAGCACCGCCGCGGCGCTGACCGCGGCGTTGTCGATGATCCGGTTCGCCAGCATCTCCGCGACGTCCGGCTCGACGGGAACCGGGTCGGTGGCGACGTCGGCGATCTTGGCGGCCAGGTGCTCACGGCGCGGGAAGTCGTCGGCGCTGCGCCGCGTCCGGACGGTATGCATCAACACAATTCGCACCCTAGCCAGCCCACCGCCCGGCAGCGTTGTGGTTGCGGATCCCTGACCCGCTAGCCGTCTGGTCCCGCGGACCCGCTCGCGCGCTCGGCACGTGATTCGGCCCACCTCGTCGCCGATTGTTCGCGCAGCGCGCGACCCTCTCGTGCACTACGGATCGTTGCGGGGTTTAGGCCTGTCCGCGTCTTGCGCCACACTGCGGCCGCCAAAATCTCACATGCTCGCGGAGGACGGCGAACCCGGTCAGCCCGCCTGTTTGGCCGGCGGGCGGTAGAAGATCAGCAGTTGGCCGAACGCCCCGGCCAGGCCGAGCCCCGCGGAGATCAGCAGACCCGCCCAGCCGTCATACCAGTTGTGCCCGAAGATCACCCAGTCCAGGCTCAGCCTGCCCGCCCCGAGCGTGGCCACCGCGACCGCGCTCACCGCCAGAACCAGGTTGTACTCCCAGCCCTCCTTGACGATGAAGAAGCCGTTGGCGCGGTGCACGGTCCAGGCCGCGACCAGCATCAGCGAGACGAAACCCGCCGCGGGAACCGGCGTCAGCAGCCCGGCGGCCAGGCCCAACCCGGCGGCCATCTCGGTGCTGGCGGCCACGGTGGCGTGGAACGTGCCGGGCTTCATGCCGATGCTGTCGAACCACCGCGCGGTGCCGGGGATGCGGCCGCCGCCGAAGAACTTGTTGTAGCCGTGCGCGGCCAAAGTCACGCCCAACACCAGCCGCAGGATCAGCAAGCCGACGTCCTGACTCATCACTGCGTCGTGATTCATCGGGCCAATCTAGAACGTGTTCTATTCCTTGGGCAAGCTCCGGCTAGATCAGCGTGGCGAGCTCGCGGACCTGCTCTGCATCGCGGCCGTTCACGACCATCATGGTGACGCCCGCGGCCTCCCAGACCTTGACCTGCTTACGCGCGTAGTCCAGGTCGCCGACGATCGCGGCGTCGTCGACCAGCTCGTCGGGGATGATCTCGGCGGCTCGTTCTTTGCCGTCCTTTTGTCCACTGCGGAAGAGCTTGGTCACGTCGTCGACCACGTCGGCGTACCCCATCCGGCGGTACACGTCGGCGTGGAAGTTGGTGTCCTCGGCACCCATGCCGCCCATGTAGAGGGCCAGATAGGGCTTCATCGCCGCGAAGGCGGCGCCGCGGTCGTCGGTGATGACGATGGTCGCGGTCGCGCAGATCTCGAAGTCCTCGCGGCTGCGGCGCGCGCCGGGCCGGGCGAATCCCTCGTCGAGCCATTCGTTGTAGGTGTCGGCCATCCGCGGCGTGTAGAAGATCGGCAGCCAGCCGTCGCAGACCTCGGCGGCCAGCGCGATGTTCTTCGGCCCCTCGGCGCCCAGCATGACGGGGATGTCCGCGCGGCGCGGATGGGTGATGGGTTTGAGGGCCTTGCCCAGGCCGGTCGTCCCCTCTCCGGTCAACGGCAACGGGTAGTGGGGTCCGGCGCTGGTCACCGGTTTCTCGCGCGCCCACACCTGCCGCAGGATGTCGATGTACTCGCGGGTTCGGGCCAGCGGCTTGGGGAACTTCTGGCCGTACCAGCCCTCCACAACCTGCGGGCCGGAGACGCCGAGTCCCAGGATGTGCCGGCCACCGGACAGGTGGTCGAGGGTCAGCGCGGCCATCGCGCAGGCCGTCGGGGTGCGCGCGGACAGCTGCACCACCGAGGTGCCCAGCCGCACCCGCTGCGTCGACGAGCCCAACCACGCCAGGGGCGTGTAGGCGTCGGATCCCCACGCTTCGGCGGTGAACACCGCGTCGAACCCGGCTTCCTCTGCCGCGGCCACGAGCTCGGCGTGGTTCTCCGGCGGCTGAGCGCCCCAATACCCCAGCTGCAACCCCAGTTTCATGTCTCTGCCCTTCCCGCGGCCGACCCGACAAAAGAAAAATTTGAATCCGTTGTTAGAACCTGTTCTACTCGATGGCGTGACAGCCAGTCCGAGTAGCCCGACCTTGATCGATCACCCCGAACCACCGCTTTCCGCGCCACTGACGTTGTCTTTCGACTACACCCGTTCGGTGGGTCCCACGCTGAGCAAGTTCTTCACCGCACTGCGTGAACGCCACATCCTGGGGGTGCGCGGATCCGATGGTCGGGTGCACGTACCGCCGGCGGAATATGACCCGGTCACCTATGAGCCGCTGGGCGAGATGGTACCGGTGTCGGCCGTGGGCACCGTCGTGTCCTGGACGTGGCAGCCCGAACCGCTGGAAGGCCAGCCGCTGGACCGACCGTTCGCCTGGGCGCTGATCAAGCTCGACGGTGCCGACACGCCCCTGATGCATGCGGTCGATGCGGGCAGTTCCGACGCGATCCGCACCGGCGCGCGGGTGCACGTGCACTGGGCCGACGAGACGGTGGGCGCCATCACCGACATCGCGTACTTCGCGCTGGGCGGGGAAGCCGAACCCGTGACCGAACAGCCGCGGGGCGAACAGGATCCGGTCAACATGATCGTCACGCCGATCTCGCTGACGATCCAGCACACCGCCTCCCACGAGGAGAGCGCCTACCTGCGGGCCATCGCCGGGGGCAAGCTGCTCGGCGCGCGGACCAGGAGCGCCGACGGCGCGCAAGGGAAGGTCTACTTCCCGCCGCACGGCGCCGACCCGGCCACCGGCCTGGCGACCTCGGAGTTCGTCGAGCTGCCCGACAAGGGCACGGTCACGACGTTCGCGATCATCAACATCCCGTTCCAGGGCCAGCGGATCAAGCCGCCCTACGTGGCGGCCTACGTGCTGCTCGACGGTGCCGACATCCCGTTCCTGCATCTGGTTGCCGACATCGACGCGCACGAGGTGCGGATGGGCATGCGGGTGGAAGCGGTGTGGAGGCCCCGCGAGGAGTGGGGCTTCGGGATCGACAACATCGAGTACTTCCGGCCGACCGGGGAGCCCGACGCCGACTACGACACCTACAAGCACCACCTGTAAAGGGCCTACTTTTCATGAGTGAACGCAACGTAGCGGTGGTCGGCTTTGCCCACGCTCCGCATGTCCGTCGCACCGACGGCACCACCAACGGGGTCGAGATGCTGATGCCGTGTTTCGCCCAGCTCTACGAAGACCTCGGGATCACCCAGGCCGACATCGGCTTCTGGTGTTCGGGTTCTTCGGATTACCTTGCCGGGCGGGCATTTTCGTTCATCTCCGCGATCGACTCGATCGGCGCCGTGCCGCCGATCAACGAGTCGCACGTGGAGATGGACGCGGCGTGGGCGCTCTACGAGGCCTACATCAAGATCCTGACCGGTGAGGTCGACACCGCGCTGGTGTACGGCTTCGGGAAGTCCTCGGCCGGTGTCCTGCGCCGTATCCTGTCGCGCCAGACCGACCCCTACACCGTCGCCCCGCTGTGGCCCGATTCGGTGTCGATGGCCGGACTGCAGGCCCGCATGGGCCTCGACGCCGGCAAGTGGGACGAAACCCAGATGGCGCGCGTGGCGCTGGATTCCTTCGCGAACGCCCCCCGGGTGGACTCGGTCGAGCCGCCGGCCAGCCTGGACGACCTGCTCGAGCGGCCGTTCTTCGCCGACCCGCTGCGGCGCCACGACATCGCACCGATCACCGACGGGGCGGCGGCGATCGTGCTGGCGGCCGACGACCGGGCGCGCGAGCTGCGGGAAAACCCGGCCTGGATCACCGGGATCGAGCACCGCATCGAATCCCCGATCCTGGGCGCACGCGACCTCACCGCATCGCGGTCGACCACGGCGGCGGCCAGGGCGGCCAGTGCCGGCCGCGTCCACAACATCGAGGTGGCCGAGATCTGTGCGCCCTTCACCCACCAGCACCTGATCCTCGCGGAGGCGATCCGGCTGCCGGGGAAGACGAAAGTCAATCCGTCCGGTGGCGCGCTGGCCGCCAACCCGATGTTCGTCGCCGGCCTGGAGCGCATCGGCTTTGCGGCACAACACATCTGGAACGGCTCGGCCGGGCGGGTGCTGGCGCATGCCACCAGCGGGCCCGCACTGCAACAGAACCTGGTCGCGGTCATGGAAGGGAAGAACTGATGGCCGGAAAGCTCGCGGCGGTCCTGGGTACGGGGCAGACCAAGTATGTCGCCAAGCGCCATGACGTTTCGATGAACGGCCTGGTGCGCGAGGCGATCGACCGGGCGCTGGCCGATGCCGGCGCGACGTTCGACGACATCGACGCCGTCGTGGTCGGTAAGGCCCCCGACTTCTTCGAGGGCGTCATGATGCCGGAACTGTTCATGGCCGACGCCATGGGCGCCACCGGCAAGCCGATGATCCGCGTGCACACGGCGGGCTCGGTCGGCGGATCCACCGGGGTGGTCGCGGCCAGCCTGGTCCAGTCCGGCAAGTACAGGCGCGTGCTGGCGATGGCCTGGGAGAAGCAGTCGGAGTCGAATGCCATGTGGGCGTTGTCGATTCCGATTCCGTTCATCAAGCCGGTCGGGGCCGGGGCCGGTGGCTACTTCGCCCCGCACGTGCGGTCGTACATCCGGCGGTCCGGCGCACCGTTGAACATCGGCGCCATGGTCGCGGTCAAGGATCGGCTCAACGGGGCCCGCAACCCGCTGGCCCATCTGCACCAACCCGACATCACGCTGGAGAAGGTGATGGACTCCCCCATGCTGTGGGACCCGATCCGCTACGACGAGACCTGCCCATCCTCGGACGGTGCCGCCGCGGTCGTCATCGGCAACGAGGAGATCGCGGATGCGCGTGTGGCGCAGGGACATCCGGTGGCGTGGATCCACGCCACCGCGTTGCGCACCGAGCCGCTGCAGTTCTCCGGACGCGACCAGGTGAGCCCGCAGGCCGGCCGTGACGCGGCCGCCGCGCTGTGGAAGGCGGCGGGCATCAAGAGTCCCATCGACGAAATCGACGCCGCCGAGATCTACGTGCCGTTCTCGTGGTTCGAGCCGATGTGGCTGGAGAACCTCGGGTTCGCCGCCGAGGGCGAGGGTTGGAAGCTCACCGAGGCGGGCGAGACCGCGATCGGCGGCCGGCTGCCGGTGAACCCCTCGGGTGGGGTGCTGTCGTCGAACCCGATCGGCGCCTCGGGGCTGATCCGTTTCGCCGAGGCGGCGATCCAGGTGATGGGCAAAGGCGGCGACCACCAGGTGCCCGGCGCCCGGAAGGCGTTGGGGCACGCCTACGGCGGCGGCTCGCAGTACTACTCGATGTGGGTGGTCGGCGCGGACAAGCCCACGCCTGAAAAAGTCGGCGCGTGAGCGAGCACCCCGCTCACGAAGCCGGCCGGCGCTCGCGCGAGGCGGTCATCGCCAGGGACAAGCACGCGTGGCTCGCGGTGTTCGCCGAGGACGCCGTCGTCGAGGACCCGATCGGCCCGTCGGCCTTCGACCCGGAGGGCAAGGGGCACCGGGGGCGCGACGCGATCTCGGCGTTCTGGGACAAGGCCATCGCCCCCACCACCAGGATCGAGTTCGCCTTTCGCGACACCTACCAATGCGGCAACGAGGAGGCCAACGTCGGGCACATCCTCATCACCACGGGTGATTACCAGGTGACCGCGGAAGGCGTCTTCACCTACAAGGCGAACGACGAGGGCAAAATGGTGGCCTTGCGGGCCTACTGGGAGACGGACCGGGCCGCGGCGAGCGTCCGCAAGGTCTAGATCGGTTCCAGCCCGGCCAGGTGCCGCTGCGCCAGATCCCGATAGGCCTGCGGGTTCAGGTTGACCCACATCTCGGCACCCGTACCGGCGACCGGCCCCTTGACCTGGGCCGGCGCGCCGACGGCCAGCATGCCCGCCGGAATCTGGGTTCCGGCCGTCACCAGCGAGTGGGCCGCGACCAGGCTGCGCGCCCCGATGACCGCGCCGTCGAGGAGCGTGGCGTGGTTGGCGATCAGCGCCTCGGGCCCGACGTGGACGCCGTGGATGACGCACAGGTGCGCGACCGTCGCGCCCGGCCCGATGTCCACGGGGATGCCGGGCGGCGCGTGCAACACCGACCCGTCCTGCACGTTGGCGGCCTCCCGCACGACGATCGGGCCGTAGTCGCCGCGCAGCACGGCGTTGAACCACACCGACGCCCCCGCCTCGACCGTGACGTCGCCGATCAGGGTGGCCGTCGGCGCCACGAACGCGGTGGGGTGGACCCGGGGCGCGCGGCCCTCGAAAGAAAATAGCGGCATCCGCTCAGCTATACGCCCCGAGATGAACATTTCCGGGGAATTCGGCGCCAGACCCGCCGTCGTTGCGCACGGCCGACGTAAAACTGTAACGTGTTCTAGTTAGAGGCCAGTGAGGAGTTTCAGGCCGGCGAGTTGGAGGTGACAGGTGACTACCGACACCAATGCGGTCGGCATCCGGGAGATCGATTCCGGCGCATTGCCGACCAGGTACGCCCGCGGCTGGCACTGCCTGGGCGTCGCGAAGGACTACCTGGACGGGAAGCCGCATGCGGTGCAGGCGTTCGGCACCAAGCTGGTGGTGTTCGCCGACGCCCGGGGTGAGGTCAAGGTTCTCGACGCCTACTGCCGGCACATGGGCGGCGACCTGTCGGAGGGCACGATCAAGGGCGACGCGGTCGCCTGCCCCTTCCACGACTGGCGCTGGGGCGGCGACGGGCGCTGCAAGCTGGTGCCGTACGCCAAGCGCACGCCGAAGACGGCGCGCACCCGGGCCTGGACGACCGACGTGCGCGGCGGCCTGCTGTTCGTCTGGCACGACCACGAGGGCAATCCGCCCGACCCCGCGGTCCGGATTCCCGACATCCCCGAAGCCGCCAGCGACGAATGGACGGACTGGCGGTGGAACAGCATCCTCATCGAGGGATCGAACTGCCGCGACATCATCGACAACGTCACCGACATGGCGCACTTCTTCTATATCCATTTCGGTCTGCCGACGTACTTCAAGAACGTGTTCGAGGGCCACATCGCCTCGCAGTACCTGCACAACGTCGGCCGTCCGGACGTCAGCGACCTGGGAACGTCCTACGGCGAGGCGCACCTGGACTCCGAGGCGTCCTACTTCGGGCCGTCGTTCATGATCAACTGGCTGCACAACAGCTACGGCGGCTACAAGGCCGAATCGATCCTGATCAACTGCCACTACCCGGTGACGCAGAACTCCTTCGTGCTGCAGTGGGGTGTCGTCGTCGAAAAGCCCAAGGGCATGGACGANGCNATGACCGACAAGCTGTCCAAGACGTTCACCGAGGGCGTCAGCAAGGGCTTCCTGCAGGATGTCGAGATCTGGAAGCACAAGACCAGGATCGACAACCCGCTGCTGGTCGAGGAGGACGGCGCCGTCTACCAGTTGCGCCGCTGGTAC
>JGI24721J44947_10010715_pt1 | contig 11575 bp, 12 predicted proteins | sample YelNatPaOPGAMG01_FD_44947 | JGI IMG/M metagenome (IMG submission 44947)
GAAGCCGTTTTTTTATTATATTCCGGTTTAACCGGAGTTACGTTTTCGTTTATTTTTCTAGTTTATACCAACCAGTCTATCGGCGAGGTGTTTTTTATTACTGCCGCTTCGTTTGGACTGCTTGCCTTTCTGGGCTATACGACAAAAAGGGATTTGACGGAAATGGGCAATTTTATGCTCGTAGGACTTTTTGCAATTATTATTGCGATGGTTGTAAATTTTTTCCTTCACAGTTCGACTTTGATGTATGTAGTTTCGGTGCTCGGCGTCGTTATATTTTTAGGCTTAACCGCCTATGACATGCAGAAACTGAAGCAGATATATTTAAGCGGAGCTTTCGACGAGAGAAAAGAAAAGGTCTTGGGAGCGTTAACGCTGTATCTGGATTTTATTAACCTGTTCCTGATGCTTTTAAATCTTTTCGGACAAAGAAGAGATTAAGGATTAAGGCGAACTGATTAATCATTAAGGTTATAATTATCTTACGACGTATTATCTTATTATCGTATTATCTTATGACGTCGTAATGTTCCGGCGGCTTAAAGAAATATCCGGCCATCCATTCCATCGCTGTTTTAAAATAGCCGTTAATTTCAAACCTTCTCATAGACGTAATCGCGCTTATTCCGCCGAGATATTTAAACTTTCCGAATTTATTTTTTAAGGCGACGCTGATAAATTTAAGGTCTTCTCCTGCCTGCATTCTTTCGTCGAAACCTCCGACTTTTTTATAAACGTCTTTATGGCAGAATATCAAAGCCATCGACGTTTTCGATATTATATGCGCTATATTGTTGCAGAACATAAAAATCCGCGCCTTAACCGTATTGATATCCGGCAAAAGCTTTGACGTCCCTATAAAATCCCGCTCGTCCTTAAAATCGTCGAGCCTTTTTATAAAACCGTCGTTCAAAAGAGTGTCGGCATCCAGAAACAAAAGAACATCTCCTCTCGAAACGGAGGCGCCGATATTTCTTGCTTCCGATACGCCGCTGAAGTTTCCGGATATAAGATTGACTCCCGCGGCGGCATATTTGGATACCGCTCCTTCCGTATCGTCAGAACCGTGAGTAACTACCACCGTTAGTTCGCAAAGGGTTTTCCCTTCTGACGCAATCCCTCTGAAATATTCCGGATTTTCGTCTTTTTTAATAAAAACAACGCCGCTCTGGCTTAAAAGCCTTTCTATGGAAGCCCCGATGTACTTTTCTTCCTCGTGAGCAGGTATAATTACGGAAACCATAAATTATTTATTTAACTCCTGTTGTTTTAAGAAATCTTTCAACGCTTTCAGCTGTTTTCCACGGAGGCTTAAAGCCCTTATATTTTAACGCGTCTTCGGTATCGGCGTCAAGTTTAAGTTTCCTCTGTTTTACGGAATGAAAATACCCCGCCTTTTCAAGATGATTCCCAAGATAAATTTGCTCCGTCTGCCCTGGCGTCGGAATAAAAAACGCTTTTTTATCTATTTCGGCAACATCCATAACCGTAGTATAGCCCGACCTCGAAATGACCATTTTAGCCCTGTTCATAAGCTCGTCACGTCTTTTCTTTTCGAGAAAAGAATATATAACGGCGTTTCCGAGCTTTTCTTCGGTAAATTTACCCGGCTTTCCCAGCGAAACGGCAATATTTCCCTTAAGCAAATGAATCTGCGAAATAAGTTTTTCTTCAAGCGCCGTTCTGGTAGGCTCAGGTCCTGAAATAGAAAAAAGATAATCTATATCTTCATCAGTTTCTATTTTTTCAAAATCTGACAAAATCCCTACGTATTCGACTTTTTCTTTCTTAAAATATCTTAAATTATGGGACAAATCTCCAGAAAGAGAATTTTCCGCATAATCCGGAACTATTATCTTTTCGAATTTATCTTGAAGATAATGATTGTAATACTCGGTAACCATCTCGGCAGGAGCGAGCCTCAAGGGGGCAATGAACCTCAGCTGGTGAAACAGCAGGTAAGAAGGCACGGATTTGCAGTAAGAACCGAATCTTGAATCAGAAATGATTAGGTCTATTTTATTTTCCTGGACTATTTTAGCGACATCTTTCGTTTCTTCTTTAATAATCCTCATTATTTTAGGCGCTGTCGTAAGAAACCTTAAAGCAAAACCTATTTTATCCGAATACGGCGAAGGATACGGCACAGCGGCGATATATCGGGCGTCGCTCCCGAGTTCGGATTTAAGCAGTTCAAGGCTTCTTCCCGAGGTATAAACGATAACTTCATGTCCGTCTTTTATAAGCCGCCTCATTACCGGAAGCCCCCTGGTAGCATGTCCGAGCCCCCAACTGCAAAGGGAATACATTATTTTCATATTTCNTCCTCTTCCGGTTTTTTGAAAAAATTAAACCCGTAATGAGGGACTAAGAAAAACGAAATTGCTACCATAAGCAGATTTATCGCCCTCATAATTAAGCTGAAAGCAAGCCCTACGTCGGAACCGAGACCGAGTATATCGAAAAGCCCTACCTGCGAAAGTTCGTAAGTTCCCGCCGAACCGGGCGCAAGCGGAAGCGCGAACACAAGCATAGAAACCGAAAATACAAGCAGTGTTTTTGAAAAACCCATATTCACGCCCAGATAATGCACCAGAAGCCATATCTGAAATATTAAAACCGCCGTCTCTATTAAACTTAAAAACAGGCTTAAAAAAAGATATTTTTTGCCCTTCACGTAAAACAGGTGAAGTTCCTTTTCAAAATTATTTATATGTTTTAAAACCTTAAATATTAAAGTGTTTAGTATTTTAAATCTCGTTAAATATCTTAAAATTTTNGTAAAAAACCTGTTATCTATAATCGGATTAATCAAAAAAACGAGGGTCACCGCCCCCACGAATATTGCCGCTATCAGCAGTAAATACCAAATTTCTGTCGGAAGGTAAAAATACCTNAATCCGAGTATAAGACCNAGATAAATAAAAAGCAGAAACATAGCAAACTCTATTACTTTAGCCGCCAAACCTGCAGAAAACCCTCTTTTAAATTCAAGACCGCTTCTTTTTTTAAGAATCAGCGCCATTATGGCGTCTCCGCCTATAAAGCCGGCGAATATTCCTGAAGGGGCTATGTAATTTGCGCTGTATCCAATTAATTTAATATTGGTAACGTGTTTTAATCCTATTTTTGCATCATATACGTTTAAAGCGTTATCAAAAGAAAGCGCNGAGAAAAAAAGCGCAAGGTAAGACAGAAAGAATAAGGCTATAAAACCNAAAATACTCAGATGTCCTATCATCTGCAGTATGTTTTTCGGACCTACTATAAAAACCAGAACTATAACAAATATAAGGCCTAAAGATGTCGATATTGCGAAGGTTTTATTCAAACAGTTTTCCGGATGCAGGCGTCGCCTATTAAAAACACGAAACTGCCTGCGCCCTTCTCCCTTTTTATTTTTTTGCAATATTCCATTAACGGAATATTGCAAAATATTTTTCTTTATTCTTATATGTATATTCTTTTATATGTAAATATATATTCGGCGCAGGTTCTTAAGAGAGCTTGGAATACCACATTGGAACCGCAGCAAAAGCGCAACCGAAATTTTCTACCGTGTGCTCAGAGCTTTTCGATTTTATCTCTTTAATTGCGATATTCCTATGCTTCATTGCATCTTCTGCCATTCTCCTGACGGTCTCTTCGGCATATTTCCCCGAAGTTGCGCCGGAAAATTCCATTATAACTCCGAAGCCTTCTTCAACTGATATTGCTATGGCTACGGCCGCCGCTATAATTTCCCCTTTTTTGTCGCTGGTGATAGCGCCGTATGCGATAGGGACAAGAACTCCCCGGGGATAAACTATTTTTTCTTTAAAAACCGCTCTGGGCGGCAGTATAGAGCTTAGCTTTATTAAGTTGGTATTGCCTACTCCTGCTTTTAAAATGGCATTATCGAATGCCCCCAATTTTGAAGTTCCCTCCGACGTCCCCGACGCCAAAGTATATATATCGGGCGTTTCAAACACTGTTATTACCTCCGTTTTTCAAAAAATTATATTTTATATATTTTAGTTTTATTAGTGTTATTCTTTTTACCGTTTTTTCCCATCCCTATGATTATTTCTCTTATTAGTTTTGCCGCAATCGCGGACGTCCTGTCGGAATTGTCCGTAGGCGGACATACCTCTACCACGTCGGCGCCTACCACGTTAGCTTCCGACAAGAGTAAAGATACTGCATCGAAAAGCTCTTTGGAAGATATTCCTCCTGCCTCTATATATCCGGTTCCGGGAGCAAAAGCAGGGTCAAGGACGTCGATATCCACGGTAAGATATACATCTTTGCCGGCAAGCGAACCCATTACTCTCTTCAACGGCTCATAAACATCGTTTTTATAAATATGGCAGTTCTTTTTGGCGAAATCGAACTCTTCTTTTGAACCGGATCGTATGCCGAACTGATATAAATTTCCCTTTTTTATAATATCGTGGACCAGCTTTAAAACCGTAGCATGAGAATACTTTTCGTCATTCCACTCTTCCCTTAAATCCGTATGGGCGTCGAACTGCAAGACAACCAAGTCTTTATATTTTGAAACATACTGCTTTACTATCGGATAAGTAATTAAATGGTCGCCGCCTATGCTGACGAGCCTTTTGCCTCCGTCTAAGATGTTTTTAGCCGTTTCGTCTATAAATTTGATGCTTTTGCCCGTATTCCCCCAAGGCATAACTATATCGCCGATATCGTAAAACTTACCGGAGATATTGTCGTCGAAAAAAGGGCTGTAGCTTTCGAGGGTATGGGACAGCTCCCTTATTCTTTTAGGGGCGAATCTCGAACCCGGAATATTGCTTGCCGTATAGTCCATAGGAATACCGAGCAGGATTAAATCAGATTTTTCGTACGAATCGGAAGAGTTAAAGAACGACGACGTCTTGGATATTTCGGGCTCTGCAGATTTTTCTTTTAATGTTTTCTTTTTCATAATCATAATATTGTTGTTATTTTAATATCTCCTTTATAAAATTCGGCAGAACGAAAGAGGAAGAATGGATTTCAGGCGAATAATATTTTAAATCCGCGCCAAGCCTTTCGAAATCGAAATTCTTATAGCTTTCGTTTATAACGTTTGTATCGTATTTTTTTGAGCCCGCCATGAAGCTCCATAAACCGCTGGGGTAAACCGGAATAGACGCGCAGTATAGTGAAGATTTTGCGTATATTTCTTTTGTAACCCTGCCTATGTCTCTAATTAATTTACCGTTAAAAAAAGGGGATTCCGTCTGGGCGGTAAATATTCCGTCGTCTTTCAGCGCTCCGGACGCATCTTCGTAAAAATCGCGCCTGAACAGCCCTTCCGCCGGACCTACCGGGTCAGTCGAATCTACGAGCAGGACGTCGTATTTTTCATCTTCCCTGCCGCTCGCGTTAATTCTTTTGACGAATTCGATACCGTCTTCCGCCAGAATCCTCACCCTCTCGTCTTCAAGCCTGCAGGCTATTTCCGGAAAAAACTCTTTAGAAACGTCCACGACCTTTTTGTCTATCTCGACAAGATCTATATGCCGAACGAACGGATTTTTCAAGCACTCCCTGACCACACCGCCGTCGCCGCCGCCTATAATAAGAATTCTTTCAGGATTTTTATGGGAAAATAGAGGAACGAGGGATAGCATCTCATGGTAAACGAACTCGTTTTTTTCGGTAAACATAACTGCATTGTCTAAAACAAGNGTCTTTCCGAACTCCTGTGTATCGTAAACGGTTATTTCCTGATAATCGGAAAATTCGTGGAACAAAACGGATTTAATCCTTATTTTAATTCCGAAATTGCCGGTTTGATTCTCGAAAAACCAAGCTTCCATTAATTTTTTTGTTTCCCCNCGTTTTTTAAATTTCTTTATTTTTATTTTTTATAAAATTTTGTCGCGCTAACCCGGAGGCCAGCCGAACCCTCTGCCCGCCAANAAATGAATATGAAGGTGTTGGACGGTCTGTCCGCCGTCCTCACCGGTATTAATAACAGTCCTGAATCCTTTGCCGTCGGCTTTAAATTCTTTCGCAAGAGAGCCGAGAAGCCAAAATATTTCATTTCCGCCGCCCCAGCCGCCACGACCGCTCAAGCCGCCTTCGCTTACGTTTACGGCATCCGAACCCGCCTCCATAACGCTGTCGTAATGTCTTTTGGAAATTATCAAAAGATGAACCGGAGCTACCGGATTAATATCTCTTATAACGATAAAATTATCCGNTTCTTTAATCCTATCGGCGGGTATCTTTCCGCTTACGATTTGACAAAAAATACAGTCCTCTTTTAAAATCATAATTTTGTATTATAAATAATTTAGAAAATTTAAACAATAAAATTTTATAACCCTAATCCCGACTTGGAATTTTATATATAGATTACCTGAAACGGGATTCGGAATCATGACAGAAAAAGGATGTTTGCATATTTTTTGGTTAATCTGTATAATTACGATAAGTTATATTTATTATGGACATAAACGCCTTAATACTGAACAATTTAAACTATTCCGTTATTTTATTCGACGAAAACCTCGTTTTAAGGTTTTTAAACCTTCCTGCGCAGGAACTTACCGGATATTCGGACAGATTTTTAACAGTCCTGACGCTTAACAGCTTTTTCAATAACAACGCATATATCGAAGAAAAAGTAAAAAACGTTATGCTGACAGGAGAAGGGTTTATAGAATTCGAATATAAATTTCAAAATAAAAACCGGGGGCAAACAAGATACGTAATACTGGAAATATCTAAAATTACCGANGGAGATAAGCCGTACCTTTTAATTTCGTTAAAAGATATTACAAGATTTAAAGAAATGGACCATAATATTAAAAACGAAGAAAGGATAGAAGACCTTGCGAGGTTTATTGCCGAGATGTCCCACGAAATAAGAAATCCTCTCGGCGGAATCAAGGCTTCTGCGGCTTATCTGAAAAGAAAATTCAACGAGCCGGATTTGAATAATTTTCTTGAAATAATAATAAAAGAATCGTCAAGAATCAACAACCTTATAGAAGAACTTCTGGGACTGTCCAAAAAGCATAAAATAAAAACTTCCGCAGTGAATATCAATAAAATAATCAACGAAATAATAATTATGGAGCAGGCAGAATTTTCGGCAAAAAATATCGAGGTCGTAAAGGAATTCGACCCGAGCCTTCCTAAAATTTACGCCTCTGAGAATGCGCTTATTCAGGTATTCTTAAATCTCATCAAAAATTCGGTTTACGCGGTAAATGCGGCTGCAAAAACATCGGGAGGAACAATAAAAATTACCACGAAATTAGACTATACGCGAAATAATCCCAAATTTATAAAAATAGAATTTATCGACAACGGATGCGGAATAAGCAAAAATGATATGAATAATATATTTGTTCCGTTTTTCACTACAAAAGAAAAAGGCAGCGGGCTGGGACTTGCGGTAAGCCAGAAAATAATTCACGAACACGGCGGCTTTATAGACGTATCGTCGGCAAAAAACCGCGGTACTGCCGTTTCGGTTTATATTCCGATAGAGAAATTTAAAACTCCGGCTTGAATACCTCAAATACCTCTTAGCCGCTTATAAAGCGTATATCTTTTACGGTTATGCTTTTATCTAATCCGGTTTTTTTATCTCCTGAAGAAAAAAAATCGTTTATTTTCCTTATAAATTCTGCTTTAATAAATCCCAGTTCGAATATTAAAACCGGATTTTCTACGCTTACCGTTAAAACGTTTTTATATAAAGTTTTTGGCTTAGTTTTTTTGCTTATTTCTTTCCCGCAGATAGATTCCCAGTGTTCGTATAATATTAAAGCGCAATAGTCGGATGCGCTGAGTTTATTCTTTAAAGCGGATAAAAGAACATCCTTTAAATTTAATTGTTGATTTAATTTCATTATTATAATATTATTGCTTATAATACAAAAAATTTCAATTCAATTATTAATTAATTTTAATTTAATAACTTATGGATATCAATTGTCCGTATTGCGGGACGCATTACGAATTAGACGATTCATTACTTCCTGAAGGCGATATTAAAGTAAAGTGCAGGATATGCTCCAATGTTTTTATCCTGAATAAAAACTCCGGAGCCTTTAAAGACGAGCCGCATATATCAGCAGAGACGCAAAAACCGGCAACGCAAACGACTGCTGAAACTGCTCATTTATTTTCACAGACGGCCGATTCTGCGCCGGCATCTTCCAATTCTCCTGAATCTTCAGAGCATTCCTCTGTCGACGATTTTATGCGGTCTATTATATCCGAAATCAACAGCTCGGTTACCGCTGAGGGAACAGGCGGCAAACATAAAAAAGATTCCGATTCCGGCTCTGTTCAGGCGACGCTTTCTTCCCCTTCCCCCTCTTTATCCGGCGGGAAGAACAAGGGAAAGACTTCCCCGTTTCAAATTATAATGCTTATAATCTTGGCTGTTCTGTTTTTAATCGCCGCCGCATCCGCCCTCGTTCATTATAAAATAATAAATATTCCTTTTCTTCCATCCGGCGTATCCGATCTTTTATCGTCGTTTTGAACGAGACTGTTTAAAATTTTATATACTATATAAAAGATTTAATCTTATCCATAAAAGATTTTTTTAACGGATGCGTTTCCTCCTTGTTTTCGTCGGCAAGCTCCTCAAATAGTCTTTTTTGTCTGGGGGTCAGGTTGGTCGGGGTTTCCACGACGACGCTTATGTATTCGTTTCCTCTTGCGCCCCCGTTAAGCCTCGGAGCGCCTTTCCCTTTAAGCGTGAACTGGGTTCCGCTCTGAGTTCCGGGCGATATTTTTAAAACAGATTTTCCGTCCACCGTAGGGACTTCTATTTCGCATCCCAAGGCGGCCTGCGAGAAGCTTATCGGCATCGAAACATATATATCGTTTCCCTGTCTTTTAAATACGGCGTGGGGTTCAACGGTAATATCGACGTACAGGTCGCCGTTCGGTCCGCCGAAAAGTCCTGACGAACCTTCTCCCGAAACTTTAAGCCTGTTGCCATCGTCTATGCCCGCAGGTATTTTTATATCTAATTTGCGCTCTTTTATAACCCTTCCCTCGCCTTTGCAAACCGGACACGGATTTTCAATAATCTCGCCTTCTCCGTTGCATTTATAGCATGTTCTGGATATAGAAAAAAATCCCTGCTGCTGCCTTATTTCTCCCGTCCCTTTGCAAACCGGACAGGCGACTCTTTTTGTGCCCTTTTTTGCGCCCGTTCCTTCGCATGAAGAACACGTTTCGTATCTGTTATATTTTATCTGTTTGGATACTCCTAATAAAGATTCTTCAAACTTAATCCTGACGCCGTAACGAAGGTCTTCTCCTTTTCTCCGCTTAGTCTTTTTGTTCGGCTGGGAAAAAATATCCCCAAAAAAGTCGCTGAATATATCACTGAATCCGAATCCGCCTCCTGAAGCAAAAGCACCCATACCTTCGTGCCCGAACCTGTCGTATGCCGCTCTTTTTTCTTCGTCGCACAAAACGCTGTATGCCTCGTTTATTTCTTTAAATTTTTCTTCGGAATCACCATCACCCTGATTTTTATCAGGGTGATGTTTTAAGGCTAATTTTCTGTATGCTTTTTTTATTTCATCGGCGCTTGCTTCCCTTTCTACTCCCAGAATTTCGTAATAATCTCTTTTTGATGCCATAGTTAATTAATTTGTTTTGTAAGTTTGTTTAAGTTAATATCTTTATTCGTTCTTTTTGTCTTTTACTTCTTCGTATTCGGCTTCTACTACATTTTCATCCGCAGGTTTGGCATGCCCTTCCTCAGCCTGTCCGGCGGCGCCGGTTCCCGCCCCCGCTCCGCCTGTCTCTGATGCGGTTTTTTTATAAATAGCTTCGGCTATGGAATGAGACAGTTTTTCTAATTCTTCGGTTATGCGTTTTATGGAATCTATGTCGTCTCCTTCAAGGGCTTTTTTAGCCTCGGATATTTTTTCTTCGGCTGCCATTTTGTCGGCAGATTCTATTTTATCTCCTGAATCTTTCAATGTTTTTTCTACTGAATAAACCAAGCCGTCTAAGTGGTTTCTTACTTCAATAAGCTCTTTCTTTTTAGCATCTTCGTCTCTGTGGAGTTCGGCTTCTTTAATCATTTTGTCGATTTCTTCTTTGGATAACCCGCTTGAAGCGGTAATTCTGATAGACTGCTCTTTGCCCGTTCCCAGATCTTTGGCCGAAACATGGACTATTCCGTTGGCATCTATGTCGAACGTAACTTCTATCTGCGGAACTCCTCTCGGTGCCGGCGGTATCCCAGTCAACTCGAACCTTCCGAGACTCTTGTTGTCCGACGCCATTTCCCTTTCGCCCTGCAGGACGTTTATCGTAACTGCGGGCTGATTATCTGCGGCAGTCGAAAATATCTGACTCTTTCTGGTTGGAATGGTCGTGTTTTTTTCGATTAATTTTGTGCTGACGCCGCCGAGAGTTTCTATTCCGAGCGACAACGGCGTAACATCCAGCAGAAGAACGTCTTTGACATCTCCTTTAAGAACGGCGCCCTGAATTGCCGCGCCGACCGCTACTACTTCATCCGGATTAACCCCTTTATGCGGTTCTTTTCCGAAAAAATCCTTAACCGACTGCTGAACCTTAGGCATTCTTGTCTGTCCTCCGACAAGCACGACTTCATCTACTTGAGATGTTGATAAACCTGCGTCTTTCAATGCAGTTTTAACCGGCCCCATAGACCTGTCGATTAATTCGGCGGTAAGCTGTTCGAGCTTTGCCCTGGAAAGTTTCATGTTAAGATGCTTAGGTCCGTTTGCGTCCGCCGTAATAAACGGTAAGTTTATATCGGTTTCGAGAGAAGAGGAAAGTTCTATTTTTGCCTTTTCCGCGGCTTCTTTTAACCTTTGAAGCGCCATTTTATCTTTTCTTAAATCTATACCCTGTTCTTTTTTAAATTCATCGGCAATGTAATCTATCACTTTCTGATCAAAATCTTCTCCGCCTAAGAAAGTATCGCCGTTTGTAGATTTAACTTCAAACACACCATCTCCGAGTTCGAGTATCGAAATATCGAAGGTTCCTCCGCCCAGATCGTAAACCGCGATTTTTTCTTCCTTCTTTTTATCCAAGCCGTAAGCGAGAGAAGATGCGGTAGGCTCGTTGATAATTCTTAAAACATCTAATCCGGCTATTTTGCCGGCATCCTTAGTCGCCTGCCTTTGTGAATCGTTAAAATAGGCGGGTACGGTAATAACCGCTTCGGTAACGGTTTCGCCGAGATAGTCTTCAGCCGTCTTTTTCATTTTAGTCAATATCATGGACGAAATTTCCGCCGGAGAATATTTTCTCCCCTTTATTTCCACCCACGCGTCTCCGTTTTCGCTCGGGACGATTTTATAAGGGCAAACTTCTTGAACGCCTGTACTTCCGGCGAATCGTATTTTCTTCCTATAAGCCTTTTAACCGCATAAATCGTGTTCTCCGGATTTGTAACTGCCTGTCTTTTGGCGGCCTGACCAACGAGCCTTTCGCCGCTGTCGCTTATGGAGACGACCGAGGGGGTAGTCCTCGTTCCTTCAGAATTTGCTATTACGACCGGCTCTTTGCCTTCCATAACCGCAACGCAAGAGTTTGTAGTTCCCAAATC
>JGI24721J44947_10010718_pt1 | contig 11572 bp, 12 predicted proteins | sample YelNatPaOPGAMG01_FD_44947 | JGI IMG/M metagenome (IMG submission 44947)
AGTTATAATGAATTGCGTTCCATTCTTGAGAATGCCCGTTCTTTTTATTCAAAGAGGGGTTTCTCTGCTGAGTATGATGAGACAAGTTACAACATAATATTTGAGCCTCTTGATGCTGAAGGTGAAATTATTGGATATGTATCATCTTTGTATGGGTCTGCTTACAATCCTTATTTTATAGAGTTTATGAAGGCGTGTGCCTCACTTCCCGTAGGACCAATCATAGAAATCGNAGCGGGTGACAAGCTGGTGGAGAAGGTTTTTAAACCGAAGGAAATAAAATTAGGCACTGATAACAGCGAAGTAAAAAGAGGTCTAAAAAAATGCGGTATCACAGAGGAGCAGTACGGGGAAATAAAAGGGGCTTTGCAGATAGCCCGAGAGGGGAGCAAGAATCCTGAAGAAGAGAAACCCCAACCACTCGATATTACCCCAACAACACCAGAAGAGAAACAGGCAGTTCAGGAATATGAAAGAACAAGGCAAATGATGATAGAAGANATAAAGATTAAGAAAAACAATATTGAACTCTATAANAAATACAAAACAGAACTTGATCCGATTCTTGATGAGCTTCAGAAATATACGGGTGGGCACTAATGTCTGGTTGAGAATTTAATTATCGCAAAAATAAGAGCTATCTTATCAGGGATTTGATACATCCAGAACTTCATTCGCTTCACCGAAAGTCTATAACGCTCTTGGGCGAGTGGAAATTTCCCCCGGTAGCCGCAGACTATTTGTCTGCCAAAATATTTTAAAACTCAACCCGAAAGTTGCGCCTACACTAACTTTTTAGCTAACCTATGCAAAACTGCAAGAATGGGACTCTCCTGATAAACCACCGCGTAAAGAAAAAGAAGCATTATGAAGAGATTAACAAAGTGCATGCAAGTTGTCAATATGTGGAAGCATGTGTAGCGTTTATCCATTATGTGGAGAAGCTTTTTCTAGNTGTTTCTGGAAAGGTTGGGCACAGGGGTGAGACAAAAAGTCACTGAACCCAGAAGGCACCACGGGCATTGATCTTAATTTCTCATAGCGGAACACCTTCATATAACAGCCTGTTTGCGGTTCACGGAGTTTATCCTGAGCCAAGTGGAAGGGCTCGCCCAAATTGTCCGCACTTCGCAAGCACGCAAGCGGTTATGCGTCATCGCGTTGCGGCGCTCGACTAGACTCTGGACAGTCATTGACTTGATTCAATTCGAGAATTTAAGAAGCACACAAACATCTGGCAACGTTCTTACTCAGGTATGCGATGACTGACCGAACGTCTCCTGTGTATTGGGCAGAAGGCAGAGTCGGCTCAAACTCTGCAAAGACAAAGGTCCAATGAAGGATCTCCTGGATTCCATCGAGCCGTATCTTCCCGAATATAGGAATCAGAGACGGATTGAACTTGGTTGCAGCCCAGGCTATGTCTCATACCTTTTGTTTCGTAGGCTTCCGTTTGCGCCGTTCGGAGTAGACTTCTCACCCGAGGCGCATATCTATATAGAGACAATGCCGCAGCATGCGACAGTTTATGCAACTTTTTTTCAACTAGATGCCCGTGAATTCACTACATCAGAGCTCTACGATGTTGCAATGAGCTTCGGCTTAATAGAGCACTTCAGCAACGCAGGAGAAATCTTGGAGCACGGCTACCACTATCCAGAAAAGCCGGCTTGCTCGTCGTTGCCATACCTCACTTCAGGTATTTGCGGTGGTTCTACCACCGTGTTTTTGACAGACAGGATCTCGCAAAACACAATCTATCAATGATGAACCTTCATACATTCAAGGAGTTCGCGCACAGGCACAATCTCGAACTCCCGCACTTGGGCTATGTCGGAAGAATCAACTTTTGGAATGTCGACGACTCGGGCCCGCGATTCATAGTTATGATACGAAAAGGGCTCAGTCTCGCCGTGCGTGCCTTTGTCAATAGGTTTCTATCTTATGTTCTTCCACCACACAAGAAACTGTATGCACCCTGGATTGTCTTTATTGCAAGAAAAGTCTAGTACGCGCCGGACCTATACAGTGATGTGGTCTTGTTTCCAAATACTCCTTTGCTTTCACGAGAAGGAAAATTTAGAGCTTGCTTTGTACAACAATTGCTTTTCCAATTATACTTATATCCTAGGCGAAATTTGCTAAAAGGAGGTCGTTGTATGCTGAAAACTCGAAATTACTTTCTGGTGTTCGCTGGTTTCATAGGGTCTATGTTTACCAGTGGAGGCTCTTCTGTCTACGGGCAAAGTATCTATACTGACAGCAGTGCGCAGTTCTTCTGGGTGAATGGTGGACTTGGTGCCAGTTCAGTCCATGGCGGACTTGGTTCGGATCCAGGTGCGCCGTCGTTCGGGGGGAGTTTATGTTACCAAAGTGGGAAAAACCTTTTCTCTTTTCGATATCTTCTCAGTGAAGAATTTCAGATTTTAGGGACAGATTCGCCTTCTGAAACGGTCTGGGATTTTGGAGTTCTTTATGGAAGAATCGCAAAAGCATCTTATGGCTTTGCTTCAATTTCTAGTGGAATGAGCATTGTCGGTGGTGTTCGACGTGGTAGGTACCTCGGCGGTACTGGAGAGTGGGTTGGGACGAGTTACTATTTTGGGACGAGTTACTATGAGGAGAATGACTTCATTACTGTTGGAATTCCAGTTGAAGGCCAGCTCTTTTGGACACCGCTGGCCTTTTTTGGAATTGGTTTTTATGGATTTGCAAATCTGAATCCTGAGAAATCATTTGTCGGGGCTCTACTTTGCGTTCAGATTGGAAAGCTAAAATAAGACATTGTATGCCGGCTTGGCCTGACAGCGGATAAAGGGGAAATCAAAGACTGCCCCAAAACTGCTCATCACGCGACTTCTTTTATCCCCAAACGTTGGACGACGCTTTGCCTGGCGAGTCAATCTCAAAGCATAATGAGAGTTCACCGTGTTGGATTCGATCTTCGTGAATATGTTTTATTAATGAAGCCCAACTAAGCGCGTTCGCGTCTTATTTGTAGGGCAAAGCCCTGTTCTCTTATGGTCCTCCTTACCCTGGGACAATTTCGTAACAAATTTACTGCGACAACTTGACTTTGCCAAATTGACTGGCTATATTTGTAAAAAGGCTCGTTGGCCACCGAAGGGGGATCGGAGGGCTTTGAAGCAAATGGAACCGATCTACGATATATCCAAGGAGCTCCTCGGACAGAATAGCCCTAAGCGCCTGAAGTGTATGCTCATGTCAGAGCAAGACTGTTTGGTCGGGTTGCGGGCCGTCTGGACCAAGTAGTAAAATAAATGCAGTATTGCGTATGGCATATCAGAAACGGGTGCATATGCGCGGTGAGGGTTCGGTTATACAGCAGTCATCGGAAATGGCTTTATGGAGGTCCATAAATGCCAATAAATAACTATGGTGGAGATACCTTTGTTGCATTTCTAGATATTTCTGGGTTTAAAGAATTAATGCGAAACGAAAAGGAAGCTTGGAAAGCTCTGGACAAATTATATCAACATGGATATGAAATCTTAAGAAACCAGAATAATGAATGTAGAGTTGATGGCATATTTATCTCTGATAGCGGCGTGTTGTTTGTTAGAAGAAATAATCGAACTTTAGGTAATTCAGAAAGTCTAAGATCGCTATTGACTAAGATAAAAAGGATCAACGAAAGAATGAGAGAAAGCGATTTTATGCTAACCACATCGATTGCCTACGGAAGATTCGGGTATCAGGAGAGAATAGAATTTGAGGGGATAGAGAAAAATCTAATTTACAATAACGCATATGTTTCTGCCTTTTTAGATAACGAAAACGGAAAACCAAGAATCCAGCCTGGACAATGTCGCATAGTAAAGAAGAATCTTCCAGAGGATGTAACCACAACCCTTCAGAGCCAAGATAATGAAGTCTTCAGAATGATCAGGGAGAGAGATGGCGATAACCAACATTACTATTATTACTGGATGGTTGACGAAGCCAGTGAAATCAAAAGATTCGAACAAAATTATAAAGATGCTTACAACTTAAAATATGCTGGAATACTTAAAGCACTTAAAGGTGATAGACCTGAACGGCACATCCGATAACACAGCATATACGCTTCTGGCTTACGCCGCCCCCTTCGGGACATTGCTCCCCATCGGTCAGAACGTCGTATATGCTTGAAACGTTAGTTGCAATTGCGTGCCTTGCGTCCATACCTTGGATTTGACCTTTTATCGGAAGGTTCACATTGAAGAGGGGCGGGTAACAGAAAGACCGATAATTTTGAGGAGAAAAGCAGCAAATGAAGAGGCAAACGAGTAGACCTGAAATGACCGTTGAGAGCGGTGAAGAAACAGGCAAATTTCCGACACCGAAGAACGTCTTCGAAAAATATCAAGTTGTTTTTCTCGTACTCATAATCGAAGTTCTGATTTTCGTTTTATGGAAAACCAAGAACATTCAACCTCTTCCGATGTGGGACGGGACCTATTATATCCGTTACTCTCTCAATTCGGTGTTTCCACCTGTTTATCCGTTTTTCATCATTATGGCACGGCTGATTATATCACCTGACGTGCTTGCGGCTGAGGTTGTATCGATTGCATTCTCATGTGCGTCTGTCGTGGTGGTTTTTCGTCTTGCGAGACACTTCACGTCTCCCCAATGGGCATTGGTAGCAGCGGTTTTTACTGGCTTTAATCCGTTGTCTCTTCGGCTGGGAACAGAAACACTCTCTGAAGCGACCTACCTTTTCTTTATACTCTTTGCTCTTTATCTGTATGCTGGAACGGTTCTGGGCAATGACAAGCCATTGAGATTGTACTTAAGTGGGATCTTATTAGCGGTAGCTTATTTCACGAGGCCTGAAGCTGTTGTGCTTTTAGTCGCGCTTCTGTTCATCGATTGGTTCAAGAGAAGGAACTTCAGGCGCGTGCTTGTCATAGCTGGAGGGTTTCTGACTGTATCTATTCTGGTGATTTCTGGCATGTACATTGCAACGGGCGATATGATAATCACAAAGAAAACCACGAACTTCCGCGTAATGGACCCAACAAATTGGGTGGCTAATGAAACGAAACATGGAACTCAATCTTTCTCCGAAATCGTTAACTCCACTATCCAGAATTATCCAACAAATTTTATCCAAGAAGGATCAAACCTAATAAAGTTTCTCGGTATACCAGCAATACTACTCGCCCTGTACTATCTAAGAAAAGGGACGTTTCTCATCGCCGGCCTTGCACAGTTCTTTGTTTACCCGCTCTTTACTGGTTTGGCTCTACCTGAAAGATTCGTTTACCCTTACATTCCTGTCATTGGCATTTTGGCAGTTGCTGCCATTTCAAATTTCGCATCAAAGAGCAGTCGAGTCATATTCGTGGTCCTATTGTTTGGCGGGACACTCACTGGGTTACCAATTCTAACGACCATACAAGAACCTTTTCCCGAACAAATTGCGGCGGGAATCGCCTTGAAGCCATTCGTTAATGACAGTACAATAATTCTCGATAGGAAGCCCTACTCATGTTTCTACGCAGGATTGAACCCGCACAATAACTATGAAACTATTCCCGCGTTTCAACCAATTGATAGTGTGATCGATTATGCCAAACGGACGCGAGCCAGCTACCTCGTGCTTGATAGACCTGTCATACACATATTCCGGCCTCAACTCGAGACACTCTTTGATCCATCCATAAGAGCTAAATACGCTGGTAAACTTGAACTTTTTAAGGATATTTTTCCTGATGAAGGATACGAAGTTCTGATATTCAAAGTGCTGTAGTTTTTAATTCTCACGTCTACGAAAAGGTTGACGCTGATTAAATGAGTGGGCAACTGCAACTAACAGGCGTGTTTACGACGTTCTCATTTGTCGAAAGAGAATTGACTGAGTTCATTCCATGCTGTCCCACTACAAAAGAGTGGGTTTGTTGATAGTGGCGCGACGGCACGCCGTAAACCCGCCAGCCGTTATATGCAATCGGCTTAATCAAAAGAGGTGAAGATGGTGAAAAAAGAAAATCTTGAAAAAATTCAAGGAATACTTGAATCAACAACTCGCAAATGGTGGTTTTTAGTCCTTTTCATTTTGATTGGAACTGTAACTCCACCTATTGTTAGAAAAGGATTCGATCCCTCCAAAACAGGCGAAATTATAAGCTATATACTCAGAAATGCATTCATAAAATTTTGCTCTCCTCTGTATCCTGTTTTCAAGATAATTCCAATTATTCTAATTCTTGCCTTGATTTTGTTTGGAAATCGAATTGGCAGAATCCTTTCTCTTTATGGAGGTATTACTTATCTTCTTTTTGCATTTCTTCAAGGTATCGCGATAACTGATAAATATGGTTTTGGAATAGTGACAGGTAATTTCATCCTCATGATACTTGTTGCCATCTTCTGGTTTTGGGAGGCATTCGTGAATAAAAGCAATTTCACTCCTCAAAAACTACCCGTCACAAGATATTGGGTTGTTCCATTAGCATTTTTAGCCTTCTGGTATCCAGTAAACTTGAATCAATGAGACCTGATTTCAATCTTGTTTATTTATTCACAAACCCAGCAGGTTTAGCCTTTTGCACCATGACGCCTGTATATCCTGGAATACTCACTCTTTATTATCCTATGGTTAATATCGCAACACTTCGGGTTACAAGCCTTCTTGGAATAATAATCGGTTTCTGGAATATGGTAGGGAATTTTTTAATTAAGCCTGATATCTTGTGGTGGAATGGAGCTTTACATCTTCCCTTAGTATTTATATCTGTTTATGCTCTCATCCTTTCTTTTAGAAAGATATCATTGGTAGAAGCCGCAAAGGAGATAAAGTGAGGGATGTAAGCCGACTGCGTATAACAGCGGATAAAAGGGAAATCAAAGATTTCCTCAAATTGCCTTCGGCAACTTCTTTTATCCGCAAAACGTTAGATGCAATTTCGGGCTATTTTAAGGTGAAAAATTTATGGAATTCTGGCTAGCTATAATCGGCATAGTAATCACCATTTCTTTTTTTAGTTGGGTTTTCAACAACTGGAGCAAAGCAAGAAAGTATGATGAACTTAAAGCAAGACTTCATAATTTAGATGCGGCAGAAGCTGACTTAAAAAGTAGACAAGTGCAATGGGAGAAAAAAGTCCAACTCGACATCGAAGCCATCAATACCTTAGCAAAAGAAAAATCTCAAGGGTTTCCTTGGCTGGCACAAGCTTACGCTGATTATTTTCATCTCCAAGATTTAAAAAGGGCGAATTACCTCGAATATAAATCTCATCCTGCAAAAAAAGCTGCTGAGCATGTCAGAGAAATAGCCGCCGAACGGAGGATCGCTGAGAAACTTTATAGAATTTTGAGGTACCAACTAGAGTATTACGAGAATTTGTTTCCTTGGTTGATAGATTTCAAAGGTGAAGATATTGATGATCTTATAAGACAAATCTTAGAGAAAAGGAAGAAGGGACAAGATTATTTTGAGGAACCCGATGACCCAGCGAAGAAATGGTTAACTGCGGCGGAATATGACAAACTTCCAAGAGTCGAGAAATACCAGCTAGCCCTCGAGCGTTATTGGCAAAAGAAAAAATCGAAGTGGGAAATTGGAAGGGATTATGAACGATACATTGGCTACCTGTACGAATCAAAAGGCTATCATGTTTATTATCAAGGAATAATTGAAGGCCTTGCTGATTTAGGTCGAGATTTAGTGGCCGTTAAAGACGACCATGCTGAAATCATTCAATGTAAATATTGGTCTAAGGAAAAACAGATTCATGAGAAACATGTCTTTCAACTGTATGGAACTGTCATAGCTTATAAGATAGACCATCCTAAAACTCAAGTGTCCGCTTGCTTCGTAACATCAACAAAATTATCTGACAGAGCAAAACAATTTGCAAATGAGCTCGGAATCAAAATTGTTGAAGACTTGCCTCTTGAGCACTATCCATGTGTAAAGTGTAACGTCTCGAGAATAAACGGGACAAAAATTTATCATCTGCCATTTGATCAACAATACGATAGAACCATTATTGAGGCAGAAAGAAATGAACGCTATGTTGAAACAGTGAAAGAAGCGGAGGCGCTTGGATATCGCCGTGCATTTCGATGGAAAGGCGAATCGCCAGAATAGTCTCGAGACGATCCCAAAAATATTCGGCCCGGAACAGCATATAACACAGCATAAAAGGTTGATGTCGCAGTGCTCCATCTATGCTTTGCATTTCGTGCATTACAGCACTCACCCAAATCCCGACCGGCCGCGACTTCTTTTATGCTGGGAACGTTAAGCGCAACCGCTACCAGCAACATTAACAGTTCGACAATGAAACAAGCATTCTTCATTCTTCTACCAATCTTGTTCGCCTCCTGCTGTTCAAATCAACAAATAGAACCATTTTCTGAAGAGTGGTATTTGCCAACCACTGATCGCATGGCACGACTCTATGTTCTTGAATTCGGTAAAGGAGGCACTATTGTTGTTGTTCACGGCGGTTTCGGTGCCGAGCATAGTTACTTGCTCGGGGCAGTCCGATTTCTAGCGGATCAATTCCATATAGTTATGTACGACCAAAGGGGTTCTCTCCGCTCCCCGTGCCCTGACAGTGCCATTTCTGTCCAGAAGCACATCGATGATCTCGAACTGCTGCGGAAAGCACTCAATCTCCAGAGAATGACAATCATCGCCCATTCGATGGGAACATTCCTGGCGATGCAGTATCTCAAACAATACCCGTCCAATGTGAAGAGGCTTGTTCTTCTTGGCGCCTTACCTGTATTCGCATCGAGTTTCGATTCAACGATGCAAGCCATTATGCTCAACGCCGAATCACTCGGCAACCGACCCGAAGTTCAATCTGAACTCCAAAAGGCTGGTCTTGATAAGGACTCACTTTCGGCGAAAGAGAGCACGTTCGCCTGGAGAATTCGGTTTGCATCCGCCAATCTCTTCCATCTGGACCGATGGCGACTGATGCCTGGCGGAATGGTTTTCTATAGTGCCCGCGCTGGTTCCGCAACATCTCAGACGATGCCCAGGAGTTGGGATTTCAGAGAAGCGTTTGCACGACATCCATTCCCCATAGTTATCATCAACGGCGATGTTGACTACTGCGATCCGGCTGGCAAAACGAATCGTTCTCTCCTCGCAAATATCAAGAACGTGGAAATAATCACCATAAAGAACGCCGGACATTGTTCATGGATCGATGATCCCGATAGTTTTCAGAAGGCACTGCGACGATCGCTCAACAAATGAGGAAATAAATTATGGCAAAACCTGTTTGTAAGGCACACGTGGTCTTAATTGCAATATTATCACTAGTTGTTGTATGGCTGACGGGTTGTATAGAGGAAAATTCTATGCTACCCAGTGATGCTTCGCTGTCGTGGAATACTATAAACGATTTTGTATATCAGCTGCAGAATATAGACCTGATAGCGATGGGGAACACAAAATTTGATCTTGCTATAATAGACTATTCTCAGGATGGAAGTGAAAAGAATAGATTTACATCTGAACAAATTAATGCGCTTAAGAACAGTCCTGGAGGTCCTAAACTGGTGCTGGCATATATGAGTATCGGTGAGGCAGAGAATTACAGGTGGTATTGGAATAATAAATGGGATGAGAATAATGACGGTAATCCTGATCCAGGAGCTCCTTCCTGGCTAGGACCCGCAAATCCTGATTGGCCAGGCAATTATAAGGTTAAATACTGGGATTCCGGTTGGCAATCTATTATATTTGGTTCTCCCACAAGTTATCTTGATAAAATCATTGAAGCAGGTTTTGATGGAGTTTATTTGGATATCATTGACGCCTATGAATACTGGGGCCCCAATGGTGAAAGTGGGTTGAATAGGCCAACTGCTGAGCAAGAGATGGTTGATTTTGTCAAGGCTATTGCAAGCTATGCACGGGTAACTAAAGGCAAGACAAACTTTGGAGTATTTGTTCAAAATGGAGAGACACTAGCATCTCGTGCAGACTATGTTCAAACAATAACCGGCATCGGTAGGGAAGATGTATGGTACAATGGAAATACACCTAATCCACCCTCACAAATTGATTCGGTTACTGCAAATCTTGATGTTTTTAAACAGGCTGGAAAACTTGTTCTGGTAATAGATTATGTGACACAAGAGAATCTGATAGATGATTTCTATTCAAAAGCGATAGCGAGGGGTTATGTACCTTATGCGACCGTGAGGGATTTAGACAAACTTACGATCAATCTTGGCCATGAACCTGATTAATTAAATTATGGAACTTCGCCTGACAGCAGATAAAAAGCTTCCCCAAATCCTTGCAAGCTGGGATTTCTTTTGCCCGCAAACTGTCATCCGCCGTTCGTTTGCTGCATTCGACAAGTCACAGAAAAGGAGACCAAATATGAAACGGGCAACGCTCATCATAGTAACTATCCTCCTCTCCGCCCTTTCCGGGCAAGCCCAAGTATCTCTCGAAGTTCAAGGGGGACTTGAGATCGCGAACCTATCAGATCCGGGAAATCTTATCCCAGGTGCAGTCTGGAAGTCCCGCTTTGGTTTCGCTGGTACCGCCTCAACAAACATTCAGATAATGGACGGATTGCAGATCTCCCCCGGGTTCCGATTTGTTCAGAAAGGGACAAAATCGGAATGGTCATCGTCTTCTACAGGCCAAGTCAACGCCACCTTGACGAATAACTATCTGGAGCTACCTGTGTATCTTAAGTGGGAGATCGCTGATTTTACCTCAAAACTTTTTGTCACCGGTGGCCCTACACTGTCCTATTTGCTGAGTTCACGAATGGAAGGTACATCTCAATTGTACGGCAGCAGTTTTACGGATGCGAGAGACGATTACAAGTCTTACGATGCTTCATTTGACATCGGCCTTTCTATGCAAACTCCTCTTGGAAGTAACATTGCACTCCTGGCGACGGGACTTTACTCATACGGCCTTGTTAAAATCAGTGAGCTCGCTTCAAATGAACAAACAAGAGATTTCAGATTGCTAATCGGAATTTCTTATTCCCTCAAGGAATAAACGATGACCATCAGTAACTTTGTTCTGGTTTCAGTGTTCATTCACGCAAACCAACGAAGGCATAGCACGATAAACAACGTCGATTGCTCATTTGTTGAGGCCATGTTGAAGCTTCCTGGGAAATCGGTTGTGCTCCCTCCACACCGTTTGACACAAGAAGAATTGTCTTGTGAAAGGCGCTAAAGAGCACAGCTTTGCTCGCAAGCCCGCTATATGGAATCGCTTAACTCAGACGACAAGAATGGATAGATCTACAAGGTAGAGATTATCGCTAAACAGAGAATCCAAAACTATGAAAAAGACAGTTCGAAATCCGACAAGGGCTTTTATTGTTTGGAGCTGCGCACGCAGTAGAGATATCTTCTGTCTGTTGCTCGTACTGTTCACAGTGCTGTTAAATGCCTGTGGGAAAAAATCTAATCCAGTTAATACTAATCAGAACTTGCCGATTTCTGAGAGAAACTTCTATATTGGTCTTGTCCCGAATCCAGCCCATGCGCCGAATAGCAGCTTTGATGATATTGTGAAGGCTTATGAAGAAACAGGGAAAATTGCGGAGATAAGTAT
>JGI24721J44947_10010726_pt1 | contig 11568 bp, 10 predicted proteins | sample YelNatPaOPGAMG01_FD_44947 | JGI IMG/M metagenome (IMG submission 44947)
ACGCGAATGGACGCAACAGTACGCGAATATTATTTGTGAACGTTGTATATTATTCGGTGTGATTAAATTATTCTGATAAAAAGAAGTTTATATCCGAATAACTGTAATTCGAGGAACTCAGCTTTAACAGTAGCTGCGACTTCAGTTTGTTTGTTATTCAAATTTACTTTAATGAGGTAGGTATCGCCTTCTCCCTCCCATGAGCCGGTTATAGTTTGTTTTTCGAATTGGGCTTTTACTTCCTGAGGTTTTTGTTCTTGTTGTTGAGGTTGAGGTTGAGGTTGAGGAGTAGCAGTACGGCGGCGTAAATAAGCTGTGCCATAACGTCTTGCCAAGGCTTCATCAGCAACTGTGTACTGGTCAGTATTAACGACGCCAGTGTTTTGAGACTCTGTGGATTGTTGAGAAGCATTTCCCTGGTTAGTCTGGTTAGTAGTGGGAACTAATTTTGGTGGTTTAGTGAAATCGGCAATTTCGATTTTCACATTTTTATCTGTTGTAGCCAAGAAGGTGAAAGTTCCGCTAGAGACGGAGTTCAGGAATTGACGCAGGGCCCGCAGTTCACGTGCTGAGATATCCGGATTACGTTTTTTTGCTTCAATTATGACCTGGTTAAGGTCTAGTTCCCAGAGTCCAATGATTTTATAAGAATCCCATTTAGGGGATTTACCAGTTTCAAGGTAAGCATAAAAATCTTTGACATCCAGATTTAGCAGATAATTTCTAACTTCAGTATTATTTGCAATTTCAAGGATACGTGGATGCTGGACAAGCTCCATCAGTGGCGGTTTTCTCAATAAAAACTCCTGAAAATCTTTATCATTAACAAGGTCTTTCATATCATCGCGTTGAGCCAGAGTGAAGAAAGGCGGGTAGCCGATAAGGTTAATTGTTGGGTTATTATGCAGGATAGCCAAGACGTCTACAACTTCATAATATTTCTTAGGCATGGGGTCAAATTTAGCTGCGATTTTGTCCAAACCTGTTGAATTCATATCGACGCGCAGTTGGCGTAATAATTTAAGCCAAGCCGGGTCGGAATCATTTAAATTAAAAACGACGGCAGGATAACCAACAATACCGATAATCACTCCGAGGGCGACCATATAAACAACTGCCATTATGCAACCAATACAAGCACCAACCCGTTGATTAATTCTTTCGAATCGCAATCGTGTGACATCATCTGTTTTATATTTAAAATACAGGGCAACTGGTCTATGTAACGCAAAACCTATTGAGGCAAATATCAGCTCAAAGACGATAACGATTAAGACTGGCGCAAGTAAGTATTTCCACAGCGGATGGACGAGGCCAATTTTAGGGAATACTGGCATGATGTATGGGCTTAAAGGTAAAGCCAATGCAAGACCGACTATAAGGCCTATCAAAGAAACACCTGATTGAATAGCACCCTGGACGTAGCATCTTGCTGTTAAAATCAATAGAATCAGAATTGTTAAAATCCAAATTGTCATAACATCAATATTAGCATTGTTTTACAAAATTCATGTTAAAAAATTTTGTACTAAAGCACTTTGTACTTCGGCTTTGGAACAAAACGGCCTAAGATACACTCAGGAAAACCTTTGGTTTCATGGGCCACCAGATTTCCAAAGTCGACTCACCATCTAAAGCTATATAAAGAACTAAGTATTTTTATGAACAATTTTTTTTAAAATGTCAAAATCAACTTAAGGACGGAATTGCCGAGGTCTTAACTTATTAAGGTTTTGCCAATGAGATATTGAATATTTTTATATATTTGCAAATTTATGAACACGGGCCATTAAATTTTGTCACGTATTGAATAAAAACTGTAATAGTATGAGTACTGGAATAACAGCTATAAATGAGGAGGTCCGGAAGTACGGTATTTTTCTGGACCCATTATTTGCCGAGCTTGGAAAAGTTATTGTTGGGCAAAGGTATTTAATTGAGCGTTTAGCGATAGCGTTACTGGCAAATGGGCACATATTACTTGAGGGTGTACCCGGGCTAGCAAAAACGCTTGCAGTAAAAACTTTGGCCTCTTGTATGAATGTGCGGTTTTCGAGGATCCAATTTACACCTGACATGTTACCGGCTGATGTAATAGGCACGCAGATATATAATCCGCAGACGGGTGTATTCAGTACCCGGCGTGGGCCGATATTTGCGAACTTAGTTTTAGCGGATGAGATTAACCGAGCACCGGCAAAGGTCCAGAGCGCATTACTAGAAGCAATGCAAGAGCGGCAGGTAACGATAGGCGATCAGACGTTGAAGCTTGACGAACCGTTTCTTGTAATGGCCACACAAAATCCGATTGAACAAGAGGGGACTTATCCTTTGCCAGAAGCACAGGTAGACAGGTTTATGCTCAAACTTAAAATTAATTATCCGACCAAATCAGAGGAACGACAGATTCTTGATTTAATGGCCAAGACAAGTAACTTACCTGAAGCAAATAAAGTGATAGATCCCAAACAAATCCTTGATGCCCGGGAAATTATTAATCACATTTATGTAGACGACAAAGTTAAGGATTACATAGTTGATATTGTACATGCAACCAGGGTGCCTTCGGACTACAAGTTAGAGCTGAAAGAATATATTCAATTTGGTGCATCTCCCAGGGCAACTATTTCGCTGACATTAGCGGCAAAGGCTCATGCATTCATAAAAGGCCGTGGTTATGTTACGCCCCAAGATGTTAAATCCATAGGGGTCGATGTTTTACGTCATAGAATAATTGTTACATATGAAGCTGAGGCAGAGGAAAAAACAAGCGAATGGATCATACAAAAGATTTTTGATGAGCTTCCCGTACCATGATTTGAAATTGATTATTAAAGGACCAAAATGATTCCCAAGGCTCTTTTAAGAAAAATAAGGCAGATTGAGATCAGTACCAATCGTCTTGTGACTGAGACGCTGGCCGGAAGGTATCAAAGTATTTTCAAGGGTCAAGGGATAAACTTCGATGAAGTGCGTGAGTATCAAGCCGGGGATGACGTTCGGTTTATCGACTGGAACGTCACGGCCAGGATGAACCATCCATTCATTAAGAAATTCGTAGAAGAGCGCGAGCTCACGATGATGCTTATAGTAGATTTAAGCGGATCCGGACTATTTGGGTCGGTAGAAAAAACAAAGCGTGAGCTCATGGCAGAGATAGCGTCTGTCCTTGCTTTTTCGGCTATACGCAACAATGACAAGGTCGGATTAATCTTATTTACGGATGAGGTTGAACTTTTTATACCGCCACGCAAAGGCAAGAGACATGTCTTACGTGTTATTCGGGAGATTTTGTTTTTTCAGCCAAGACATTTAGGGACTGATTTAAACAAGGCATTAGAGTTTTTGGTCAAGGTTATTTCGCGCAGAGCAATTGCGATTGTTATTTCTGATTTTCTTGGTCAGACACATCCGACTAAGTCCGACATAACGACCCATCTTCGGCATCGAGTTATAATGTCTGAGACATTGGCTCAGACATCAGTATTAGCCTTAAGCAGGGCAAATCGCAGGCATGATGTTATAGCAGTTCAAGTTCAGGATCCGTATGAGTTAGAACTTCCCAATCTTGGCTTGATAGTTTTGAAAGATGCTGAAACCGGTGAGGTCGTAGAAATTAACACCGGCGACCAGCGTAAACGTCGCGCATTTACTGAACGTCAATTGAAAGTGCAAGCTGAACTCGAAAAAATATTTAAGGCTGCAAGAATTGATGTGATAAAACTCAGGACTGACCGGTCATACATCAGTGAATTAACAAAATTTTTTGAGACACGCGANAAACGGCGCAGACGCGGATGAGTACAAATTCACAACAAAACACCAATTTAACCTCGTTGTATCCTGTCGATGATATTCGGCCTATAAAACCGCCGCTACCAGTGGGATCTGCCTGGTGGGTATTAATATTGATTCTTATTGTAGCGCTAATTTCGTTAATAATGGCAGTAATTATTAAAAAGCGTCAAAAACATAAAGCAGCTTTTCAGAACAACACANAAATCAACTATGTACAATTAGCCCGTGAACAGTTGTCAGCAGCAGAAAAGCTCATGAGTGATAGCAGGCTATTTTGTTTTACAATTTCGACAATTCTTAGACAATATCTTGAGAATGAGCATCAGCTACGTGCACCGGAGCGTACGACTGAAGAATTTCTGATAGAATTAAAGGAATCGAACAAATTAAAACCCCGATTGAAAGCGATGTTGAGTGATTTTTTGGTACGTTGTGATTTAGTTAAATTTGCCAAGCAAGAACCTACATTAAATGAGCTAAAAGAATTGCTAAATATAGCATTGACTATTGTTGAGGAATCCTGTGCACCATCAAAACCTGAAACAGAACAAGAACAACAGGATAATTTAGTACCGGTTAGCAAATGAGATTCATCAATCCATGGTTTTTAATTCTTATTTTATTTCTGCCATTTTTAATGTGGCTAAGAAAGAAATTAATATTAGAGCCAGCATTTTTATATTCATCTGTTCAACTTGTTAAGTGGGTTACAGCGCTGCGGCGTTCCAGGTCAGGGATGTTTCTAAGGATATTACGGTTTCTGGTGCTTTTACTGCTTATTATAGCTATTGCCAGGCCACAACTTGGCGAAGGCAAACAAACTATAAAGGCAAGCGGAATTGATATTGTAGTAGCACTGGATCTATCTGGTTCAATGGCATCGGAGGATTTTGTTTTAAAAAACATCAGAGTCAATCGTTTAACTATGGCGAAGGATGTATTACGGCGGTTTATTGAGAAGAGGCCTGCCGATAGGTTTGGCTTAGTAGTATTTGCAGGCAGAGCCTATTTAGCGTGTCCCCTTACCCTGGACCATGATTTCCTACTGCAACAATTAGATCGATTAGATATTGGAATTATAGAAGATAGCACTGCTATAGGTGCCGGGATTTCAACGGCATTGAATCGACTACGTGTAGTACAATCCAGGAGCAAAATTATTATACTTTTGACAGATGGCCAGAATAATGCCGGCAGGATAACGCCAATAACTGCTGCAGAAGCAGCTGCTGCGCTAGGGGTTAAAATTTATTGTATTGGCGTCGGTACCAGAGGTGCTGCCCCATATCCTACAAAAGATCAGTTTGGTCGCAAATACTATGTTCAAGTCAAAGTAGACATTGACGAAAAGACACTACAAGAAGTCTCAAAAAAAACCGGCGGAAAATACTTTAGAGCAGATAATACAAAAGTGTTAGAAAAAATATTCGATGAAATAGATACGATGGAAAAGACCGAGGCAATCATCAGTAAATATCAAACCTATAAAGATCTTTATATCTGGCCATTAACGGCCGCGCTAATTTGTATGCTGTTGGAGATAGTGTTAGGTCAGACAATATTCAGGAAACTACCATAATCTTTANCAAATTATGAGCTTTGGAAATCCAAATATATTGAAGATTGGTGTGATTATCACCTTGTTGCTAACGGTTTTTATGATCCGTCAATGGCGGGTAAGGCAGGCTTTGATCGGTAAATTTGTGAGGTCGAAGCTTCTGGCAGAACTGACAGTAGGCGTCTCCAAAAATCGTCAGAAACTTCGTTTAGCTATGCTGATATGTGCTACGGCCCTGATTCTGATTGGTATGGCTTCGCCGCGTTGGGGGATGGAATGGCAAGAATCTAATCTAACTGGACTGGACATCGTTGTTGCGATAGACACATCAAAAAGTATGTTAGCCACAGANATTTCACCAGACCGNTTAACCAGAGCAAAGTTAGCAGCGCTGGATATACTGAGGCTATCGACTTCAGACAGGTTGGGGTTGGTAGCATTTGCTGGGTCTTCATTTTTGCAATGCCCGCTAACCTTTGATGACGAAGCATTCAAACAATGTTTGGATGCCTTAGATACCGACATTATTCCTTTAGCCGGGACCGGGATAGCTGATGCTATAAAAACAGCTCAGGATGCGTTCAATACATCAGGTGAAAACGAAAAGGTAATTATTATCCTTTCTGACGGTGAAGATCACCAAGGCNATGCAGTCGAAGCAGCTAAATCAGCTGCTGCTAATGGAATTAAAATCTTTACTATTGGCATTGGCTCACCAGAAGGCGACATAATCAGGGTTAAAGATAATCAAAACAAGACAGAATATCTTAAAGANGAATTCGGTAATGTTGTCAAAACACGTTTAAATGAACAGCTTTTGATGCAGATAGCCCAGGCCGGCAATGGTGCATACACAAGATTGGTCGCGGCAGATACAATTGAAACTTTGTTTTCTCAAGCAATAGCACCTTTAAGACCTGTTACAATAGGCACTAAAACAGATACCAAGACCAAATATTATCAACGGCCCAGAGAACGCTATATATGGTTCATCATACCTGCTTTGATTTTAGTAGCCGCTGAGATGTTTATACCCGACCGNAAATCTGCACCGGGTCACGCTAACAGCCGTATTCCATTAGTTTTATTTAGCTCTGAGCAGTAGTAAACATATGGATACAATAAAATTTAACATAAGTACATTAATTTGCGTGGTTATACTATCTTCAGGCATCATTAATCTGTATGGTGCATCGGCAGGCAAGGCATTTAAAAATTATAAGGATAATAACTACGAAGCCTCACTCTCAGAATATGAAAAACTGCTGGAGACTAAGCAAAATGACCATACATTACATTACAATGCTGGAGTTGCTGCATACCAAGCAGGAAAATTTGATAAAGCTGCTGATCATTTCATGTCGGCGTTGAGCTCTAAAAATAAAAAAATCCAACAACTTTCCTGGTANAACCTGGGTAATAGCCTGTTTAAACAAGGAGAAAAATCTCAGGACCTCGACGAACAAATAAAAAAATGGGAACTAGCATTAAAGAGTTATGATTCGGCTATAAAACTCAATACAAACGACTACGATGCCATATTTAATCGGGACTATGTCCAAAAAAAACTGGNACAGTTAAAGGAAAAAAAACAACAAATGCAGCAAAACGAGCAACAGGGTGATAATAAAAAAGATAATAAACAAAATGAGCAGCAAAAAAATCAGACTTCAAAAGATAACCAGAATTCAGGCAATCAACAGTCTCAAGGACAGTCAACACAAGCTCAGCCACAGGAAACCAAAAACGCAGAGGCCGAACAAAAAAATCGAGATCAGAATGATACTCAAGCTTCAATGTCTCAAACTCAAAACACTTCCTCTCCAACTAATGGTGTTACCAATCAAATTTCTCAGCCAAACAAGGCCGAGCAAGGCAGGATTACCCCACAAGAAGCAGCTCAATTATTAGACGCGCTGAAGGCAGATGAACGTGCTCTTTTATTCAAGGCAGAGCCAAAAAAGCAAGGATCCACGGGCTATATGAAGACATGGTGATATACCTGACGTCAAGGTCTTTTCTCCCGAGCTATTTTTCAATCATGCCGATTTAACAGTTCAAAAATAATTTATACTCAAGTCCTTACCAAAGGCCTTGCTTGTGATTTGATTAAGAGATTTTCATTGAAAAAAACGTTAGGCTTTACTATTCTTTTAGTTATGTTTGCATCTAATGATTTTTTTGACTTATCTCATACAGCGCACCCAGCAATATTTAACAATTGTGAATTTGTTTGGGACGTACTTAAAAAAATTAAAGATTACGTGGCAACACATCTTCAGCCGGCGGTTCTAGGTAAACTAGAGGGTCACGCCTGGATTGGTGATAATGTTTTTATCGGAGAGGGGACAATAATTGAAGACGGCGTCATGATTAAAGGTCCAGCGATAATTGGCAAGAATTGCGAAATCCGCCACAATGCGTACATTCGTGAAAATGTAATCATAGGCGACAACTGTGTAATTGGAAATTCATGTGAGCTAAAAAATGCGCTACTTTTTAACAACTGCCAGGTACCGCATTTTAATTATGTAGGTGATTCAGTTCTTGGTTTTAAGGCACATTTAGGAGCCGGAGTAAAAATTTCAAATGTAAAATTGGTCCCGGGAAATATTATTGTGGAACACAACGGACAACGGTATGACACTGGGCTGAGGAAGTTTGGAGCGATAATAGGGGATCGTTCTGAGGTTGGATGCAATGCAGTACTGAATCCAGGGAGTGTGATCGGAAGGGATTGCGTTATTTATCCAAACACGTTTTGGCGTGGCGTTTTGAGCAGCGAAAGTATTGTTAAGAATAAAGGGAACCTCGAAATTGTGGTTAAACTTGCGCGCAAAAAAGACTAATGATCACAACATCAAGTGTCTTCTGCCAATCAAAACTGATCAGCTCAATTATCTGTATCCCCAGCCGAATCTTGGGCTAATGGGCCAATAAACCATTCCGGCTTTTCCGATAACTTTTTCTCTTGGGAAACTCCCCCATGCTCTTGAATCAAGGCTATTTAATGTATTATCGCCAAAGACCAGGAAATGGTTTGTTGGCACAATGAACTCGGCGGTTTCATCTGGGAATAGTGGNGCCAGAGCAGGATTTCTTTTTGCTTGTTCAGCTATAAATCCATTTACATGGCCTGAATATTGGCTTTCAGCAGGTGGTCCAGAAAAGGAATAGATATTCTCAAAATTTGGCACTGAGGCATCGAGTCTTTTATCATTAATAATTATATGTCTATCGTTTCCTATACGAACGTGTTCGCCTCCAAAAGCTACAAGCCTTTTAATGTAAAATGTGTTTTGCTGGATACCAGATATNCCTGTGGTTTCGAAGATAACAATTTCTCCACGTCTAGGATGTCTGAAATTATAAACCAACCGATTAACAAACAAGTGATCACCAGAGACCACCTTTAGTTTGACAATTTCCTCGCCAACCTTGAATTGCATTCCTGGTTTGACTCCGGCAAGTAATAGCACTGGATTAATATCGTAAAACGTGGAAACTCGGGGAAGGGCCGATGGTCGGTATATTATTGAATACCATTGATTACCTACTTTAAATCGTTGTCTTGTGAAAAATAAAAAGAATTTCTCCTGTGGGCAGACCTCGTCAAAGGTCCCGTCTTCTTTAGCCACGATGTGATAGTATGTAACGCCGTTAAATATTTTTTGAACAAATCTTGATAGTGGCCCAGGAATTTTTACATCTGGTTTATCTTTTAAATTTTCAAAAGTAATTCCGTACAAGGTCGGCTGCATGGATCCTGTAGGAATCTTCATTGGCTGGAAAAAGAACGTCCTGAAAGCCAAGACAACAACGAGTGCGACCAGTATAGTTTCAACGTTTTCACGAATGGCAGGATTAGGATATGGTTTAAGCCATTTATTCGCCACGGTATCGAGGGTGTCGACAGCATTTTGGATTTCTGTGAGTGGGGCTCCGGACTTTAAAGCTTTTTTAAGTTTGTCTGCTGCATNATTAATTTCTGAGATAGCAAGTTCGGATAACAGGTCTCGCTGAGCACTCAGAGTACGCAGTACATAGTTACGGAACTCTGCAGCGTTGCGAACTTTTTTAGAAAACAACCATCGTAATATATACATAAGTTATGCTTTTAGAACTTCAATAAACGCTTCCTGTGGGATATTGACCTGGCCGATAGCCTTCATGCGTTTTTTGCCTTCTTTTTGTTTTTCCAACAATTTTCTTTTACGGGTGATATCACCGCCATAGCATTTTGCAGTAACGTCCTTGCGTAACGCACGAACGGTTTCTCTAGCGATAATCTTTCCACCAATTGCAGCCTGAATAGCGACCTGGAACTGTTGTCTGGGGATAACATCACGCAATTTGGCAGCGAGGGCACGGCCACGGCTCTCGGCCTTGTCTCTATGAACGATGCATGAAAAGGCGTCAACCGGTTCTCCGTTAACTAACATTTCAAGTTTGACCATATCAGACGGCTCATAGCCATCGTGCTGGTAATCCATCGACCCATAACCATGGGTAATACTTTTTATTCGATCATGAAAATCAATCAGGATTTCATTTAATGGCAGGCGGCAAGTTAGCATGAGTCGTTGAGGATCGATAGTCTCNGTTTGAATAACACTTCCACGTTTTTCCATTACAAGATTCAACAGGTCTCCAATGTACTCATTAGGTGAAATAACAAAGGCCTTNACCATTGGCTCTTCAATATGATCAATATACGTAGGTTCTGGCAGATGTGCCGGATTATCGATATCTTTTACCTCGCCGTTTGTCAAATATACCTTATAAACTACGCTTGGGTACGTAGCAATGATATCCATATCATATTCTCGACGCAATCGTTCCTGGACGATTTCCATATGCAGGAGACCAAGAAACCCACATCTGAACCCAAAACCCAGAGCAACTGAACTTTCTGGTTGATACACAAAAGCTGGATCATTCAACTGCAATTTTGCCAGGTTTATCTTCAAATGCTCATAATCTGATGCATTTATCGGATAGATTCCGCTAAAAACCATTGGATGCATTTCCTGAAAACCTTCCAATGGTGGGGATGGTTTCTTGGCATCGGTTAAGGTATCCCCCATTTTAACATCGAGGGGGCTTTTGATATTTGCTGTAAAATAGCCAGTTTCACCAGTCTGAAGTTTATCTCTTAGATATGGTTTAGGATTGAAACTGCCAACTTCTTTAACCTCCAAAGTCTTTCCTGAATGTAAAAGTTGGACATGCATTGACGCTGAAATCTCGCCATTAAAAATCCTGATGTAATTAACGACCCCCTTAAATGTATCGAAATACGAATCAAATACTAGTGCTTGTAATGAATTAACATTTGTGGGCTTGGGTGGTGGGATCCTGTGAATTATTGCTTCTAAGATCTCTTCGATCCCGATACCTTCTTTTGCGCTAGCTAATATAGCCTCTTCTGCAGGCAAAGCCAGGATTTCTTCAAGCTGTGTTTTTACCATCGGAATATTAGCATGCGGTAAATCAATTTTATTTATGACAGGAATAATTTGGAGGTTCTTTTTCACTGCCAGATGGTAATTCGCCACGGTTTGAGCTTCAACGCCCTGAGATGCATCCACGATAAGTAATGCTCCTTCACATGCACTCAAGCTCTTAGTAACCTCGTAACTAAAATCTACATGCCCAGGTGTATCAATCAGATTCAATTCATAAGTCTCACCGTTTTTAGCGGTGTAATACATTGTAACCGGATGCGCCTTAATGGTAATCCCTCGTTCCCGTTCCAGGTCCATGGAATCAAGCAATTGCTCACGCATTTCCCTTTCACTAATTGTGCCCGTACGGTATAACAGTTGATCTGACAACGTAGTTTTACCGTGATCAATATGAGCTATTATACAAAAATTTCTTATATGTGATATGTCCATGGTACCGTTTCGTACTACCTCAAATTGAGCTTATTCTAAGTTCAATTTAGGCATTACGCCTATCTTGCATACAATAAATAACCATAATTTTTACCAAGTGAAGTTAAATTTCTTTAAAACCTGCCAAAATCACAAAAAAATTATATGCATTTTGTTTGCGAAAGTTAAATAAATATTCCTGGGGCATCATGTCCGAATTACCATTGACAANAACTTCTAAGCCGGGTCCCCAAAGCTTTAGAACTCAAAACCATAAATGTTGATCTTCGAGTGCTCGATTGTGGCACTATAATATCCTGCTCATGAAAAAAT
>JGI24721J44947_10010731_pt1 | contig 11566 bp, 10 predicted proteins | sample YelNatPaOPGAMG01_FD_44947 | JGI IMG/M metagenome (IMG submission 44947)
GGTGAATGATGCTTTGTCCTATATTGATCCCCATTCAAGCTATGTTCCAGTAGAAATAATCAACGTCGTAAAATATGACTGATTATTTCTTATAGTGGTCTATCGCTGCTCTACACATTGAAAACAGAAGACCATACTTATCATTCGACCTTACGAAAGCAGATGTGAGAAGCACTCCATCTACGCCTAGGTCAAAAGCTCTAGAAACATCATCCATGTCAGTTATGCCTGCACCACACAGTATTGGGATATTCAGAGATAACTCATTCACTAGCTCGACGGTTTTTGTAATAATTTCAGGCTTAGCTTTTGCCACACTGATCCCAGTACCGATGAGTTCAGGTGCCTCGACGGCTAAAAAGTCTGGCCTAAGAGCAGCACCAGCTATAGAAGTGAAAGGAGTATCAGTGCAAAGAACAGAGACTAAATCCTCCGCCCGAAGAGCAGCAATTGCTTTTGCAATATCCATTAGTAGTAATCTTTTTTCAGAGTGATTCAGCAGGCTTCCAACTCCACCAGCTTCTTTAACCGCATATGCAGTAATGTGTCCTGTGTAATTTCCGGGATCCTCTGCGTCTACATGCTGAGCCAATATTGGTATCTTCACCCTTCTTGATAATCTATATATGTCTGTGGCCTGTGCAGCTATGGCTACCGTGATTCCCGTGTCTCTACTAACCTTTTCAGCAATTAATGCTAGATTCTCAGCCTGCTGTCCCGTTGTTTCTCTATGACTCTTAAAGTTCAATATTATTATTGGTAGTTCAAGCCTCATTCCCAAGTTTCACGACTTATAAATTACGTTCCATAAAATAACTTCTTCGCATGTCTATGTCTCGTAGAATAGAAACATTTTAATAAGGTCAGAAGCATTTATCAGATTGAGCTATGAATAAACACGCAGTAAACAATCCATTCATACCCCATAACGAGGAAGAAATCGCTGAAATGATGCAAAATCTAGGGATAATGTCTTCAGAAGAACTCTTTAGAGACATACCAAGTGAATTTATAATTAATAAAGAGCCGGATTTCGAGGGGCCCCTTTCGGAAAAAGAAATGATAAGTCGGATCTTTAGCATTGCTTCCAAAAATATGACCTTCCCGAAACTAGAGCTACACATTGGCCAGGGAGCCTATCTGCGATATGTACCCGCCGTTGTTAAGGAGATACTGAGAAGGAGCGAATTCCTAACTTCATACACGCCATACCAGCCAGAGGCATCTCAAGGAATGCTCACGGCTCTTTTCGAGTATCAAAGCTTAATGGCCGAGCTGCTTGATTTAGAAATTGTTAACTCCTCAATGTATGATTGGTCAACTGCGCTAGCTGAGGCTGGCAGGATGGCTATAAGACTAACCGGAAAAAAGAAGATACTTGTCGGTAGGTATATCTTTCATGAGAGATTAGAAACTCTAAATACATACATCGAGCCTATGGGTGGATCTATTAAAGAAATAGGATACACAAGTGATGGAAAACTCAAAGTCGACGAACTTAAGCAGAGTCTAGATGATTCGGCTGCCCTCTATATCGAGTATCCTAACAGCCTCGGATTTATAACTCAAAACCTAGACGAGCTGGCAGAAATTGTACACGCCAAGGGTGCATATTTTATTGTTGGTGTTGAGCCTACAGTTTTAGGAGTCCTCAAGTCGCCTGGTGAAATTGGCGCCGATATCGCGGTGGGTGAGGGCCAGTCGCTTGGACTTCCACTTTCCTTCGGAGGGCCATCACTTGGGATTTTTGCGTGTAAGGATGATCCCAAAATGCTGAGGAATATGCCTGGAAGGTTGATAGGAATGACTGAGGATGTAAATGGGGTTGATCGATGTTTCACTATGGTTCTTCAAACAAGGGAGCAGCACATAAAGAGAGAGAAGGCCACCTCAAACATTTGCACTAACCAGGCTCTAATGGCGATAGGTGTGGCTGCCTATCTCGCATTGTTGGGTAGAAATGGGCTAAGAGAGCTAGCTGAGTATATATTGACTTTGACGAGCATCGCGATGAAAAAATTCGCCGAGTTAAGATTTGTAAAAATCCCGCTTCAAGGGATACCGCACTACCAAGAATTTGCATATTCTGTAAGCGGATTAACAGCATCCCAATTGCTTAAGAAACTGCTAGAAAAAGGAATAATCGGCGGGTTTAATATCTCCGAACTCTATCCGGAGTTTGGAGAGTCGATAGTTACTTGTTTTACGGAGGTCCATGACCTAAGATCTGTGGAAAATTACGTTGCTGCCCTGACGGAGGTGGCTGTAAAATGAGCGAAGATTTCAGACAAGCAAGATGGAAGGAGCCTCTCCTGTTTGAGATCGCGAGGAAAGACGCAGATCGTTACAGGCCTGTTGATTGGAGCGATGAGCTATGCAAATATAGAAGCATTGCGATGGATACAATACCGAAGAATCTACTTAGAGGTGAGCCTAACCTACCGACGGTCTCAGAGGTAGAGGTTGTCCGTCACTTTACCAGGCTGACCCAGATGAATTACAGCGTCTCAACAGGATTTTATCCACTAGGAAGCTGCACAATGAAGTACAATCCAGTTGGGAATGAAGAAGCCGTGATGATTAATGAGCTGCTTAATGCTCATCCGTTACAAGACTTATCGACTGTCCAAGGCTGCCTAGAGATACTTTACAGGCTAGAAAAGATGCTATGCACAATTACAGGCATGGATAGATTCACGTTTGCTCCTGCAGCTGGGGCACATGGAGAATTTACAGGGTGCTTAATAATGAGAAAGTATCATCTCGATAAGGGAGAGAAAAGAAGAGTGATAATTGTTCCCGACTCTGCTCATGGTACAAATCCTGCCTCAGCATCGATGGCTGGNTTTGAGGTCGAGGAGGTCGAGTCAGATAAGAATGGCATGGTGAGTGTNGAGAAACTGAGAGAAATAATGGGGGAGGACGTTGCTGGACTGATGCTAACAAATCCAAACACAATCGGCGTATTCGAGGGTAGAATCAAGGAGATAGTCGAGATCGTCCATTCCTATGATGGATTACTATACTATGATGGGGCCAATCTAAACGCGATTGCCGGCATAGCTAGGCCTGGAGACATGGGTTTTGACATTGTACACCTAAACCTCCATAAAACATTCTCAACACCCCATGGAGGAGGAGGTCCCGGCTCGGGCCCGGTAGGAGTTAAAAAGAGACTAATCGAATATCTACCACCCCCATTAATATCATACTCTCCAGAAAAAGGGTATTATTTTGAGCCCGTAGGTAATAAGTCAATCGGACGGATAAGATCATTTCACGGAAACTTCCTAGTCTGTGTGAAGGCATATGCATATTTACTGAGGCTCGGATGGCGAGGGCTAAGAGAGGCGTCGGAGATGGCTGTACTCGCGTCGAACTACCTCCTCTCGAAGATAAAATCAATTGAAGGAGTCACCGTGCCGTACGCTCCAGACATCCCAAGGAAGCACGAGTTTGTGGTCAGTTTTAAAAAACTGCTTAAGGAAACTGGCGTCTCAACGAAGGATGTGGCCAAGAGACTGCTGGATTATGGATTCCATGCACCGACAATTTATTTCCCACTAATAGTAGAGGAGGCATTCATGGTCGAGCCAACTGAGACAGAGCCTAAGAGGGAGCTAGACAGATTTGCGGAGACCCTAAGACAAATAGTTAAAGAGGCATACACAGATCCGGAAAAAGTAAAAAATGCGCCCCATAACACGTCAGTAAGAAGGGTAGACGAGGTGAAGGCCAATCATCCCCGTTCGCTTACATTGAGCTGGAAAATGTATACAAAGAAGTCTCAAAGTGTTAGTAAGGGAGAGACGCAATGAAGCTAAGAGAGCCGGTCTTATTTCCAATTCACGAAAAATCCGCTAAAGAAATAACCGAGTTTGAGGGATGGCGTACACCGCTGTTCTACAGGTCACTAAAAGAGGAACACTACGCCGTTAGGAACAACGTAGGAGTATTCGACGTAAGTCACATGAAGAGGACACTGATCTCAGGAGCAGGAGCAACTGAGTACCTCTCCGAGATACTGACCATTGATGCTTCAAGACTTAAAGTTGGGAAAATGAAATATTGTTTACTGCTTAATGAACGTGCAGGCATTATTGATGATGGCACAATTCTGAGGGTGGGTGATAATGAATACGTCTTGACTACAAATGCGGCGACTGACCATAAGGTTCACGAATGGATTAGGAGTTTCACCAAACCATCGATAAATATAGAAGACATAACGGATAAAACAGCACTAGTAGCCATACAGGGGCCGCGTGCAGTTGAGTTAGTATCCAAGCTGCTTAATTTCGATGTGAGTGGTCTAAAGTGGTTTACTGGACAGTTCCTTAAACATGCGGGAATCGACATAATTGTAACTAGGAGTGGATATACNGGAGAGGATGGATTCGAGTTTCTTATAAAGACTGACAATTATCAGGAGGCAGGGAAGATATGGAATGAAATAATTTCGCTAGGCGCAGTTCCCTGCGGCCTAGCTGCTAGAGACGTATTGAGACTAGAAGCAGGATATCCACTTTCACAAGTTGACTTTGATGATTCGATAACACCTATAGAAGCCAGGCTTGAGTGGGCTATACAAATAAATGGACACGAATTCATCGGTAAGAAGGCATATCAAGAAAAAACTCAGCATCCACCTGAGAAACTACTTGTAGGGGTGGAGCTCGAGGAGCCGGGAATTCCTAGGAGAGGGATGAAACTATTCGAAGACGAAAACGAGGTAGGATATATAACTAGCGGGAACTTATCACCATCTCTAAAAAGAGGAATTGCTCTAGGCTATGTCTCGGGCAAAATTGTTGAAAAAGACCGAAAAATATTGGTAAAACTAAAGGAAGAATGCAGAACAGCAAGGATAAGACTGGCACCGTTCATCAGCCTGAAGATTCCAAGGTAAAAATCTTGAGTAAAGAAGAAGAGATTTTAATTAAGATTATTAAAAAGATTGGAGAAGAAAGGAGAGAAGAAATAGAGAAGAGAATTACCCAGCTCATCGGCGAGAATCCTCGTTTAACACGTCTGGGTGCTCTTTATCTAATCGGCGAAGAACTCGGCGTGTTTGAAGCTTCACGCGCAGAAGAATACGTGGTACCTCTCGGTAAACTTGTCGGAGGACTCAACAATGTCAATGTTGTGTGTAGAGTACTTGGCACGAGGGGACCATTAAAATCCGGCTCAACTGAGTACGCATACATGAGGCTAGGCGACAACACTGGCGTAGTATCCGCGATTGTCTGGAGCGAGCCGTTGAGAAAGATGGCGGATATGAATATTCTTGTCGGGGACGTCTTGTTCATTAAAGAAGCATATACAAAGGAAGGAGTGGATGGAAAGACAGAACTTCACTTAGGAAAAAACGCTATAATCAAGAAAATTGAGGACGCGGATATTCAACCTCTAGAAGCATTTTTTAAAGAAGAATTACCAACCGAAAAGAGAGGATTNGAGCTAGACGTCAAAGCAAAGATAATTGGACTCTCAGACGAATTTGCAATTGATCTCAAGCGCGAGACAANAACTTTGAGAGAAGCACTATTACTAATGGGAAAAAGAATATTAGGCATGACTGCTTGGAGAGAACACGTTAACCTATTAAAAAGCCTCATGCCAGGACAAATAGTTTTGATTTCTGGAGCAAAGTATGTAAAACGTAGCTTAAGCATCACGCCTAAAACATGCATTGTGCCGATTGACGCTACCACTGATTTATCATTACCAGAGCTGAAGATAACTATTCTTGATATAGTAGGGTCAAAAGACAGTGACAACATCTACATAATAGCGTGTTCAGATTATGTACTCTTTGCCAAACACCCTAACCTAGAGTTGGGAAAGAGCTACCTCGTAAAAAAATATGAGCTTATTTATGAAGATAGAAAATGGCTACTAGTGCCATTCGAATTGGGCGAAAAGCTAGACGCAGATGTGCAGAACCTCCAGACTACATACACTTTAAGAGAACTTTCAGAAGATTTATCCTACGTCTGCGTCGAAGGACGAGTTGGGATAAAGACTCCGCTCGCTACGCAGAAGTCGAAAAGTGGAGAGGAGATTGAGACCCTTAACTTTTGGTTAAGCGATGGCGAAAGAAACATTTATTCAAGAGTTTTTGGCAAAAATGCTGCTGTCCTCAACAATATTCCTGAAGGTAGTAAAGTGCGACTCAAATGGATTAAAGTCCGAAAGACTAGGTTTGGTAGCTTAGAAGTTATTTTAGACGACGTATCAAAGGTTGAGAGGCTTAAGGAAGATTAATGTCAGTGGAGTCTTTTATGTTCTTTACTGAAAAGTCACCAAAATCCTGAGTCTCTTTTTCGGTTGGCATTGACTCTGATCCGTATCTGTATCCGCTCAGTATTGATGCTTGTGCGCTCAGATTGCGCAGCTCCAGTACTCTTAAGGGTGGCCCGATACTTATTCCTTTGTTCCTCACAATTTCGAAGGTGTAGATAGTTGAGTCGGCTGGCGACCACCTCATCTTTCTTACGTATAGTGTTCTGATTAGCCTGCCTCCCACTCTGACGAGACCTATCACGATTACGCCGGATGATAGGTATTCTTCATAGCCGAACCTGCTCAGCTTGTTCGAGCCTGTTGGGATATCGCATGTGATAACCGTGGTTGCGCCTATTCTCTCCTCTAGGAATAGAATTATCTCGCGAATATATTCGCGCACTGCAAATTCATCTCCTGCTCCAAAAGCCATGGCAGAGATTGGGTCTAACACGATTCTAGAGACCTTGCCTCCTCTAGTCATTTTAATTATTGTATCTATGTATGCTTTGCTGTCCTTCCTGTATTTGCCGAGGTCTTCGGAGTATATCCTTATCTCAAATGGGTAAAAATGTCCTGCCTTGTAATAGCTCCAAAAATCCCAGCCCAAAGTTAATGCGCCGTCAAGCACTGCAGATATTCTCTCGTCTAGAGATACATATGCGACGTCTTCGCCTTTTTGGAGCCCATCCATTAAAAACTGCAGACTCATGATTGTTTTGCCAACACCTGTCTCGCCAGTTATGAGGTATGTCTTCCCCCGTATGAATCCTCCACCGAGTATTCTGTCCAGCATGGGTATGCCAGTAGAGACTCGTTCGATCAGCATTACAGTATTAGATAGTATAAGGATTATTTAAGTGAAACCCTTACAGGCTATCCGAATATGCTACCAAAACCTGCTAGGGCACTCTCATCCTCTTCCTGAAGCTTTTTTAATACTTCTTCTACCTCTTTGGCCTCAATTTCTTTTGCTGATTCACCGATGATTTCTTTTATTCGTTTAAGCTGCTCCTCGGTGCCTATCACTCTTATATAGTATCCTTCTCTCCCTGTCAAAAGCTTGGCATCCTTGAACACGATGTTGGCCCTAGAGGTTATTTCATCGCTAAATAGTGTCTGTCTTACCTTTTCTAAATCCTCCCCTGAGATTAAATAAACTTGCTGGCCCTCCATGACCGACTACGTCAATTCATGTTTGAGCTACTATATTAATGCATCATGCGGCCGGTGAAAATTTATCTACATGGGCATTGGAGGATAGAGATCGCTGAGAATCTTGACTCTTAATGAGGGGGCAATAGTGAAGAAGATAGACGACCTAGGATTTGAGACTGGGATTATCTATGAAACCATAATTACATCAATGGATCGTCTTGGCAAGCCTCACGCCGCAACTATGGGGGCATCATTCGAGAAGTCGGGCGGCTCAGTGCTATTCAGGATTAAGGCCTACCCTTCAAGCAAGACTGGAGAGAACTTATTACTCACACCTTTCGGCGTCTTAAACGTCACTGACCCAGAACTGCTTGTGGAGGCGGCACTTGACTTATGCGCAGAATTTGATTACGCCGAGTCAAATTCCATCAAGGTGCCACGACTAAGTAGGGCTACGGCTTGGATCGAGTTCAGGGTTATTAACGCTACGAGACGTGACGAGCTGGTAGAGTTTACATGTTCGCCATTATACGTGGGACACCTCGAAGTGAAGCCTAAACCATACACGAGGGCGGTATTTGCATTAATAGAGGCTGCCATTCACGCCTCGAGGATCAAGCCCTACAAGGAGATGGGACTCTCGGATAAGGCCTCAGAGCTATACGAGTCAGTCAAGAAGTATTTAGAGATAGTCGAGAGAGTTGCACCAAACTCGAGATATGCATTAATAGCCCGCAAAATTAGGGAGAAGTATCTTTAGATTTTGAAAAACTGTCTCTAAACAAGAATAAAATGTCTATCAAGATCACTGTAAAAATTATTAGATAACTAATTGGGTAGTAGCGTTCGTCTTTTAAAGCCAGTGCTAGGTATCCAAGCCCCGTCCAGTAGGGAATTTTTATGCCAGTCCACTTTCCCATTATCTGATCCTTAGTTATGGGTGACCAGGGGTCGGGATCCCTGTTTGCGTCTCCCTTAGTTATAATCCCAGCTGGTGTCTTGGCAATAGCCCTGTGAATGATTGGTGTATCGTAGCCCCACACCTTGAAGACTATTACGTCTCCATTTTCTGGAGACGCCCTAATTGCGTCGTAGTCAACGCCCGTTATTACGAGTATATCGCCTACCTCTATGACTGGCCTCATGCTTCCAGATTTCACGACAACTAGTGGAGAGGGCGTACCCATAACTACTCCAATTAGCAGGAATATCATTATTGCTAGGAATACTGTAGTTCCTAGCAACAATAAGCTTCGAGCCACTCCCTCGCAAAGGCTCAAACGTTTTTCTTTATCGGTTTCCGCTGGGGTCTCTTCCAATCCGTGCCTCCACCTCCACGAGCTGCACCTCTTCTAGGAGCCCTAACCCTAAATGACATCACTAAGCTGAAGATAGCGATACCTCCCAATGAAGCTGAAGCGATTAAAGACGTGAGTAATTGCAGGTTGTTGGTCCTTTCTGCTAAGAGGACCTTGGATCCCACTTCATTAACGGCTATTGAGTAGGAGTATTTCTTTCCCTCGATCGTGTATTCTACGTCATATTCGCCCTTTGCGAGAGAGACTATGACTTTTCCTTCACTATCAGTACTGCCAGTCGTTATCAATTTATCATCACGTACAAACTTAACATCTATGCCTGATATTGGATTCTCAGCCAAGTCGATTACAAATAGCGATACCTCATAGACCTCTGTCGGTATGCTTACTTGCGTGGGCCCGTTGTGTTGAACCATCTTCTCACCCACCTTTACTCCCTGGTACTCGACCCAGACATTGTAATTCGAGGCGGGCAGCTTGTACTGGAAAACTCCGTCCTTAATATCGCCAGCAACTATTTCTTCGCCGTCTTTTTCAAAATGGATACGCGCATTTTCGAGTGGTACGTCTCCTCTCTCAGTCGATTTGTAGGCGTTTACCTTCATCGTATAAATCTTCGCGACAATTTCGATTAACTGACCGTCCCGCTCTATCTTAAGAGAGTCTTCATACACAGTCACTGTTAGGTACTTTACCCTGATAGTCATTGTTCCGTTAGGTACTAGGTTTGCGGTGATTGTGCCATTCTTATCCAACTTTCCTTCTAGTTTATAGTCTCCCACAGATCCCTCAAGCCCACCATTGATCAGAGGCTCTTTTTCGCCGTCCAGCACTTTTATCCCTACCTTATACACTCCGGTGCCAGATATTGTCAACGTGGTCCTAGTTGGCGAGAGCTCCTGAGGGCTGGAATAGACTCTTACTCCCTTGTAGTAGATGGTTGTTGTGACGCTAGTAAGTGGAACTTTCTCGAAGACCGCCGCTCCATCGCTGTCGGTCATCTTGGTGCTTTTATAGTCCCCTACAGACAACACGATGCTGGCACCTACTAGTTTATTCTCTGCGGAGTAGTCTAGTGCGGTAACTTTTACGTCTGACACGGAGGCAGTAATTTCAAATTTTGACTTATCGACCGATTCTTTCTCTATGACCCCCTCAGCGACCTGTATATTCATGTAGTAGAATCTGTAGTTGTATCTTAGTCGTAATAGTCCCTTTATGGTTGTGGAGTCCTCCGAGACATCGATTTCTCCTATCTTTTCTCCATTGCTAAACATTAATACTAGCTTTCCACTTAGTGGCTTATTATCGAGTGATAACGCAGTAGTCTTTAACTCCTTTGAGTCTGGAGTTATCGTATAGATTGTTTGATGCTGAAGAGCCTCTAAGGTTCCAGACCCAACAACATCAGAGTCGAGTAATAGCTCGTAACTGTACTTGACCAGCGGGTAGTCACGATAAGTTATAGATCCCTCGGCTAATCTTTTTTCAACTTGGAAATTCCCAATCTTTATTCTCAGAGACATGTCCGATGAGGTTTCTTTAAGCTTGCCGAATAGCTCGCTGGTGGATACCTTGATGCTGAAATCTCCAATTGAGCCGGTTATGGACATTGCGCCTATGTCTGCTCCCTTGATGACACCGCTGTAGATCTCCGATCCCTCGAACAGAACTTTAAGTACATAGTCGCGGTTACCATAAACTATTCCGAAGTTAAGTATGCCTTCATTTGTAGTTGCTTCTGCGTACGTTTTGCTGTCATACATTAATTTGCCTTTAAAGGTGAACCCCACAGCGGTGTTTCCAGACTTGCTCTTTATGTTTACTATAAGAGATTTTAATGGAAGATTCACGTCCATTATCTTGTTATTATTTAAGGTGAATGGGTCAGACTCGTACACGTATTCGGATCTATACTCAACCTTGAAGACGTAAGATCCAGACGGGAGGAGCTTGAATGTTGCATTGCCATCGGCCCCAGACTGTACAGAAGCGAATGGCTCTCCTGTCGCCTGCCCTCTCCACAGCTTCACTACAACGCCCTTGACTGGCAGTTGGGAGCTGTCTTTNAGACGAAGCGTGAGCCGGTAAAGATTTAGGGTAAGTGTGAACTCATATTTATCGGAAAGATTAATTTCCTTAGAGTCGGTCACCGCTAATTTGTCCTCATACTTTATGTCCACCCGATAGGTCGTTCCATTAGGCAGGTTCTCAAACACTACATAGCCATTGCTATCCGTGACTTTCCTCTTATCCACCTTGGGAGTGGTTTCGCTGGAAGTAATGTTTACCTTAGCGTTGGGTACTGGGTCGAGCCCTCCGTAAGACATTATCCTAATCTTTACATTAAATACACCTACGCGGATCGTCTTGGGGGGTGATGTACAGTTCAAATTCTCTACACTTCCAACTTCCCTCCCCAAATAAATTGCCTTGAGAGTGTATGTTTCATTCTTCCAACCTGTTAAAGTAACTTTGCCATCAGAGCCAGATGTCCCACTATCCACAACATCGCCTGTCGAGTTGATGAGCTGGACCTTGACATCCTTTAGCGGCGACCCATGATAATTCTGAATAGTGAGTGAAAAAGTTACTGAATTTGTGTCATTTGCATTTGCTGGAATGGAGAATGATTGGAGTAAAATCAGTAAGGTCGTCAGAGTTGTTAGGAGGATTGCTTGACTTGATTTCATTTATGGAAAATCTGAACTTGGAGAGTTTTAAGCATTATCATCGCCTAGGCGGTAGGTAATATGCCAAGTGTTAAAATCACTGTTCATGTGGGGGTTTGTGGTTACCGGCCG
>JGI24721J44947_10010744_pt1 | contig 11560 bp, 12 predicted proteins | sample YelNatPaOPGAMG01_FD_44947 | JGI IMG/M metagenome (IMG submission 44947)
AGAAGCAATCTCTCTGCTTGGGCGGGAGACTGCTTCACTTCGTTCGCAGTGACAACTACCGAACCGTCATTGCGAGAGAACGTTCTTTGCGACCGAAGCATTCGCCATGCTTGAGTGGGAGACTGCTTCACTTCGTTCGCAGCAACTGACATCTACCGAACCATCATTGCGAGAGAGCGTTCTTTGCGACCGATGCAATCTCCATGCCAGAGCGGAAGACTGCTTCACTTCGTTCGCTGTGACAACAAACTGTCATTGCGAGAGAGCGTTCTTCGCGACAGAAGCAATCTCTCTGCTTGGGCGGGAGACTGCTTCACTTCGTTCGCAGTGACAACAAACTATCATTGCGAGAGAACGTTCTTCGCGACCGAAGCAATCTTCATACCTGAGTGGGAGACTGCTTCACTTCGTTCGCTGTGACAACTACCCAACCGTCATTGCGAGAGAGCGTTCTTTGCGACCGACCTCCTCCTGTTTTGTGTTTTCCAATTTCAGAATATCTCGAAAATCTTTAATAATATTCTGACATTTTTTAGCTATTTTATGATATAATAACCTATACAATACATTGACATTATCAATACATCATTAATCTGGATAAAAAAGGAAAAATATGAAAAATACTCGCTTGCTGACAATCTTTGTGATTGTTTTCGTGGATTTACTCGGTTTTAGTTTAATCCTCCCTTTACTGCCCTACTATGCCGAATCGTTTGGCGCGACACAATTTATCGTCGGGCTTTTAGTTGCATCCTATGCTGCTGCCCAGCTTCTTGGTGCACCTCTCCTGGGGCGCTTCTCTGATCGCTATGGGAGAAGACCCATTCTATTATTATCGGTGGCTGGCACCGTTCTCAGTTTTATCCTATTAGGATTTGCCCAGCCAATCGGTCAGTGGTTTGGAGATATCTTTTCGCCTAAATTCACCAACTTATTTATCATTGGCGTGCTATTCATAAGCCGTATTCTGGATGGGCTGACTGGTGGGAACATCACGGTTGCCCAAGCTTATATCACCGATGTCACGGATGAACAAGATCGGGCAAAAGGTTTGGGTTTAATCGGCGCGGCTTTTGGACTGGGATTTATTCTCGGTCCGGCCATTGGCGGCGCTTTGAGTCAAACCAGTTATAGCCTGCCGGCCTTTATCGCTGCTGGTGTCGCATTGATTAATTGGATTGCCATCTATCTGTTTTTGCCGGAATCATTAACTCAAGCCAGACGCCAATATGCCGCCGAGCATCAACGCCCCCCGATCAACGTGCAAGCTCTTTTACAAGCTTTAAAGCGCCCAAAAGTAGGTCCACTTTTGCATGTCCGGTTGTTCTACGCTCTGGCTTTTTCAACATTCCAAAGTGTATTTTCCCTATTTGCCCAACAAATTGGGTTGAACGCCAGAACCACGGGGTTCATCCTTGCCTATGTGGGCGTTTTATCGGTCATTGTTCAGATTGGGTTAATTGGTCCCCTTACTCGCCGCTTTCGAGAAAATGTTTTATTGATTAGCGGGCTTTGGATCATGATGGCTGCACTCCTTTTTTGGGCATTTTCGACCAATCTGATTTTATTACTGGTGGTGTTAATTCCTCTCGCTATGTCTGGCGGCGTTCTCAACACGGTTATCAATAGCGCCATCAGCAAATCGGTCAGCCCAGAAGAGGTTGGCGGAACTTTGGGCATAGCCTCATCACTGGAAGCCTTAAGCCGCGTGATTGCCCCATCAGTGGGAGGGATTTTATTACAAAGTCTGGGCAGCTGGGCACCGGGCATCTTTAGCGCAATACTATTGCTATGGACAATTACCTTCGCTTATCGCCATATTATCCTCCCTAACCGTACCCCAAAACAAATCTTGCCAAATCCAATGATGAATGGTTGAAAGTGTATATCAATGCTCATTTTCCAGTTATACTATTATTAATGAGTGAAAGGATAAATGATGAAAGACCGTTTTAGACAAATCTCTGTTATCGCTTCTGTATTCGCAACCATTCTTATCAATATCTTAGCCAATGCTCTTCCGTTCAATGGTTTAAACACGGGACAAATTTCCGACCGTTTTCAGGTCTATTTTGTGCCAGCTGGCTATGTCTTTTCAATCTGGGGGATCATTTATATCGGGTTGATTGCCTTTGCAGTCTATCAAGCACTCCCCTCTCAAAGGCAAAACCCACGCCTGCGCAATAGCGGATGGTGGATTGTTTTAAGCGGCTTTGCCAATATGGCCTGGATTTTTCTGTGGCATTATGAAAAATTCCTCTTTACTGTACCCGTTATGCTAACGCTTTTAGTAACGCTGATCATCGTTTATATCCAAACCCATACCAAAGATGAAGTTAGCTTGGGTGAGAAAATAGCGCTCCGCTTACCCTTCAGCATTTATCTCGGATGGATTACTGTGGCAACCATTGCGAACATATCCGATGTCCTTTATTACTATAAATGGGATGGATTTGGGTTATCTCCACTGACCTGGATGATCATCATGCTAATTGCTACATTGGTGATAACAGCTTTGGTCCTCTTTACCCGACGCGATATCGCCTTCTCGCTTGTTATATTGTGGGCGCTCGCAGGGATAACCGTCAAACAAGCTAATGAAACGATCATAGTAACGTCCACCTGGCTGGTTTTTGGAGGAGTTTTAATTACCCTCGCTCTCGCTTATTTATTGCCAATTGGGCAAAAGAATGGTAAAGAAAGCGTTATGTAATTTTTTTATGTTAGGAAGGGAAAAAGATGCCTAAAGTAGAAATGAACACCCCAGCACCGGATTTCAGCTTGACGGATTACCAAGGTAACCCCGTTAGGTTGAGCGACTTTCGCGGAAAATCTAATGTCTTATTAGTATTCAACCGCGGATTTTCTTGACCATTTTGCCAAAAGCATATGGCGCAGTTGCGTCAAGATTTTCCTGAATTCGAGAGTAGAAACACAAAGATTATCGTACTTGGACCTGAGGATGCAAAATCGTTTACCAATTATTTTCTTTCCAATAAATTACCGTTTATCGGGCTGCCCGATCCAAAAGGCAGTGTATTGAAATTGTATGGACAGGAGATTAATTTATTCAAACTCGGTCGTATGCCTGCCCAAATTATTGTGGATAAAAATGGCTTTGCTCGGTTTGTCCATTATGGACACAATATGACGGATATCCCGTCTAACTCAGAAATACTCTCGTTATTGGATCAATTAGAAAAATAGGAGATTTTATGATGAATATCCTCATGATTTTAAAATTTTTAGCTGCAATCGCCACCCTCGCTACCGGCATCCTCGCTTTGATTAAACCATCCGCAACGTTTGGGTTTATCGGTTTGGAGCCAAGCGGAGTGCGCGGCATCTCAGAAATTCGCGCCATCTTTGGTGGCTTGTTTATCGGGTTAGGGGTNGCACCATTCTTCTTGGGTGATAACGCGTTTCGGATGCTGGGCGTTGGCTATATAGCCATTGCCTTGGCACGCGCTTTCTCCATTGTATTCGATAAATCTTACGCTCAATCGAATATGATCAGCCTGATAATCGAAATTATCTTGGGTGTGATATTAGTCCTTTAAACACCTGGAATATCATCGTAGTAAATAACATTATGGGTAGATATAAATGTATTTCACACAAATAGATCGGTTTCTTTGGTTTTATTGTTAGAAAGAAGGTATTCGATGACTATTCGAGTTGTGACAGATAGTACCTGTGACTTACCACCTGAAATGATACAAAAATATCGTATCTCGGTGGTGCCGTTGTACATTAATGTTGGGAATCAAGGTTATTTAGACGGAATAGATATGACCCGGGAAGAGTTTTACCAAAAGCTCCCCCTCTTTTCCGATCACCCCACCACTGCGGTGCCCTCACCACAAAAATTCCGCGCTGTCTACGATGCTCTCGCTGATGAAGGCGCAAAAGAAATTTTGTCCATCCATATCTCCACCTCCTTAAGTGCCGTGGCAGAAGTGGCTCGCTCTGCAGCACGGGAAACCACAACCGTGCCGGTTACCGTTTTGGATTCCCGTCAACTCAGCCTTGGAACCGGGTTTTTGGTGGAAACCGCCGCAAAATTGGCTGCTGCAGGCAATACGTTATCAGACATCTTAACGCTTCTCAACCAACAAATTAAACGGAGTTACGTTTTTGCTGCTTTAGACACTTTAGAATTTTTACGACGCAGCGGTAGGATGAATCGCTTCCTGAGTAATTTTGGTACCTTAATCCAATTAAAACCAATCCTCACCATGTATGATGGAAAACCAGGCACCGAACGAGTGCGCACCCGCAAGCGGGCGACTCAACGTATCTTTGAAATGCTGGACGCAATTGGAGCTTTTGAAAGAATAGCCATCGTCCATACCCATGCGTATGAGAGGGTGGCAGAACTACGGCAATATATGGCAGAGCTATTCCCTAACCTGGAATTAATGGCACAAGACATCACCCCGGTCATTGGCACACATATCGGTCCCGGCGCTTATGGTTTCGCAGTAGTGGGAACAACCGAAAGAAATATTTTTTAAGGAGACAAGCGGTGAGCTTTATCAATCTTTATATAACGATCGGAGGGCTCATACTGATCTTAATGCTGATCTTATGGCTGATCAGTTTGGCATTAAAAAACTCGAGTATTGTAGACATCTTTTGGGGGAGTGGATTTGTCATTGCTGCCTGGGTGGCATATTTTTTGTCCAATCAGCAGGACCTGCCGCGCCAATTAATTCTCAATATTTTCGTTACAATCTGGGGTCTGCGCTTATCGCTCTACATCCTTTGGCGAAACTGGGGAAAACCAGAAGATTTTCGTTATCAAACATGGCGCAAGGAAGCAGGGTATGCCTGGTGGTGGCGCAGTTTCTTTAAGGTTTTTCTCTTACAAGGTTTGTTATTATGGATTATTTCTACCCCGCTCATTTTCACCCACAGCTCCTTCAGGAACGGTCATTTGATTTGGCTAGACTATGCTGCCATTCTCCTCTGGTTGATTGGTTTCTTTTTCGAGGCAGTGGGTGATTGGCAGCTGGCNCGCTTTAAAGCCAACCCTGCCAATAAAGGAAAAGTATTGAAAAACGGGGTGTGGCGTTATACCCGCCATCCTAATTATTTTGGTGATTCTGCCCAATGGTGGGCTTATTATCTCATAGCACTAGCCGCTGGAGGATGGTGGACTATTTTCAGCCCGGTCATAATGACGGCTCTTTTGATGCGTGTATCGGGTGTGACNCTGCTCGAAAANACATTAAAGGAAACCAAGCCGGGCTATAAAGAATATGTGGAAACCACGAGCGAATTTTTCCCNTGGTTTCCGCGGAGTAAGGATCAAAGATAGGAGAATATAAAATGAAGATTGCGAAATGGATTGCATTGCTTGGATTAGCGGCGATGACCGTTGTCTTATTCTATGGTTTCACCGTTGGGGATTTTGCCGGCGAGGGTGCAAAATTGATCACCATGCCCTGGGGGATCGTCTCACTAGTTGATTTGTACGTCGGTTTCATATTGTTTTCGATGTGGATTGTCTTTCGCGAAAAGGCGTTTTTGCCTTCCCTGATTTGGGTGATCTTGATGATGGTTCTGGGATTTTGGGCAGGGGCGCTTTACACCTTCCTAGCCTTGCAAACGAGCGGCGGAGACTGGAAACGATTCTGGTATGGCAAGAGGGCATAGGGCAATCCGGAATTTGCCTTTGCCATAATGCCGTAAGGGGACGATAACGCACGTTTTGGGAATAATCCGGATAACCAGGCAACGCTGATTGCAATCCGAGCATTAAGGGCGGTAATGGAGCATAAGGAAGATCACTATGTTAGCCGGAATTAATTCTCAAAACGAACCAAGCAAGAAATGGTCTACTAGGGATTGTAGAATCGCTCAGACATATCCTGGGTGGTGAACAAGTCGATATGAGCAACTACTGAAGATTTGATGGTCCCGATAGCTTTGGATGCGTACCACGGTTGAAAAGTAAGCAAGAGAGCTTGCCTCCACAATGGAATATTTGTAAATCAGGAAAATGTATGTTTTCTTGATGCAAGATTTGGATTGAATAGTTGGATATAGGAAACTTTTAAATTTTGTCATTTCTTAATAATTTTATCAAACCTAAGTGAAAATCTTATTGACATGAATAATAAATTCGAATAAAATAATAATGTTATAACATTATATACTTTACCATGAGTAATAATCAATTCTAATGTGATTTGTTCTCCTTTATTCGAAATAATTTATAACATTAGCCATTATGATCATGAGAACAGATAAAATAATTTCAAATTTATGTTTTCCCTTACTAAAGATATTCTATAAGCAAATATTTATCCCGGAATTTAATAACAATCAAAGTATTCAGCAATCTCATAAAGAATTGGTTTATATAGGAATATTGGCAGGATATAGTGCCATTGATACCTTGGCGATAAACCTTCGAGGTTTTATTTCAATCACACCCAATCACCCGAGGAGGCCACCCACAAAAAACAGCAAAGTGGAGACACAAAATCTATTTAATTTTCATAGATTATTTGCTTTTGCCCATCATCAAAAGGTTTATCCATGAGTAATATTTATCACCACAGCATAATAAATGGTATTTCACAAGGAGGTTAAATGAATAAATAATAAACAGATAGATTTCTCATCAATTCAATCATTGTTCAATAAATATCAAAAAGGAGCAGTCAAGATGGATGAAAAAGTTGAGAAGCAAGAAATTAAAATTTATGGCTATAGATGGGTGGTTTTATTAGTATTTATGTTAGCTGGTTTAGCAATGCAAATTTTCTGGATATGTTATGCACCAATAACTGGTTTAGCTGCAGAACGTTACGGCGTCTCTGATCAACAGATTGGATTGTTAGCTATGTTATTTATGTATATTTATATTCCTCTTGCAATACCAGCTTCTTGGATGATCGATACCTGGGGTTTTAAAAAATCGGTTGCAGTAGGAGCAATTTTAATGGGAGTCTTTGGATTGGTTCGTGGTATCCTCACCCAGGATTACACCATGGCAGTCATTGCAACAATTGGCATCTCTATGGCTCAACCACTTTTCCTCAATTCCGGAACCAAATTAGCTGCCAACTGGTTTCCGTTGAATGAACGAGCCACTGTTATCGGTATCGGTTCAGTAGCACCCTTGTTGGGCATCGTAATCGGGCAAATGGCAACACCAGGCTTGGTTAACACTTTTGGTTTTGAAACTACCATGCTTATCTATGGAATTTTCGGTGCCGTGTCGGCTGTTCTCTTTGTCGCTTTCGCAAAAGATCATCCACCTACGCCAGCTGGTTTTGAGGAAAGGGTATTAATGTTAGAAGGTTTAAAGCACATCCTTAAACTTAAAGAATTCTATATGTTGGCATTTATTGTTTTTGTAATTAATGCCATTTTTAACGGCGTTTCTACCTGGGTAGAACCCATTGTTCGTCCAAAGGGAATGGATTTCTCCCAAGCTGGCACAATTGGCGGTCTATTGATGATTGGTGGGATTATTGGATTATTCATATTTCCGCCCATTTCCGATAAATTAAAAAAACGGAAACAAGTATTCCTGGTTGGTATTGTTTGCTCAATACCCTTTCTGGTTGCCATGACGTTATTGAATAATTTCGCCTTAATGGCAATTGCATCTGCTATCCTCGGATTCTTTATTATGGGAATTATACCGGTAGCATTCCAATATGGTACTGAGAAACTATACCCCGCTCCAGAGGGTACATCAGCAGGATTGATCACACTCTCAGGTCAAATTTCCGTCGTGGTCATCTCTATAATGGGTTGGATGTATGCTCGATTGGGTAATTTCACTTTATCTTTGCTAATATTAGCAGGGTTGATGGTTATCAGTGCAATATTGCTGTCTTTTATGAAAGAATCAGAAATGATCCAAAATACAAACTTATAAAATCGGATCGGATGGATAACAAAAAGGGAATTCATTTCTTCTCAACCTAAATAAGTAAAAAGGAAGTGTAAAAATGGATATAAATGAGCTAAAAAAAGAGTTGGAAAAAAGTATTAAACCATATCGAGGATCCTTTCTTAGCTTCGAAGAACTTCCAAAAGAAGGCTTGGATAAAAAAGAAATCATCGAAATGATGAAGGAACTTTATAAACTTGAAGAACCACGTTGGAAAGATGGATTTGTTTCTGGTTCCGTTTATCACGGTGATACAGAACATATTGATTTTGAAAATCAAGTTTATGCAATAAACTCACAAAGCAACCCCATTCATTTCGATATCTGGCCAAGCGCATTTAAATTTGAAGCAGAAATAGTCCGTATGACAGCAAATATGCTAGGCGCCAAAAAAACCAATGACGAGATTGTAGGATCAGTGTCATCTGGTGGAACGGATAGCATCCTATTAGCTATGAAAGCTTACCGAGATTGGGCAAGAGATACAAAGGGTATTACTGAACCTGAAATGGTTGTACCAACGACAGCTCACGCTGCGTTTGATAAAGCTTCTGAATACTTTTGTATCAAAATGAAACGTGTACCTGTTGGTAATGATTTTCGTGCTGATATTCAAGCCATGCAAGCTGCCATCACAGATAACACTATAGTGATGGTAGGTTCTGCGCCGCAATTCCCACACGGCGTAATTGACCCCATCGAAGAATTGTCAGAAATTGCGCGTGAAAGGGGAATAGGCTTTCACACAGATGCATGCTTAGGTGGTTTTATCCTGCCATGGGCAGAAAAATTAGGCTATGATGTTCCACCATTTGACTTCAGATTACCAGGGGTAACTTCAATGTCCGCTGATACCCATAAATATGGTTATGCAGCAAAAGGAACCTCAGTCGTATTATACCGTGGCAGAAAATTACGACATTACCAATACTTTGTCACAACAGAATGGCCTGGTGGATTATATTTCTCCCCGACTTTTCTAGGTAGTCGAGCTGGAGCTTTGAGTGCGGAATGTTGGGCAGCTCTAGTTTCAATTGGAGAAAAAGGGTATATGAAAGCAGCCGAAGGTATTCTTAAAGCAGGAGAACGTTTAAAAGAGGGTATCCGGCAAATTCCCGAATTATATGTATTAGGAAATCCATTATTTGTCATAGCTTTTAGCTCTGATATTTTGGATATTCTTGCAGTTTGTGATATTATGAGTAACAAGGGATGGAGTTTGAGCGGTCTTCAAAAACCTCCATGCGTACATATATCTCTTACTCAACGTCACGCTCAACCGGGTGTTATTGAGCGATTGATCAATGATTTAAAAGAAGCTGTTGCTTATATAAAGCAACATCCTGAGATAAAAGGATCGTTGACACCCGTATATGGAATGACCGGAAATATTAATATGCAAGATGCCGTAAAACAATTTTCATATGAACTAATGGATTTGTTTTATGAGACTTAATAAAGTAAATAAATCCTTCAGTCAATAAAATGGAGAAAAATCAATGAACGAAAAATATATAATCGCACATGATCTCGGAACAAGTGGAACAAAAGCTGCCCTGATAGATTTTACAGGCAAGGTGATTGTTTCATCGGAAAGCCGCTATGGCGTTTATTATAGCGCTGATGGAGGAGCTGAGCAAGATACAGAAGATTGGTGGCAGGCATTAGTGAAAACAACACGCGATATACTGAACAAAGCCAATATCAATCCTAACCAAATCATCGGTATGAGTATGGATGCTCAAATGGCTGGCACTATCCCTGTTGATAAAAATGGTAAAGCCTTAAGACGAGCGTTAACATGGTTGGACTCTCGAGCAGAAAAAGAGGCTGAAATTCTAGTTGAAAGAACAGGGCTACCCTTTATCACAGGAAAAGCACCAAGCGCAAAAATTTTCTGGATTAAACGTAATGAACCAGAAATTTTCGAAAAAACATATAAAATGTTAGATTGTAAGGATTACATACAAGCAAGAATGACCGGAGTATATGGTACTGATTATTCTTGTGCTCTTGCATTAACCTATTTCAACCCATTTACGATGCAATGGTGGCCAGAAGTATTAGAAGCTATGGAAGTTACAGAGGATATCCTTCCAACTTTAATGCCTTCTACTCAGGAGGTAGGTAAATTAATTCCTGAAGCAGCTCAGGAATTAGGTTTGATGGCGGGTATTCCTGTAATAAGTGGTGGAGGAGATGTTCCCTGTGCTATCATTGGATCTGGTGCAATTTCTCCTGGACGTACCCATATATATCTCGGGACATCAGCTTGGATTGTCACCATCAGCAAAGATTTCCTAATGGACACTGAAGGTATTTTCTGTGGTATTGGGTGTAACCCTGAGACTTTTGGTGTAGGTGGAGAAATGGATAATGCGGGAGGTTGTATCAAATGGTTCCAAGCCAATTTGATCGCTAAAGAGGATGAGGAAGCCGCACAAAAAGCTGGATTGAATATCCTTAAATATATGGATACAAAAGCAGCTGAAATTCAACCAGGAGCAGAAAACTTGCTCTTCTTACCCTGGGTTTGGGGAGAACGAGCACCTGTTGATGATGACAATGTTCGAGGAGGCTTCGCTATGCTTGGCTTAAATCATGGGAAATGGCACATGATGCGAGCTATACTTGAAGGGGTTGGTCATCATCTGAGATGGATATTTGACACAATCGAAAAAGCTGGTATACCCCAAACCGAAGCAAATGTAATCGGTGGAGGTGCGGTAAGCACAATTTGGCTTCAAATCCTTGCTGACACTACGGGTAGGACATTATACCAAGTTGAAGGTCCCCTGGATGCATGTGCACGAGGTGCTGCTATGACTGCAGCAGTAGGTTTAGGCTTGTATAGAGATTTTTATGAGGTTGAAAAAGTAATTCGGTTAACCGGAGCAAAGTTCGAACCTAATAAAGATCTAAGACTCCTTTACGATCAAGCTTATGCCAACTTTCGCTCACTTTATCAACCTTTTAGCGATATTGGTAATAAACGCATATCGCTTATAAAGTAACCTTCGTATATATATTAACACATTAATAAGAGGCTGTTTTCCATCATAAGGAGACAGCTTCTTTATTTAGTGGTTTAAGTAATAATCAGTCCATCTATACCGCATTATCTGGCTCAATGATAACAGTGGTAATAATTAGTTTGTTGCTGGAAAGAATCATCGATAGATGCCAATAGTCAATATTACACTAAGTATAAATATTATTGGTTTCTGTGATTTACTTATGTTCTGTTCAACTATTCTTTAATTTGCCCTTGTTCAATTGTCTATCCATAATTTGATATACATCCATATCATTTTATGTGCTAAGAATAGTCAATAATCATAATAATTCTTGAAAATGCAATCCATCGCTCAGATTATTTCACCCATTCTCTTTGTTGGTCATTCGTCTTTTTATTTGAGCTATTGATAAACCCTTCCCCACTTTTTTCTTTACTTTACTGAAATAATTGTTTAATGTACTGCGCAGATTTATCTATCAAGAATACATTTTCTCCTTATGTCCTTTTTCGTTAATATTAGGTACTGTATGATTGATTAATTTATTATATTCCCCTTAATAATTTTTTCTTTTCCAGACCATTAATCTTATCCATTGTAATAATATAGATAGAGTAATTTTATC
>JGI24721J44947_10010745_pt1 | contig 11559 bp, 8 predicted proteins | sample YelNatPaOPGAMG01_FD_44947 | JGI IMG/M metagenome (IMG submission 44947)
AGCAATTACATCGTCGATTTCTATAGTTACTTGCATCGTGCTCCTTTCATTATGAGTAACTCGTCAGTAGGCCGCGGCGGAAACCTAACGTTCCGGTGCTGTTATCCGGCTTCAAGTAAGAAATAGTTACGGTTTGACCGGCATATCCGTCGGCCTTGATGCTCATACATCGAAAATCAATATAAGGATCGGAGCCGTTATCGAGGCTAAAAACGATTCGCCTGTCTAGCGATAGTAGCCCCAACTGGCCCGTAACGCTTGAGGCATAAACGTAAACTATAAAGCGTGAGCTCATCGTGGCATCGCCCCATGCCTCATAACCCGCATAGCTGGAGGTCCGGTACATCCTAGCTTCCGGGTAACGATTGTTCTCAACGTTGCTAACTACTGCTACCTCTCCATCCTCAAGCCAGCTTTCGCCTCCGCCGGTCGCAGTCGAATAAGACCGAACGGCCGCATAGCCACTTGTTGTTTTCATTTCGGCAGAATATGTGCGACTTCCATAAGTGCCGGATACGGTTATCTGAGCCCCGTTGATTGATAGGTTTCCGCTAGAATCAGCCACCAATGGCGCATTGGACTTGTCCGTGCCACCGACGCGCAGCGTCTTAAACCAGCCGCCCTCGTAACTACTCTCTACGCCGATGAATCCAATCTGTTGGCCCGAGGCATTGTATATACCGAACTTGCCTGGCTTGCTGCCACCGCCACCGACAGAGATCTCTGTTGCATTTAATTTTGCGGAACTGATTGTGCCGGTTACAATCAACGAGCCATCCATTGCCCACACGCGGAATTGACCGCTCGAGATGGTGAAGATATTAGGGTCATAAGTAGTGGCCTTAGCTTTACTAAAATCCAGCTGTCCGGCACTCGTTCCGACGATAATGTCCTGGCGCGGAGTTACGTAGGTTGAGATGCTATTGGACCTGCCATTCACATCATAGCTAACAGCATATATACTGAACGTTTGAGCGAACTGTTTTGGTGTTAGCTCAAACGTGACTGGTGACTGCTTTGCGTCGACCCGGGTCGGAAACGTCATGCCGCCATCCTCGGTTGCACGGATTTGCACGCCGCCCCAGGTCGGATCGGATGGAGGTATAAATGTAGCAGTTACAAGCGCAACATAACTTCCATCGGCCGTTGTAGGATAGGAAACGCTTACAGAAAAGCCAGATACATTCGACGTATATTCAGATCCAGCAGAACCTAGACTCGGAGATGGCAGCGTAAGCGTATAGGAAGGAGTTATTCCGCTCTGGTATGTATTCCGCCTATTGTTGGTATCGACGCTTAGCGCATAGAATGTTACATTAGATGATGTCGTCGGAAAAGAGGATGTTTGCCATTTGAGAGACGTACCACGTTCAAAGCCGGTGACTTGAATGGTGGTTCCGTCATACCAATTGGCAAATATGGCCACACCACCAAATCGAACGTCGGACGGATTGGTCCAGGAAAAATTGATTCTCAGAACCTTCTGCCCATCCGCATTTGTTGAATACGCTGGAGTCGCGACAGAAGCGCTGAATCCAGTGACAAGCTCGCAGTACTCTTTGCCTGTCGTGCCGCCGAGGCGAGAGATGGTAAGCTGGACCATCGGAGTTGTTCCGGGAATAATGGGCGCCGTTGTTCCGTCGCCAAAGACGGGAGTCGCATAGATCTGAACGACCTTTGTTGTTTCAGGTAATGGCCAGGCGTCAGTTCTGAAACTATGAGAACCTTCTCCCTCGATGGCAAGCACGACATCATCGTCCGTCATCCCGCGCATGATTATTTTTACGGCCTTGTAACGCGGGATTGGCGCATTAGTCCAGGAGCCTGCGATGCGGAACAATTGATCGCCGCTTTCACTTACCTCGATCAGCACAGAGGCCGAAAATCCAGATACATAATCGGATTTCGAGAGGGTGGGTAAGTCAACAGATACTCCGGTGGGGTTCCCATTGGAGTCAGTGTTTGGCACGCCGAAGCGGCTCAGGCTCACTGCAATTATCGACCAAGTCTGAGGCGGATCAGGGACGCTTTCGAGCCCAATGGCAATAGTGTCGTAATAGGCCTTTACGTTGTCAAACTGTTCGAATAACGTGGGCGTGATAGTTCCTGTGGCCTGGCTATATTTGTATCCACCGGAACCGTCCGGAGTCTTAAGCCATATCTGTACGCCGCCCCAGTTCGAGGTGTCGAGTGGCATAACACAGCCCCAGTCGATGAGCATCATCTGCCGCTGGCTATCCCAATACATGGTCGATTCGAACGTGCCATCTCCGTTCGATTTGCCAGCTTTGAATATGAGCACATCAGGGGCCGATCGGAAGTACGCCTCATTACTGACCGGCTCCGCAGGCACATCGGCGGGCTTTGGACCAGCATCCACGTCATACATCGAGTCAGTGGTGGTGCGTCCCTGGATATCGATCGAGTAATCCTTGTTCAGCCGCCAGGATGTAACACGGAACTCTCCACTGCCGCTTGGCATGGAAGGATGTGTCATTGAGCAGACCATGCCCGGCTCGGTGTTGAGGGCAAGCACGGTAGTCTTGAATGAGATTTGCCGTGCGGCCTTCCACTCTGCCAGTGTAGTTCCGCCCAGCTCCTCGCGCAGCCGGGTTGTGACTATCCGCGCCGCCTGGGACTTCGAAGCAGTACCTGAGAGATTGACCGTGGATTTTAAGAACAGCGGGCCGGCTCCGCCACCAAGAAATGTCGCGTGGTCTATATCATACAGCGAGATAGAATTGGCGACGAAATTGAACTCCTCATCGGCGAAGTTGGCGGTCAAGTGATTAAAGCTGGGCTTGAGCGGAGAAAGCTGAAGGCTCTGGAACAATATATTTCCCTCGGTAAAGGCCTCTAGGGATGAAGAGTTTATGCGCACGCCCAATTTCAGCTTTCCGAATGCAAACGTGTAGTAGCCCAGGCAGTTCATGAGCACTTCCTGGAGCCAGTCGCGAAGAGGCTTTTCTTCCTGAAGTATGCCCCGGAACTTAAACTGTGTCTCGTAGCCCGAACCAACTAGCTTTGAAACTTGCTGATCGCATATCTGAGCAGCAGCAATAGCCGCATCCACATCGAAGAACTGCTCGCATGTAGCAGCATCAGCAAATTGGAGGCCACGCGCACGTAGCAGCATATTAACCGCAATCCAAATAGGATTGGTCAAAAGCTGCCGTGAACGCGTGCCTGGCGCCGTCCATACCCAGCCGCTCATTCCAGCGGTCACTACTGCCTGCATCTGGTGCTCAGAGAGTGGCGTAGGCTGGAAGCCCTTCTGATCAGTGCGGCGAATTTCAATGAAGGCTGTTCCAGCAGCGCGCTCCGGTCCCCAAACTTGAGGCGTCCCCTGCCCCAGAGAGAACGAATCCGGATTGGGGTCATTGCCTAGGCTGGTGCGTAGACCCATACTGCCGGGGCCGTGATTTGGTTGGTTGTCAAGCAGATGCCCAGTTCCATAGGCTCCGATCGGACCGGCACCGACGATTCCCAAAGCATCGTAGAAGTCACCTTCCTCGCGCCCTGCCGCTATCTTGCAGTTCACCGGCATCGATGAGTCGGTGTATATTTCCGGCAGTACCTGATCGTAGATCGAGTCGGCTATCAGCGAAACGCTGGTAATCGTCGAGCGTCCCCAGCCCCATACGCCCGTGGAATTGTCCTTGATGCGCACGGCTTGCGGGTCAGCGACTATCCCCCCAAAATAGTTATCCATGCCATGCTGGCGGCAGCCATTGGGAGTATCGAAGCCCTTATCGCAAGACGTATCAGGACCGACGTATGGGCAGGCTGGGCCCTTGAATTGCTTCCAGCAACTGCGTGAGATTTTTCGAACTGGATATGGCAGATTTAGTTCGTAGAGCCCGTCGGCAGCTGTGACTTTAAATTCAGGACCAGAGTCAAGCTGCCAATCAACGATATTGCCCTTCCATAGGTCAAGCTTAATGCCAGTGCCAACGTGAAAGAGCGAGAATTCGATCGATGCGCGATATAGGTCTACGTCATTAACGAGATCGCGCATGACTCGGTCAGCATTGCCGAACGTGAATTGCGCCTCATCAGATTCGCTGCCGATGGATTGCGAAATGCCGTCAAATTCAAGCAAGCGTGCTTGATAGAGTTGACCGCCCACTATGCATCGCCGGTCTGATACGAAGATCGCCGGATAGCCGGATTGGAGAGGCTGAATCTTTACCAGCGGTATAATTTCTTGTACTTGGGCAAGAAGGGCCTGCTGGAGAGATACTGATGGGAACCTAGTTACTGTAGAAGTCACCGAGTAGGTGGGAGTGCTGGAGGGGACCTCTATTAGCGTTACACCGATTGAACAGGCCCAATCGGCGACCATCTCCCAGGATAATGGTTCGTTGGCAAAGCGGCAAATACATTGAGTAGTGCCGTTGCCATCGTCATTGGGTGCGTTATAGTAGAACGCGCCGTAGGGGCCGTAATGCTGTTCCCAGAAGTCACGCAATGCATTTCTGTCTGATTCCTTCAGAAACGCGCGTCTCACCAGGAAGCGCCTAGCCCCAGTGCCAAGAAGATAGCGCTGTTCTATCTTTGCATTTCCGGAGCCGAACTGATGGACTACGACGTCGGGAGCAAGGGCCTGTCCGTAGCCATAGTCAGGCACGATTGGAAAAGTTCCGCTCGGCGTAATCTCCGGTACTGCAATATTGCCAATATAGTCTGACACCCTAAGTCACCTCTATCAGTGCGATCTCCGTGTCAATGCGCCCTGGGCTAGCGGTCTGCTCCCAGGATGAATCAAAGCGCACGGCGTAACGCCCATGCGCAGTATCATATGGATCGTAGAAGAAGAATGCTTCTGTAGCCCCCTTGCGGGCTTCATAGAAGCTGCGAAGCTCGGCAATCTGTGACGGAGTTAGCCGTTTAGCCAGCTTCCAGCGCTTGCGGCTAGTGCTTGCAAGCATAGAGCGCTGTGATTCCCCGTTGCGATACTCATTGTCTAGTACTGCGTACTCCCGCTCGTGCACAAAAGCCCGAGAAAGAGTTACGGGAAGTACCGCAACAGGCGCTGCGTTTTGAACCGATCCAGGCATTGTTTGGCGGTCAATTCGACTATTAACGAATGATTAGCCTCAGCGTTCGGTTTGCTGCTTGATTCACGTCCGAGGTATCTCCGACAGCCACCGAGCGGAAGCGCAGCCAGGATAGGCCCCATAGTGAAGCGGGGTCGAGCGTAACGATTCTCCCGGCATCAAGCACAATCCTTGTGCAGGTCCCGTCCGCGGAATAAACCGGGAACCAGTTTGTTCCATCGACCGATGATTCGACGAGCAGATCAGCCGCTGTCCAGGCTGCCGGAGTCAGCAGCGCACAAGCTGCGCCGTCTGCGAGGCCGGTAACGGACGGATCCAGGTATTCCCCGCTGCTGACTGCCTGCCCTGACGAGATTGTAAAGTCGTAAAGCATTTGTTCCTCTCCTTAATTCATTTCCGTCGCTGCTTCTGTTGTGCTTAGCGTGGCCTTCACTACCACGCCTTTTTTCGCCAAAATCGCGGCGATTGTGGAGACGATTTTGTTATCGTAATCCGGCTGCTTCAGCCCCGTAGCCCCGCATAGCTCACCCATAACACCCCACAGCTCATCAGTTAGGACTGAGCCGTCCGGCGGGATTCCAGTGCTGTCAGTAGAGCCGACGGTCAAATCAACCAGCAGTAACGTGTTGTCAAAGCGTCTCGCAATATACTTGTGCANGCCACCTCCTTTAAGCTGTGAACGTCACGGTCCACTCTGGGCCATCGGGTTTGCAGGTTCCATTCACCAGGTCATAGGCGTATTCCTTGCCAGTAGTCGGTGGGCTGGCTGGTTGATAAATTCCGCTTGGGGCTGAGTTCGATCCGCCCACGTTGCACGATGGGGCAGGGTCGGTAAAGTTTGCCTTGCCGTTCCAGAGACCTTGGAGAACCTTATCCACCGAGGCTTGTGAGAGAGCGTTGCTTTGGAGTTGCAGGTTACGCAACGATACCAGTCCGGTGAAATCGGACGCCGCGCTGATACTTACCGCACCGGTCGGCATGGAGTAACAGNACAGGTACTGAAGCGACGTCCATGCGGCCATGTNCGCGCTATTTACGGTGTAATTGCCCGTGGGCATGGAGNNCAGACCCCAGCTCGACGGTCTCCATGCGGCCATGTCCGCGCTATTTACGGTGTAATTGCCCGTGGGCATGGAGGCCAGACCCCAGCTCGACGGTCTCCATGCGGCCATGTCTGAGGAAGATATGGTGCTATCCGTCACGGCCGTAACATAGAAATACGTGATCGGACTCGACCGAAGCTGCGCCGTTCGTAGCTGACCGAGCTTCGAGTCGCGCAAATCAATCGCCGTAATCTTCTTCGCCTGCGGGATGCGGATCCGATATGCCCGGGCGGAGGCGTAGGTGTGGTTGAACGAACTGGTAGTGTTGGCCGGCAGCGGCGTCCGGCTGCCATCGCCCCAATCCACATATGTATCGACCGACAGGGTGAGTCGCTGAATGGTCACGGTTTGATTCGAGGCGCTAGTGGTCGCGGTCAGCGTGAATGCGGGGTTTTTGCTAAAAAGTAACATCCGCTTAATGGGTCGCATCCTTAGCTCCTATTTGCTCGCAACGGCGCTAACTGTGAATGGCAGCGCAACCTGTGCAGCCGGTACCGCTAGGCTGGCTCCAAGCCCGAAATATCGCAGCCAGCGCGGTCCAGGCTTGGTGATTGTCGCCAGATTCTGCGATGTCTGCGCTGCGGCTTGTGCGGCCTGTTGACTTGCCGTAGCTGATATGCGCACGGATGCCAGTAGATCGGGCGTCGCGCGTTGAATCTCTCGCATCGTCTGAGCAGTCTGTCCGGCTGTTAGCTTCGCAGCCGCTACTAGCCCAAGCGCGTTTGCCCCGAGTGCTGGGCTGATCTTGCTCCACGCCTGCACGCCGGGACGCGCATCCTCCAGAAGCGCGGTAGACGTCTTAGCGGTCTGTGCCGCATTTGTGGCCACTTCATCTACCGCGCCCTGGATCTCGCTCAGCCGCTCGTCAAGCTTTACCGCGGCCGAGTCCACGCGCCTAAGGAGCCCGGCGCGTGTAATCATGATTTCTCTAATCGCATCTCTGCGCGTTAGCGCCATTTGCTCTTCCGCTATGCTTGTAGCATCAATAAGTCGGGCATTGACCACGGACAGAATCTCTGTCGGCAAATCGCGCCAGGCACGCAGGCATAGGGAGGCTTCAATTGCGCACCATGAAAGACATAGAAGCGCAACGGCGGAAACAAGCTCAAGAATTTTTCTCATTTTTCATCCAAGCAAGTCCATCGGCCGTTGCCGCGGATCACATCCTAGCTTTTCCGCGACGAAACGAGCATAGGCATCCGGGTCATTGCGGTCAGAGCTCGGCGCATAAACGCGAAACATCTCCTGAAGGGTAGGCGCTTTTCCTTGGGTGTATTTTCCGTTGATGTACTGCCAAACGAGGGCCTTTAGAATTCTCCATCCCTCCTCAAGGGCTCGACGGGAGATCTCTTCCACGGATGCACCGCGAAACTTCTCAGATGCCCAACTGACAAAGTCCACATATCCGGCAAAAGTAGGGTAGGGATTNCCTTGTGCATCTTTCCAGCGCCGTATGTTCCCTGGATTGGCATTGCGCTGTGCNCGGGTAGGATAGGCAATTCCGCGTTTTTCTGCCTCCGCTTTTGAGACGTAAAAGCCCTCACGCTCTGCTATGGCCTGTGCAATCTTGTCTATCAATTCATCGCGTGTCATGAACGCAAGGCTCCATATGCCAGCTCAATAGCCCGATTAATCAGACTGGTCGAGAGCGATGGGAACCTTGTCTTAAGTGCGGCGGCCACTGTGTCTCGAATTGCAGTGCCCTTATCCTGTGATTGCAAAATGGCGGGCACTCCGAGCTTGTTAGCCAGTGCGATAAGCTCGTCATCCGTTCGGTTCGGCGTCATCTGAGCAGCCACCGAAACGAATTCGTAGGCGACTTCGAGATATGGCGACGCCGTTTCAATGCCCTGAAGAACGCGCGACCAGAAATCACGCGTAAACAACTTGGCAAAGAATGCCGTAAGTTTAGTCCAAAATGTTTTCATTATCTCACCCCTTAATCCTTTAACTTTTCCAAACTGCTTGTAATCCATTTAGGCAGCGGAACGCCGGCTTTCGCTATATTCTCTGTAATGCTTAGCGCTTCATGAATGCAGTAGTAAGTAGCAACGGCCGCTCCTATAGTAAGTGGGGTCCCTCCCCAGGGTGATGGAACCTGTATCCCTAAGTGTCTGCCAGCTATTTCAGCTCCACAGACACAAATAATTACCATTACTTTTTTGCCGATTCCTCTCCTACTTACCGCCGAATTTAGGCTCTTAGCCTGCCACGCAGCCACAAGGCCCGTCAGAATATCGAATAGAACAGCATATACTAAGAGCTGTATCATGACATGCAAGCCCCAGAAAGCAGAAATAACTACGGCTGCCGTAGCCTTAGCGAACTTCACCATTGATTCCATATCTATCTTACCTCTGAGTTACGATTGCGTTACGAGCCGCTATGCCGGTATAAGCGGCCGCTGCCGCGACGTTCGCGACTATCGCCCATTTGCGCCAGCGCCGGTTTTTGCGAACGGCGAGCGATGTGGCTAACGTAAACCCGAATAGGCCCGATTTTATCGTTGCCCCGCGCGATCCGAACCGTCCATCGGAAGAACGTAGAAGTGGGTTGCTTTCGTACCGCCCCCATGACGAGATCCCGTCCGCTAACGATGCGGCTCCATGCGCCGTTAGCGAAACGGCTAGCCAGTCCGCACCCTTGCCCGGCGTTACCTGGGTGCAGAATAGCGCTAAAGCGAACAACCAGCGGCGATGCATCGCTATGCCATTACCAAACCCGGACTCATTTGCAATGCGGCAGACTGCCGCCGCCCAGAATTCTGCTTCATTGCACTCATTACTGCCGATTGCACCGTGCGCGGGTTATTCACCACCACGCGGACGGTTTCTTGCTCAAAGAATTCCTTGGCCCCTGGGATGCTTATATTGATCACCGTTGTACCGCCAGATGGCGCTCCCGCGCCAATGCGGTCAAGTGAGAAAGCCCCATTAGACGCGTTCTGCTGATAGAGCAGGCCGCCTTGCTGTAGAAGTGATACCGGCGTTACCTTTGGGGGGATGCCCGAGGTGCTCTGACCGGTGGACATTGCATAGAGTTCCACTAAGTCGCGCACTTGCTGACTCCGTATAGCCGCGTCCAGGTTTCCGCCAAAGCCTTGCTTCGCCATATTCACAATTTCGGTCAGGATGTTTTTTTCACGGATGTCGACGCCGTAGGTGGCCTTGATTTTCTCTCGAGCCTTCTGTTCAGCACTCTTGTGAAATAGCCCGATTAGCCCCGTGATTGCGCCAACTGCTCCTGCGGCTATCCAGCCAAATGGTCCTGCCGCTAGCAGCGCGGGAAACATAGCTGTCAGCGAACCAAAACCGAGCAGCCCACTGAAGGCCCCAAGACCTGCTCCGAGAGCTGTGCCTACGCCTCCCTTTTGTCCAAGCCGGAAGGCTGAAGTAAGCCCGAACAAGGAAGCGCCAAGACCAAGCGGAGCAAGACTGGACGCGGATAATGCGCCCTTGGACAATATGCCTCCTATCTTGGTAATGCCGCCAAGGCCTCCGGGGTATTCGGGCACGCCCGGAATAGGGACGTTGAAGCCGCCAGTAGAGCCAAAAGCCGGCGCGGCGGCGCCAAGGATCGCAGCGGCACCGCCAGCCCCACTTAATCCAACGGGAACGCGAAGGCCAGTGAATAGCCGCATGAGCAGCGCAGCCACCTCGGAGCTCAGTATTTCCTTGATGGCGGTCAGTACGGCAGTCTTGAGGCTGTTTGCCAACGCTGACCAGACCGACTGACCCTTAGTTAGCAGGGCGTCAAATACCCCTTCAGCCTCTCGTTTGAAAGTGTCAAAGACTTTCTGATTATAGTCTTCGACTATCTGAGCCTGCTTTATGGCTGTGTTCTCTTTTGCCGCCTGTATGGCCTCTTGTGTTCCAGCCTCGAGTTCTGCTGTCTGCTCGGAATACTTTTGATCGATAGCCGCTCTACGCTGCTGTATTAGCTCTTCAGAGATGCCCCTTGCCCGAGCTACGGCCTCCATTTCGGCAATCTCAAGGTCTTTTTCGCGATTAAGCTCTTCGCGTTTTAGCTCCAGCGTGCGGTTCAGATAGTCAATCTCGATTTCTAGGCGCTTCTGTTGCAATGCGACTTGCTGCTCAACCGTGCGAGCTCCAACGGCGTCGAGTTGGCGCAATTGCGCGTCACGAATCTGCTCTGCTACGGTCTGCTCGTAGTTCAGCCGCGATTGCGCGGATTCCATCTCAATCTTGCTCGTCTCATCAGCAAAATCGGTAGAATCCTTCAGTTGTTGCTCTCTGATTTTGCGCCAATATTCATTTGCCTCTTCGAGTTCCTTGGCGGTAGCCTGAGCATAGGAGGCCATCTCCTTCGCCGCCTCCTGGCGCAGCGTAATTGTCTCAGCACTCGCAAGGTCTCGTTGCGCCTTGGCACTAAGACCCAACTCTTGCCTGTATTGCCGGTACTGCTCGAGGATTTTCGCGAGACCATCCTGCTCCCCACGCCTGGCTTTGTCTAGGATTTCCGCGCTACGCTTTTCCGCTTCGGCAATTTTCCTCGCGGCCTCTTGCGCTTTCCTTACGTCCTCCTCATCATATGGCGTCGCTTTTTGCTTTTCTGTGGGTGGCGCAGGCATTCCGTAGGCTGATCTAATAGCTTCATCCGTATACCCTTGCTTTCTTAGGTCGGCAAGAGTAGCGCCTTTATTGACCGCTGCGAATAGTGCGGCCTTGTCTGCGGCCTTGCTTAGTGACTGCTGATACGCATCTAACTTTTCTTTTTGCGCCCATACCACCGTGCCTAGAGCAACTACACCGGCGGCGGCAACTGTCCATGGATTCGCAAGCAGGACGGCATTGAGCCCACGTGTGGCGAGAGCGACCTTACCAATGGCAGTTTCTAGGCTGTACAAGATAGAAATTAGNTTGTATTCGACAACTACTATTGCGAGGATTTTCAGATATTCCGCGGCCTGCTTTAGGTAAGCTACGAGCTCCTGCAATCCGCCTCCGCGTACCCATTTGATCGCAGCGTCAGTAAACTCAAGCGCTGCGGGAACAAGTTCCTTAGATAGCGCGAGTTCCAAGCCCAGAACAGCAGAACGTAACGTCTTTAAGTTGTCTTCAAATTCCTCCGCTTTTTTGGCGTCCTCATCAGACATGACAATTCCTAGTTCGCGCGCCTCCTTGGCCATTGAAGCAAGCCCAGAAGAACCTTGATTTAGCAGTGGAATCAGTCTCGCTCCACCTCTCCCGAACAGCTCAACGGCCAGCGCCGTTTTCTGCACGCCGTCCGGCATTTGCGCGAACTTCGCTGCTACATCACTCAGAATTGCGTATGTGTCGCGCATCGAATGGTCGGCATTGCGAGTCTTTATGCCGAGCGCATCGAGTTGCACTGAACCGCCAGCGATGTTTTTAGAAAATCGGGCAATCGAGACG
>JGI24721J44947_10010750_pt1 | contig 11559 bp, 6 predicted proteins | sample YelNatPaOPGAMG01_FD_44947 | JGI IMG/M metagenome (IMG submission 44947)
GCCGGACGAGCGTCTCGAAATCCTTGCCCGCATCNGCGATGGGCGGGTTGCCCTTGGGCGGNGGNGGAGGCGGCGGAGGCGGCTCNGGCCTGGTCACCGTGATGGTCACGCGCGCCGTGTCCTGGGAGCGGTTACCCAGCGCAGTGAGCACGTAAGTGGTCGTTTCGCGCGGGTAGACGATGGTAGAGCCGCTGGGTCCGACCGGCCCCACGCCCGAGATATAGGCGGAGACGGCATTCTCGATGTTCCACTCCAGAACCACGGCCATGCCGGGCGTGATCTGGGTGGGTTTGCCGGTGAAGTAGAGGATGCGCACCCTCGGAACAACGGCTACGGTGGCCGTCGCCGTTACCTCGCCGCGACGATTCTGCGCGATCAGCGTGTAAGTGGTGTTGCTGAGCGGGCTGACCTCGCGCGTGCCCGCGGCCTCCACCCGCCCGATTCCCGAAATCGAGACGATGTCGGCATTCTCGACCAGCCAGACCAGGGTCGAAGACTCGCCGGCCACGATCTCAGGCGGCGCCGCAGCGAAGCGAACGATACGCGGCAAAGCGCCCGGAGTCACCTGGACGGTTACCTGCGAGCTGGCTTCGCCGTACGGGTTGCGCGCAGTGAGCGTGTACGTGGTGGTCTGCGTGGGCGTAACCGCCGTGGAGCCGCTGGCGGCTACGTTGCCGATGCCGCTGATGGTGACGGTCTCGGCGTTCTCGGTCTGCCAGAACAGCGTCGAAGACTCGCCCTCCATGATGTTGGTGGGGCTGGCGTAGAAAGCGAGGATGCGCACCTGCGGCTGCTCGACGACGACCACCACGGTTTCGCTGACCTCGCTGGTGCGGTTGCGCGCGGTGAGGCGATACTCGGTGGTGCGGGTCGGAGCCACCGTGGTCGTGCCGCCACGCGGATCCACACGCCCGATGCCGCTGATCTCGGCGGACTCGGCGTTCTCGATCTGCCAGACCAGCGTCGAAGTCTGCCCGGCGCGGATGGTCGAAGGATTGGCGGTGAAGCGGACGATGCGCACAGCAAGTGGCGCGGCGGTGGTTACGGAAACGGAGGCCGAGGCCGAAGCGCCCTGCGGATCTTTCACGGTGAGGCGGAACCGGTAAGCCTGACCTTCCGCCGCGGTGAAGGTCGCCACCGCGGAGTTCTTGCCGCTGAGCGAGACAGGCGGACCCGCCACCTGCGTCCACTCGTAGGTGAGAGGATCGCCGTCGGGATCGTACGACCCGGAGCCGTCGAGGCGAATCGTTCCTGCGGGCACGCCGATCTGGTCGGGACCAGCGTCGGCCACCGGGACGGAGTTACCCGTGCGCACCCGCCTGGTGAGCAGCTCGTAACGCAAGCGCGGCACCTCGACGGGCACCGGGTGCTGGACTTCCAGGTACTGCTTGGGTCGCAGCCAGTGGCCGAACTGCAGACCGACCGCCAGCCGCCCGGTGTTCTTGGCGCCCACCATCGTTTCGTTCAAACCGGCCTCGACCGTGAAGGCCCACTGTTCGTTGATGGGCTGCACCAGGCGAAACATGCCGCCGGGACGATTCGTGCCGCCACGGCGGAACAGGGCGCCGAAGTTGGCGTCAAAGTAAGCGTCTTTCCACGCGCCTACCGTAGCCGAGGCGCCGATCTGATCCACGATCTTCAGGTAACTCTCCTCCCAGATCGTAGCGGTGGGGTTGATGGGGCGGCGGCTGATGACACGGTTGTCCAGATAACCTTTGGTCCCGAACATGCCGAAGCGGCCGCGGCCGAAAAGGTAGTCCACGGTGAGCGCGGCCTGGCCGAGGGTCCCCCCGCCCAGATCCGACAGCGAGACGTGCTTGAAGGAGGAGAACAGGCCGAGCTGCATCTGGCGGAAGCGGTTGACCAGGCCGACGTCGAACTGGCCTTCCTGGCGGTCGCGGTAGTAGAGGTACTCGCCCTCGGCTTGCAAGGCGTGCATCTGGGTCTTGCCGAAGGGCGCGAAGTAGCGCCCGCGGCCGCTGAAGGTCAGGTTGCCGCGGCCCAGAGGCGTAAACAGGCTCTCGTTAAGAGCCGGACCGATGTTGAGGCCGAGCAGCGAGAAACGGCTGGGCCGGGCTTCCTCGACCGCTTTCCGGGCGGCGGTTTCCGCAACCTGGGCGATCTCGGCGGTCGAAGGCGGCTTGGGCGCCTCGGCGATTTTGGCGACCTGCTCGCGAGCCTGCGCCTGGCCCTTCTCGAGAGCCGCGATCTGCTGCTTGAGTTTTTCGTTTTCCGCCTTGAGATCCTTTAGCAAGGCGAGGATCTCGTCGAGTTTGTCGAGCTTGCGCAGAATGGACTCGCAGCACTCGGCGAGTTTCTTGAGCTCGGATTCTTCGATGGCTTTGATGGCCTCGCCGATGCCGGCCGCGCTGATGACGCGGCCCTGGGCGTCGGTGACCGTAATTTCGACGCGGCGGTTCATCCAGCGACCTTCGCGGGTTGTGTTGGGAACCTTGGGCTGACGCTTGCCGCGGCTTTCGATCGTGATCTGGCTTTCACGCGCGCCGTATTTGACGAGGAAGTCCTTGACGGTCTGCGCGCGGGCGCGTCCCAGTTTCTCGTTATAGGCGTCCGAGCCGTAGTGATCGGCATGGCCGACCAGCCGCACCTTGTAGTCGGGATGCTTCTGAAGCAACTCGGCCAGGCGCAGCAGGCTGGGATAGCCGTCCGTCAACACGGCCCGATCGAACGCAAAATTGATTTCTTCCCAGTCGTCCTTGGTGGCTGTGGTGGTCAATCCCTGCGCGGAGAGTACGATGGCGCTGGCCAGCGTGAGCATGAGCAACCGCGGCGTCGCAGTGTGCAGCATGGAAGTCCTCCGGAACTGACGTACTCCAAGCGGAAAGAACCAGAATACAACAGCGGGGCGGGGGAGGGTGGGAGAAGCTTTATAATTATTAATGGGCCTGTGGGCCTGCCGGACGGGCAGTCGCTCCCGGCGTTTGCCGGGGGAGGAAAGTCCGGTCTCCACAGGGCAGCGTGCCGGCTAACAGCCGGGGGGACTCGCTCAAAGCGGGTCTCACGGAAAGTGCCACAGAAAACATACCGCCTGGCGGTGATCTTCGGGTCGCCGCCCGGTAAGGGTGAAAAGGTGCGGTAAGAGCGCACCGCAGTCCGGAGTAATCCGGCTGGCAGGGCAAACCCCACGCGGAGCAAGACCAAATAGGGGAGGATGGAGTGGCCCGCTCCGTTTGACTCCCGGGTAGGTCGCTTGAGCCGCTCAGTAATGGGCGGCCCAGAGGAATGACTGCCGCCCGCAAGGGTACAGAAACCGGCTTACAGTCCGGCAGGCTCGCAGGTCCGAACTTCAGCCCGCCGAAGACTCCCCGTCGAGCAAACCGAGCCGTTCCAGCAAGGCAGTCGGATCGGGGTCCCTTCCCATGAATCCGCGGTAAAGCACGCCCGGATCTTCACTGTCGCCGCGTTCCAGGATCCAGAAGCGGAAGGCTGCTCCCGTGTCGGGATTGAAAATCCCTTCGCGACGGAAGCGCGTGAACGCGTCGGCATCCAGAACTTCGGCCCACTTGTAGGAGTAATAGCCCGCGCCGTAACCGACAGGCTCGGCAAACAAGTGAGTGAAGGACGCGGTGAGTGCGTGCTCGGGTGGCAGCGGTACAGGCGAGAACTCCTCGAGAATGCGACGGCCGTAATCCACGGGATCGCCGTCGCGTTCCGGATCGTACTCGGTGTGCAACATCAGATCAAGCCAGGCGAAGCCGAGCTGGCGCATCTGGGCGTTGGCNGCGCGGAAGGTGCGGGCGCGGCGCATCCGCGCGAACAGGTCCTCCGGCAAGGGTTCGCCGGTCTCCCAGTGTCGCGCGAACAAATCCAGGGCCTCGCGTTCCCAGCACCAGTTCTCCATGATCTGGGAAGGCAGCTCGACGAAGTCCCAGGCCACGTTGGTGCCCGCCAGGCTGCGAATCTCCACGCGGCTCAGGCAGTGGTGGAGCAGGTGGCCGAACTCGTGGAACAGGGTCTCGACCTCGCGGTGGGTGAGCAGGGCGGGACGGCCATCCACGGGCGGCGTGACGTTCCCGCAGAGCACGCCCACGTGCGGCTGGAAGCCCGCGGGCGAGGGTCCGCCCGTGATCAGGCCGCTCATCCACGCGCCGCCCCGCTTGTTCTCGCGCGGATACCAGTCCGTGTAAAAAGCGCCGAGCAGCGTGCCGTCCCGATCGCGCACGAGATAGTAGCGGACCTGCGGATCCCAGACCGGCGCGTCGTCTTCCGGCTGGATGCGAATGGCGAAGAGCCGCTCCGCCAGCCGAAACATTCCGTCCACAACTTGTTCCAGCGGAAAGTAGGGCCGGAGCGTCTCTTCGTCAAAGCCGTAGCGGGCCGCGCGGAGTTTTTCGGCGTAATAAGCGAGGTCCCACGGTTCGATCGGCGGCGCGCCCCGGCCTTCCCGTTCGCGGCGGAAGGCTTCCAGCTCGGCGTTTTCTTGGCGGAAGCGAGGCTCCGTTCGCCGGCGCAGATCCTCGAGGAATTCCCGGACGCGCGCGGGTGAGCGCGCCATGCGATCCTCTAGCGTGAGCGCGGCGAAATCGGGATAACCCAGCAGGTTCGCCTTCCGGCGNCGCAGCTCGAGAATCCGGCGAACGAGCGGGCGGTTGTCCCACGGGGCGGCAATGGCGCGGGTGTGGTAGGCCAGATAAACCTGACGCCGGATTTCGGCGTCATCCAGGTACGTCATCAGCGCCAGGTAGCTGGGCTGCTGGAGTGTGAAGCGCCATCCGGTCAGACCCTTTTCGGCTGCGCTCTGGCGGGCCGCAGCAAGCGCGCTGGCCGGCAAGCCCGCCAGGCGGCTTTCGTCGGTGATGACCAGTCGAAAGCGTTGGTGGAATCCAGAACGTTCTGGGCAAAACGGGTGGTGAGTTCGGCCAGCTCGACTTCGATCTGCTGGAGGCGAGTTTTTTCCTCGGGCGGCAGGCCTGCGCCGTGGCGGCGGAAGCTGTCGAGCGTCTTGGTGAGAAAGCGTCGGCGGACCCCCTCGAGCGAGCGGGCCTCCTCGGTCCCCGCATAAGCTTGCAGCGCGCGCCAGAGGGGCTCGTCCAGCGGGATGGAAGCGTAAAAGGCGCTGGCCAAGGGCTGAACCTTGTTGTAAGCATCGCGGAGCTCAGGGTAAGTAGCCACCGACTCGAGGTGCCGCACGATTTCCAGGGCGTGATCGAGTCGCGTGGTGAGGCCGTCCAGAGCAGCCAGCGTGTTTTCCCAGGTGCGTGGCCGGGAGTCAGCGCCGATCTGCGCCAGGCGGTGGCGAGCTTCGTCGAGCAGCGCCGCGATAGCCGGCTCCACGTGCGCTGCGCGAATGCGATCGAAAGGGATGGGCAGATGAATATCGAGAAGCGGATTGTCGCTCAACCTCGTATTGTAACGGCCCCTGACGTGCCTTTCGTCGCTGGGGCAGCACGCTCGCCTGCTGTGATAACTTCTATGGAGCTTGGAGAGCTGCGCCATGAGGAAAAGAGGGAAATCGCGGCGACGTTTCCTGGCCGCGGCCTCGGGAGCGATGGTGGCGTTGACGGGCTGCGGGGCGGCTCGCCCCTGGCGCTTTTTCACCGCCGAGGAAGCCGAAACCGTGATCGCGCTGTGCGAGCAAATCATTCCTGCGGATCAGGACCCCGGGGCCACCGACGCCGGCGTCATCAACTACATAGACAGGCACCTGATGGGGCACTTCCGGCGCTTCCAGCCGGTCTACCGCGAAGGCCTGGCGCGCCTGAATGAACTTTGCCGCCAGCGTCACGGGCGCCGGTTCGCCGAACTGAAGTTCGAGGAACAGACCGCCGTGCTGGAAAGCCTCACCGGGGATCTGAAGAAGTTTTTCGATCTGGTGATTGATCACACGATGCAAGGCTTCTACGGCGATCCGCGCCACGGCGGCAATCGCGACGCGGTGAGCTGGCGCATGCTGGGCGTACCGCTCATCCCGGTGCGCGGTCGCGAACATTACGACCTGACCGCGATCAAGAGCAAGGAGGCGGGCNCATGAAGCATGTCAACGCAGTCGTGATCGGAGCNGGCGCAGGCGGCGGCATCGTAGCCAAGGAACTGGCNGANGCCGGTTTCAGCGTGGTGATCCTGGAGCGCGGCAAGTGGCTGACGGCCTACGACTGTCGCAAGGACGACCTGCGCAACCAGCGCACNACCGTACTGGGCAACGGCGCCGGGCCGGACGANGAGCGACACCCGCGCGTGGTGGTGGAGNTGGACGGCACGGAGCGCATCGTGCGCGCCTCCGAGCCCGGCTATCACAACAACGCGGCCTGCGTGGGTGGCGGAACGCTCACCTACGGGGCGATGGCCTGGCGGTTCATGGAGCAGGATTTCCGGATGCGTTCGATCTACGGCTGCCCGGAGGGTTCGACGCTCGAGGACTGGCCGATCACCTACCAGGATCTCGAGCCTTACTACGAGAAGGCGGAGTACGAGATCGGCGTTTCCGGCGACGTTTCGCCCGATCCCTTCCACGCGCCGCGCCGCAAGCCTCTGCCCATGCCGCCGCTGAGCCCGCCGACGCGCGAGCACGAAATCCTGAAAGCCGCGGCCTTGCGGCTGGGCTGGCATCCCTTCGACATTCCCATGCTGCGCAACAGCGTGCCCTACAACGGGCGCCCGGCATGCATGCGCTGCCGGTGGTGCGTGGGCTTCGTCTGCGAGGTGGACGCCAAGAACGGCACGCACAACACGGTCATCCCCAAGGCGCTGGCCACGGGCAACTGCGAGCTGCGTACCGAGTGTGTGGCCAAGGAAATCCTGGTGGACTCGCAGGGACGCGCCCGCGGCGTGGCCTACTTTGACGCCAACGACCGACTGCAAACGCAAACCGCGGATCTGGTGGTGGTTTCCTGCGCAGCGATCGAATCGGCGCGCCTTCTGCTCAACTCCAAGAGCCGGCTGTTTCCCAACGGGATCGGCAACCGCTACGACTGGGTGGGCCGCAATCTCCAGGGGCACTCCTACTGCGGCGCCATCGGCCTGTTTGAAGAAGTGACCTATGACGATCTGGGCCCGGGCGCCTCCATCGCCATCTGCGATTTCAATCACGGCAACAAGGGGCTGCGGGGCGGCGCCATGCTGGCCAATGAGTTCATCCGGCTGCCTTACCAGTTCGTGGGGCGTATGCCGCCGGACGTGCCGCGCTGGGGCCGGGCGCACAAGGACTTCATGCGGCGCTGGTACCGGCGCAGCATCATGGTGCAGGGACCGGTCCAGGAGATGCCGGTCTTTGACGCCCGCGTCCAAGTGGATCCCAAAGTGAAAGATTACTGGGGCATCCCGGTGGCGCGTCTTTCCGGACGCAAGCATCCGCACACGCTAGAAATCTGCCGCTTCATCGCCGAGAAGGCGGAGCTGTGGCTGAAGGAAGCGGGCGCCATCCGGACCTGGAAACGGATCCCGGGACCGGGCCTGAGCGGCGGGCAGCACCAGGCAGGCACCTGTCGCATGGGCAACGATCCCAAGACCTCGGTGGTGGATCGCTACTGCCGCGTGCACGACATGGACAACGTCTACGTGGTGGACGGGAGCGTGCACGTGACCAACGGCGGCTTCAATCCGGTGCTGACGATCATGGCCATCGCCTACTGGGCCTCGGCTCACATCATCCGGGAATGGCGGGGCCGACGCGGGAGGGTTTGAAACATGAAAGGCAGGAAATGGTTTTTTCTGGCCCTGCCCCCGCTCTTGCTCGTGCCGCTGGCCGCGGTGCTCTATCAGGCCTCCGGGGGCGCTTCCTGCGCACGCTGTCACGAGATCCGCAGCAGTTACGANACCTGGCGAGTGTCCACGCACCGCAGCGAGGACTGCTCGGCCTGCCACGGCGGTCTGCTGACGCCCGATCCGGCCTTCCATCTGGCGAACCTGCGACGGCTGGTGCGGCACCTGCGGGGAGACGTGAACGAACCGCCGCGACTGGCCCACGCCAACCTGGACGATGTGGTCGAACGCTGCGCCAGGTGCCATCGCGAAGAGTATGTAGCCTGGCAATCGGGACCGCACAGCGTGACCTACGCGCGGATCTTTCTGGACAAGGAGCACAACCGCAAGCGCGCGCTCATGGATGACTGCCTGCGCTGCCACGCCATGCATTTCGAGGGTTCCATCCGGGATCTTGTGGAGCCGCTGGACACCAAGGGACCGTGGAGGCTGAAGCGTCCGGAATTGGCGAACCGTCCGGTGCTGCCCTGCATGGTGTGCCATCAGATGCATCGTCCGGGCGAGCCGCGGAAACGCCCCTGGGTGGAACGGGCGGTGTGGGGTCCGCAACAGCCTGTGGCGCGTCCCTCCCTGGCGCTGTTCGACCGGCGTGAGCTGCGTCCCGTAGCGTTGCGCCTGCTGCCTTTGCCGCAGATGCGGGAAGGCGCGCGCCCGGTCCGCATGAGCCCGGATCCGCGGCAGGGCCTCTGTTACCAGTGCCACGCGCCGCTGGCCAGTTTCCAGGTGGGTTCCGGCGACGACCGAACGCCCATCGGCGTGCACGAAGGCATCAGTTGCNTGGCCTGCCACGAGCGCCACACCCAGAACACGCGCGCCTCNTGCGCCAACTGCCATCCCAAGATGTCCAACTGCGGACTGGACGTTGAGAAGATGGATACGACNTTCCGCGATCCTTCCAGCCGGCACAACATTCACTTCGTCAAGTGCGCGGACTGCCATCCCAAGGGCGTGCCGCCGAAGCGGGCTCNAAAAGCCCGGCAGGCCGATTGANGCCACAGACCNAAGACGCAGCCCCTGCAAGCNTGCNACTCNTGGTGTAGAGTTAGTGNAGACAGGAGGACTCACATGCTTCATCCCGCATTTTCCCGTCGCCAGTACCTGCAAATGATCAGCGCGGCGCCTGCGGCCGCCGCCAGCTTGCAGAAACCGCTGCCGGGCGATGCCGACCGCGAGCGGCGCATGAAGTGGTGGCATGAGGCCAAGTTCGGCATGTTCATTCACTGGGGCCTTTACAGCCTGCTCGGGCGGCACGAGTGGGTCATGGAGAACGAAGCTATTCCGGTGGCCGAATACGAGCAACTGGCCAAACAGTTCAAACCCAAGCCGAACGCGGCCCGGGAATGGGCGCGGCTGGCACGCCGCGCGGGGCAGAAATACATGGTCATGACGACCAAGCACCACGAGGGGTTCTGCCTGTTCGACAGCAAGCTGACCGATTACTGCGCCACCAAGCAGGGACCGGGTCGTGACCTGGTGGCCGAGTACGTGGAGGCTGCGCGGGCCGAAGGCCTGCGCGTCGGCTTTTATTACTCGCTCATGGACTGGCACCATCCCGACGGCGCCCGCTGCGCCACGGACGAAGCGGCCCGCAAGCGTTTCGTGGAATACATCCACGGGCAGATTCGCGAGTTACTCACTAACTACGGCAAGATAGACATCCTCTGGTACGACGTGGCCTGGCCGCTCACTGCCGAAGGCTGGGAATCGGTGCGCATGAACGAAATGGTGTTCAAGCTGCAGCCGGACATCATCGTCAATAACCGCAATCTGCTTCCTGGCGACTTTTCTACGCCCGAGCAGCGCATTCAGGCGGAAAAGCCGGGACGGGCCTGGGAAGCCTGCATGACGATGAACGATTCGTGGGGGTATCACGCGGCGGATGACAACTGGAAATCGCCCAAGACCTGCCTGCGCAACCTCATCCAGTGCGCGCGGGACGGCGGCAATTACCTGCTGAACATCGGCCCGCGGGGCGACGGCTCCGTGCCGGAGGAATCCGTCCGCATCCTGAGTGCGATCGGGCGCTGGATGGAGCGCAACGGTCACACCATTTACGGGGCGGAGCGGTGCCGCGTCACGCGCTCCAACTATGCCGGCTTCACGCGCAAGGGCAACACGCTGTACATGCACGTTTATTTCTGGCCGGGCGAGACGGTGACGCTGGCGGGACTGGAGTGCAAGGTCTTGTCGGCGAAGCTGCTGGCCACAGGCAAGCCGGTGACTTTCCAGCAGGACGAATTCCGCGTGCGTTTCACCGGCCTCCCCAAGACGCCGCCGGACGATCCTATCACCACGATCGCCATCGAATGCGATCGCGAGCCAGTGCAGAACATGGACCGCGTGCGGCGCGAGCGGCCGCGGCGAGGTGTGTGAGGCAATCCCGATGACGCGCAGAGAATTCCTGGCCACGGCGGCCGCGCCGGCCGTGCATGCTGCGCCGGCGCGGCCCAACGTGATCCTGGTGATCACGGACGATCAGGGCTGGTGGGACGTCGGCATCCACGGCAACCCTCACATCGAAACTCCCACGATGGACCGCATCGCGCGCGAAGGAGTGCGCTTCGAGCGCTTCTATTGCTCTCCGGTGTGCACTCCCACACGCGCGGCGCTGATGACGGGCCGGCATTACCAGCGCACCGGCGCCATTGACACGTACCGGGGCCGGGACGTGATGAGCGCCGAGGAGATCACGCTCGGCCAGGTCTTCCGGAGCCAGGGTTACCGCACGGCCTGCATCGGCAAGTGGCACCTGGGCCGCTACATGAAATACCACCCCAACGAGCGGGGCTTCGAGGAATTCTTCGGCTTCTGGCAGTACGGGTTCATCAACCGCTACGACGATTCCGACGAGCTCTGGCACAACAAGCAGCGGGTGGTGACCACCGGCTACATCACCGATGTGCTGACGGATCAGGCGCTGGCCTGGCTGGAACAAAACCGTTCCCAACCGTTTTTCCTGTATCTTGCCTACAACGCGCCGCACTCGCCCTACCTGGTCCCCGATCCGTATATCGCCCGTTACCTGAAGAAAGGGCTGCCGCTCCAGGAAGCGCGAATCTACGGCATGGTCACGAAGGTAGACGAAAACCTCGGCCGGCTGCTGGCGGCGCTGGAGCGCTGGAAGCTGGCCGAGAACACGGTCGTGATCTTCATGAGCGACAACGGCGGCGTCAGCCGCTATTACTCGTGCGGGCTGCGGGGCAACAAAGGAAGCGTCTACGAAGGGGGCGTCCGCGTTCCCTTCTTCGTGCGCTGGCCCGGGCAGTTCCCCGCAGGCCGGGTCGTGGCGACTCCCGCCCAGCACATAGACATCTTCCCGACTTTGTGCGAGCTGATCGGCGCTCCGCTGCCCAAGGATCGCAAGCTGGACGGGCGCAGCGTGCTGGGCCTGATCCGGCAAGGGGAGGGTCCGCCGCCGCGCACGCATTTCTTCCACCAGTGGAACCGCGTGCGCCCGCTGCTCGATCCGGCGGATCCGGCGCAAGCGCCTCCCGATGAACGCAAAGCGTTCCGCCCGAATTGGGCGGTCTACGACGTGCGCGGTTACAAGCTCCACGCAACGGGCGAGCTGTTCGACCTCAGCCGGGACCCTGGCGAGCAGCACGACATCGCGCGAGAGCACCCGGAGGTGGTGCGCGAGTTGCGGCGTCGTTTCGAAGAGTTCTTCCAGGACGTGACGGCGGGGCAGTCCTACGGGCGCGTGCCCATCGAAGTGGGCCGCGAGGACGAGAATCCGGTGGAGCTCGATCTTGCCTGGGGCGAGTGCGTGGGAAAGAAGGTTCGGGCCGTCTACCGCCACTACAATCGCGACACGATCGAGGACTGGAGCGAGCCTTCCGA
>JGI24721J44947_10010761_pt1 | contig 11549 bp, 8 predicted proteins | sample YelNatPaOPGAMG01_FD_44947 | JGI IMG/M metagenome (IMG submission 44947)
TGCTCGTGATCCCGTGCAGGCTCGGCAAGAACGCGTACGGTGGAGGAGAACGCGATCACCTGGACGCGCTCATCGGGCCCGATGCGAGCCAGTTCTGCCAGGGCGTCGCGGCGCGCACGCTCCATGCGATCCCCCTGCCGCATGCTGAAAGAATCGTCCAGCGCCAGCACGACGAGACGTCCGGCCGCGCTCGCCACACCCGCCACCTCCCGATACGGGCGCGCAAACGCCAGCGCCAGGGCCGCCAGCAACAGGCAGCGCAACGCCAGAAGCAGAAGGTAACGCAACCGCCGCTGTCGCACCGAACTTTCGCGGTGAGGCTCGAACAGCATCAGGGAGGCAAATTCGCGCGGCGGGGANTGGCGACGCCGCAGCAAGTGCAGCCACACGGGCAGACCCAGGGCGAGCAGTCCGGCCAGATACCACGGCGCNAGCAGGCCCATTTACATCCTCCCNTCGCGCACGCTCAGGTACTCGCGCAACGCCTCATCCAGTGGGCGGCCGGTATCCACCAAAAAATAATCCATGCCTGCCTGGCGGGCCAGATCGCGCAACTGTGCAATGTGGCCTTCGATGCGCGCACGATACTCGCGCCGGGCGTATTCGGGCGCCACTTCCATGCGCTCGCGCGTCTCCGCATCCACCAGCAAAAGCGGCTGGTCGAAGCCCGGTCGCAGCTCTTCCGGATCGAGCACGTGAAACAGGATCAGCTCGCTGCCGCGGAAGCGGACTGGCGCCATNGTGCGCAGGACTTGCTCGGGCGGCGCATAGAAATCCGAGATCACCGCGACGATGCCGCGCCGATGCAAGTGATCGAGCAGGTGCAGGAAGGGCCGCGCGTAATCGGTGCGCCGCCCGGCGGACGCCTTCTCCAGCGCATGCANNAGCCGCGAAAGCTGACCGTAGCGGGAGGAGGGCGCCACNACGTCGCGCACCGCATCGTCAAACACAATCAGACCCGCAGCGTCCCGCTGGCGATTGGCCAGGTAGAACAGCGAGGCCGCCAGATAGCGGGCGTAATCGAGTTTGCTGACGCGATGCGAGGCAAAGCCCATGGAGGCGCTGGCGTCGAGCAGCACGGTGAGCGCCGTGTTGGTCTCGCCGCGATAGCGCTTGAGGTAGCACCGCTCGGTGCGCGCGAACACGTTCCAGTCCACGTAGCGGAGATCGTCCCCGGGCGTGTAGGCGCGATACTCGGCGAATTCCTGGCTGAAGCCGAAGTCCGGCGAGCGATGCAGGCCGGCGATGAAGCCCTCGACCACGGTCCTGGCGACCAGGTCGAGCCTGGCGATGCTTGCCAGTACGGCCGGATCCAGGAATCGCTGCAACATGATCCACCTCAAGCCGATGGCGCGGGCATGGCCTCCAGCAATCGCCGCAGGATGTCATCGGAACGCAGGCGGTCGGATTCGGCGTAGAAGTTGAGCAGGATGCGGTGACGAAGGACGGGTGTGGCCAGCGCGCGGATGTCTTCGTAGGTGACGTGATAGCGCCGCCGCATCAAGGCGCGCGCCTTGGCCGCCAGCACCAGAAACTGGGCGCCGCGCACGCTGGAGCCGTAGTTGACGTACTTGCGCACGAAATCGGGGGCCGAAGGATCGCTCGGGCGCGTGGCCCGCACCAGATCCACCGCGTAGCGCGCCACCGAATCGGCGATGGGCACCATGCGCACCAGTTGCTGGAACTCGAGAATCTCACTGGCGTTGGTGACCGGTTCAACCTGCGCCACGTGCGTCGTCGTGGTCAGGTCAATGACCTGCATTTCCTCCTCGGCGCTGAGGTAATCCAGCACGGTGTTGAACAGGAAGCGGTCGAGCTGGGCTTCGGGCAGCGGATAGGTGCCTTCCAGCTCGATGGGGTTCTGCGTGGCCAGCACGAAGAACGGCGAGGGCAGCTTGTAGTGGTTGCCGCGCACGGTGCAGGAAAGCTCCTGCATGGCCTCCAGCAGCGCGGATTGCGTCTTGGGCGGCGTGCGATTGATCTCATCGGCCAGCAGCACGTTGGCGAAGATGGGGCCGGGCACGAACGTCCAGGTGCGCCGTCCGGTGGCCGGATCCTCTTCGATGATGTCTGTGCCCGTGATGTCCGAGGGCATCAGGTCGGGCGTGAACTGGATGCGCTTGAACGCCAGTCCCAGCGTCTGCGCGATGGTGCGGACCAGCAGGGTTTTGGCCGTGCCCGGCAAGCCCGTGATCAGGCAGTGCCCGCCTACGAACAAAGCGATCAGGACTTGTTCCAACACCTCTTCCTGCCCCACGATCACGCGCCGCACCTGACGCACGATTTCGCGGTGCACTTCCTGGAAACGTTCGATGCGTTGCTTGAGTTCGGCCGCTTCGATCGGTATCGCGGTCGCCATCCCTCCTCCTGTCCTTGTTGATGTCACGGGGTCAGTTCCAGCAACAACTTTTGCGCCGGGCGATAGCCCGGGGCCGCCTCCAGGGCCGCCAGCACGTGTTCGCGCGCTTCCTCGAGGCGTCGCGCCGCCCGGCAGGCGCGGGCCAGATGGTAATGCGCCNCCGCCACATCCGACGGCCCCAGCGCGAGCACGGCGCGGTACTCGCGGATCGCCTGCTCGGCCTCGCCCAGCTCGAGCAGCAAGTCCCCCAGCCGCCGGTGCACTTCCTCGTCGCCGGGCGCCACGTACAGCAGCCGCTCCAGCGCCGCGACCGCCTCGCGCTTGCGCCCGGATGTCGCCTCCAGCTCGGCCAGTTGCCGGAGCAGCGCCGGATCGCGACCTCCGGCGCGGGCGTAACGCTCCAGTTCCTGGCGGGCAGCTTCCTTGTCGCCCGTGGCCAGGTACGCCCCGGCCAGCAATTCGTACGCGCTGCCGGCCTCCACGTATTCCGGATAAAGATCCCGCACCGCGGGACCTTCGCGAATCACTTCGTCGTGACGCCCTGCGCGTGCGGCCTCCGCCAGCCGCTTCATCCGCTCGCGCCAGACCGGAAAGCCCTCGAGCGTCCTGCGCAGTTGTCCATCGAGCCAGCTCTGGAAACGGCGATCGAGCTCTTCCGGCGGCAACGCCAGAACCTCCCGCACTACCTCGGGCGTGGTCTTGCGCTCACCGAAGGCGCGCAACATGCGGCGCAGCGCGTCGAAGCCCCATTGACTCGCGATGTACTCGCAGAGCTTGCCTGCTTGGAAATAAGAGACGACCACCTGACCGGGGTAGCTCGGGCGCACGAAGCCCCGGTCCAGTTGCGCCACGGGCAGCAGCTTCCTGTCGCGGATGGCCGCAATCACGTCCGGCGTCAGGCGCTCGCCCCACTCGGGGGAAGCCTGCGTTTCCTCCCACACCGCCAGTCCCTCGACGAACCACCGCGGCGCCCGGTTGTTCACGGCGGCCAGCACGACCACGTGATTGAGCTCGTGCCACAGCGTGCCCGCCCAGTGGAACGTTCCCGGTTTGCGCGCCGTGGGACTGTCCATGGCGACGGCGCGTTCGAACGTCACGCCCAAGGCGCCGAGGCCAGGCATGCCGAGGGTGCGCACGGCGAAATCTTCGTGGTCGGGATAAAGTTCGATGCGCACCGGCTCCTTCAGCGTCACGCCGTACTTCTTTTCGAAGGTCGCCAGCGCGCGCGTCGCTTCCTGTTCCACGTAAGGGCGCAGCCACGCCGCTTCCTTGCGGTGGAGCTTGAGCGTGAAGCGCCCGGCGTCGAGCAGGAGGAAGTTCCTGGCGCTGTCGAGAAGCCGGAGAGCATTCACCGTGGCGGCATTGCGGTAGCCGTTCTCGTACGCCAGCTCGAGTTCGCGGCGCGCTTCGGCGTCGCGACCCAGGCGCATCAGGTTAAGCCCGAGCTCGCTGCGGACGTCCCACAACGCCGGGTCCAGTTCGACCGCCTTGCGGTAGAGACGGACCCCGTCCTCGTAGCGCCGATTCAGAACCAGGAACCGGGCTCCGACCGCGTAAATCCGCCCGTAACGAGGATGGACGGCCAGCGCGCGCTGGATCCACGCCGAAGGCTCGCGATCCTCCAGCCACTCGACGGCGGCGCGAATCGCCATGGCCTCCAGAGCCTCGGGCCATGCAGCCAACGCGCGATCGGCTTCCTGGACGGCGCGGGCTGCATCCCCGTCTTCCAGCGCCATGCGCGCCAGCAATACGCGCGCCTCGATCGCGCCCGGATCGGCAGCCAGCGCGCGCTCGGCCAGCNCCACGGCTTTCTGNTCGAAGCCCTCGGCGGCGACAAGGGCCAGTCCCACCAGGGCGCCGGNATGATCCTTGCGAAGCTGAAGGGCCTCCTGGAAGAGCTCGGCGGCCTCGCCGGGATTGAAGCGCTCGAGCAGCAGGCGGCCCCAGCGAACGCGGCAATCGGGATCGCGCGGGCGTTCCGCCACCGCGCGACGAAACTCGTCGTTGGCTTCCCGGTAACGGCCCAGGCCCCAAAGGCCTTCGGCGCGCGCCCAGGCATCGGGACGGCGCACCAGCGCNCTGAAACAATTCTGNGCCTCGATGTTTCGNCCGCGNTGAGCCAGCGCCCGGCACTCGGCAGCCGGACCCGCGNCCGCGAACGGCTGCGNCAGCGTCAACAGCAACANGGCCGCCGTCATTTCTCCAGCTCCTCGTTGACCCGCGCCAGCTCCACAAGCAGGGCCGTCAGTTGCTTGCGATATTCGGCCGAATCCATGGCCGCCTTCTGGTACTTGAGCAAGTCAATCTTCTGCTCGAGCTCTTCCTTGCGGGCCAGCAGAGCGCGACGCGCCGGATCGCGCGCTGCGGCCTGGGCGCGCCCGAACCGGACCAGCGGAAACGCGGCCGCCAGCCGTCCCGAGCCTTCTTCCGGCGCCGGGGACCGTACCCCGCCTCCCTGCCCCGTGTCCTCNAGCAGCGGGTGCTCCGTCGCCAGCCGCCGCTGCGATTCATANAAGCGCGCCGTNNTCTGGCTGGCGTACCGGAACGCCTCCAGGGCGGAAACGGTTTCGTTCTTGTCTGTATCCGCGGCGGGATCGCGCAGAGCCTCGATCCAGTAACGGGCGAAAACCGTAGCGTTCTTCTCCATGCCGCTTTTGGTGGCCGTGATCACGATGCGTCCCGGCTTGCGCAAGGTCTCCACAGAGGCGCCGCTCGCGCTCGTTGTATTGACGACGAGCTGGCGCGTGGCGGTTATGCGATCGAGCAGAGCGGCCAGATCCTCGCCGCTCAGGTCGGGTCCGGGGATGTTGAACTTGTACTGGTAGCCATCGAAAGTTCCGTGGCCGATGAGCAGCAACACGAAGGAATCCTCCGGGCGCACGCGGCGGGCCAGATCGGCGAACAACGCGCGGATGCGCTCGGCGGTCGCATCCTTGCCGGCGAGGGTAGAGACGTGGACCTCGCCTGTACTGCCGCGGACCAGCTTCTCGGCTTCGTGCGCCCAGGCGGAGAAACGCTGCTCGTAATCTGACTCGCCGCCCAATCCCGCCAGCACAACCCANTACGTCGCCGCCTGCACGGGCAACGCCAGCAACGCCANGAGCCACGCTCTCATACCGCCCCCCACTTGCGGCGCAGCAGCCACTCGGCGGAACGCAGTCCTAAAGCCATCAGAAACAACACCGGCATGTCCCACAGGTCGCGCAGCTCGCGCACGCTGAGGCCCGCCTCCGAGTAGGTGATCTCCTCAGCCAGCCTCCTGGCTTCCTGCGGGCGATAGTAACGACCGCCGGTGGCGCTCGCCAGCGCCTGGAGCAACTCGCGGTTCTGTAGCATGCGAAAGTCCTCGGCTACGCCGTCCTCGCGGCGGAACAGAATCAGATCGCCGCCCAGCTCCTGTTGACCGCGCCAGGCGTGAATTTCCGCCGAGTAACCGCCGGCTTCGGGCGCGCTCCACTCGGCCTCGTACACGCCGGGTTGATCCGCCACGGGTCGCAACTCCACGGTTTCGGCCAGCCCGGCAGGACCGAGGATTCGCGCCGCGACCCGGGCGTCGGCCACCGGACGGAAAGCCTTGTCGCGCACCTCGGCGCGCAGCAGAACCTGCGACTCGTCTTCCAGAACGGGCACAGGCGTCGAGCCGCTGACCTCACCACTGGCACCGCTGACCAGCCAGCGCAGCAACTGCTGCCAGAAGGTCTCGTGCGTCATGTCCGAGAGGGGCTGCAACATCTGCCAGCGCCAGCTCCCGCCCGTGGCAAACACAGCCACGCGACCGCGTCCGTAATTCTGCGTGATCAACAAAGGCAGCGTCCGCCCCGCGGGCGTTTCCAGCGTGGCCAGCACGAGCGCAGCAGGTTTGGGCTCGCCCACTTCCTGGTAATCGGCCAGCGCGGGGAGATTGCGCCACCGCTCGACGTTGGCCTCGGGCGGCTCAACCAGGCGTGTGATCAGGCTGTCGCGGCCGGCCTGCGTGAGAGCCACGCGCACGCGGTCGCGGTGGAAGGTCCCCGTACGCTGGGGCAGCAGGACCGGCAGCATGTCAGCCACCGGCGGACGGTTCCAGCCCGTTTCAGAAAGCGCGCGCCGCCCGCCCAGAAACAGAACGCCGCCGCCGCGCCGGTCCGCAAAATCGTGGATGAGCTGCTGCTGGGCGGGCGTAAAGTAGTTGGCTTCCACGCTACCGATGATGAGGCCGCGGAATCCGAAGAGTTCCTCGGGCTCGGCCGGGAAGCCGTGCTCCAGCTCTTTGGGATCGGCGATGCCCTGGCGGTAGAGCTTGTTCTCGGTGGTCCGCAGCAGCGTGGTCAGTTGCAGGCCCTTGTCTTCTTCGATGGCGCGGCGAATGAACTTGAATTCCCAGCGCGGCTCGCCCTCGATGTAAAGGATGCGCGGCGTCGCGTCCTCCACGCGAACCAGACGCGTCACGGCGTTGTTGCGCGGATTCTCCTCGCCTTCCAGCGTCTGGACGGCAAAGCGCAGCCGGTGAGGGCCGGCCGCCCCAGCCTGAAACAATAAGGTCTCGATTTGTTCCGGGCCGGAGAGCGTGACTTCGCGGACGGCCAGCGTCTTACCTTCCTCCTCCACCATGAGGCGGACGCGGGCCCGCGTGTAGCCCGTCTGCCGCAAGCGAACCAGAGCGGCCACGCGCGAACCCGGCAGCACCCGCGCCGGCGCTTCCACGGCGGCCAGTTCGACATCCCGCTGATAACGTTCCCTTCCGAAACCGATGGCATGCACAGGCAGACGCCGGGCGCGCAGCTCTTCCACGACGGCGTGGGGCACGCCACCGCGCGTATCGCCACCATCGCTCAACAGCACGACGGCCCCGATGGGCGCGGCAGAGGCTTCGGCCAGTACGGTGCGCAGGGCTTCGCCGATGTGCGTGGCCTGCGCAGCGCCGGTGGCCTGGTCGGGCTTCTCGATCCTGCTCGCCGAGTGGCCGAACGCGTAAAGCCTTACCTGGAAACGTGCGCGCAGGGCATCGAGCAGACCGTCGTTCAACAGCCGGCGCGCCTGCTCCAATCGCCGGGCGCCGCCTTCTTCCGCCGTCATGCTCCGCGAATCGTCCAGCAGGACGGCGATGATGTTCTGCTGCGGCTTGAGTGTCGCCACACTCAGGGCGGGCTGCCAGAGCATCAGCAAAAGCAAGGCCACGAACCCGGCCTGCAAAGCCCACAGGATGAGCCGGCGGCGCGGCCCGGCCTGAATATGCGGCGCGGGCGGACGGCGCAATCGCCAGGCAAGCAACAGGCCCGCGACGAGCAACGCCAGCACGAGCCAGCTCAGCGGCCAGGGCGACAGCCACACCAGGCGCCCTTTGGAGAAAGCGGCCGGAGGATATTTGAACAACAGCTCGAACATCCGGCCCTCAGTGCGTCATCGCGTAGATGATGTAGTTGATGCCGATGCGGTAGGCCAGCGAAGCGTAGTGTTCGGGATAGCGCGGGTGATCGGCCCACTCCCAAGCATCCCCGAGATCCATGTTGTGGCAGATGGCCACCATGATGCGCCCCTTGTCGTCATAGACGGCGCGCCAGCGCGGTTCGATACCGTCTTTTTCGTAGATGCGCCCGGTGTACCAGTACTGGATCCCAGGCACCTGGAAGCGCTCATCCAGATCGTAGAGCACGTGAAAGATGGGGTCTTTGGAGTCAATGTCCACCACGGGCCGGTCGGGGAAGACGCGGCTCAGCGAAGCCATGAAGGTCTCCCACTCCCAGGTGCCGTGGAANTCNTCNACCATNAGNAANCCGCCGCGCAGCAGGTAGTCGCGCAGGCGCNTGCACTGGGCATCGGTCAGGTCCCAGTGGCCGACTTCCACTGCGTAGATCCAGGGCCAGTTGTAAATCTCGTCCGAGTCCAAGTCCACCACCTGCTCGACGGAGCGGACATGGATGCGGGTCAGGCGGCGCACGCCTTGGACGAACTGGCGATCGGCTTTCCAGTAGTCGGTGGCCCAGTTGCCGCGGAANCCCCAGGCGAAACGCACCGAGGGATAGCGCAGGCGTGCGAAAACGAATTCGGTTTTTTCGTGGCCGTCAGNCGGGAAGGGCGCGTCGTCGTTGTCCACTTCGCCGCGGAAGCCCCAGTAGCGGCCTTGCCAGGCCAGCAGGCTCGCTCCCAGCGCGAGCGCCCCGCAAAGGATGGGCAGGCGCATTGTCGTGCCCCCTGGTCGTAGTTGACTTCAGGATAGCACGCCGCTGCGCCGCGCACCGAATCGGGGATTTTCAGGCGGCCAACAGGTGCTGGAGGTTCCAGCCGCAGATCACGCTGGCCATGAGCTTGTCGCCGCCCGGGCCGGGCCAGTGGGTTTCCAGGCTCACATAGCCGTTGTAGCCTGCGGCCAGCAGGGCCGCGATCTGCCCTTTCCAGTCCAGCGCGCAGCAACCCAGAGCGCCCCACCGCGGCTTGCCGTCCACCAGATAGCAGTCCTTGGCGTGGACGTGCGCGATGCGATCCGCCGGGATCTTCGCGAAGCCGTCAGGATACGGATTCTCGCCTGCCACGTANGCGTTGGCCGGGTCCCAAACCGCCTTCAGGTTGGGATGATTGACGGCGCTGAGCACGCGCGCCAGGTCGGCGCCGGTGGAGACGTTGCAGGCGTGCTCGTTCTCGAGGCCGATGATCAGATCCTCGGCAGCAGCCTGCCGCGCCAGATCGGCGAGCGCCTCCATGATCGCCGGGTAGCACTTCTCAGGGTCCACGGTGCGCCAGTACGAGAAGACACGGATGATCCGGGCGCCCGTGCGATGGGCAATCTCGAACGCCCTGCGCACGAGCCGTGGCTGGTCTTCATAAGTGTGCTTGGAAGCGAACACATCGTGCTGGAATCGCGTGTCCAGCTCGGGACCGCCCGGCAGAGTGCATTTGAGAATCGGTGAGGAAAGGGAGATGACCTTGAGGCCTTGCGCCTCCACGATCTGCCGGGCGCGATCTACCTCTTCGTCGGTCAGGTCCAGGATGTTCTTGCCGAAGACCACGCGCAACTCGGCGCCCGTCATGCCGATCGGCGCCATGGCGCGGACCGCGGTTTCCAGATCGGGAGAAAACTCATCGGTAATCGCAGCAGTGGGCAAACGGGTCTGCATTTCGGACTCATTGTACCCGAAGCGCCGTGCGGAAAGTGATAGCATGCAGGATTCGCGGTATGGGCGAGGCTTGGGTACAAAACTACAATCCGCTCGGTTTCGCGCCGCTTTCCACCGCGGTGGCGGCTTTCCCGGTGTGCCTGCTGTTCTACCTGCTGGCGGTGCGCAAGACCATCGCGTGGCGGGCCGCAGTCTATGCCTTCCTGGCGGCAGTGGTACTGGCGGTGACGGCGTTCGGTATGCCGGCGCGCATGGTGGCCGGCGCCGTCGCCCACGGGTTGGTCTACGCGGTCGTGCGCATCGCCTGGACGCTGGTGGCCGCGGTCTTTGTCTACGAGCTGACGGTGGAGACGGGCCATTTCCAGGTCATCCAGGAATCCATCAGCGGAATCACGCCGGACCGGCGGTTGCAGGTGCTGCTCATCGCCTTCGCTTTCGGTGCGGTGCTGGAGGGATCCGGCGGCGGCGGTGCGCCGGTGGCCATCTGTGGCGCCATGATGGCCGGCATCGGTTTCCACCCCTTTCATGCCGCCGTGCTGTGCCTGATCGCGAACACCGCGCCGGTGGCGTGGGGCGGCGTGGGCAATCCCATCCGCACACTGGTGGCGGTCACCGGCCTGCCCGAAGCTGACCTGAGCGCGATGGTGGGCCGCATCCTTCCCTTCACCGCGGTGATCCTGCCCTTCTGGCTGGTGCGCTGGCAGGTAAAGACGCGGGAGACGCTGGAGGTGTGGCCGGGGTTGCTGGCTTGCGGTGTCACCTTTGGCACTGTGCAGTTCCTCTGGTCCAACTATGTGGACGCGGCGCTGGTGGATGTGGTGGGCGGCATGGTGACGCTGGGTGCGCTGGCGCTGTTTTTCCGCGTCTGGCAGCCGCCAAGGATCTGGCGCTACGAATGGGACGGTCGGTGGACGGGCGAAAGCGGGCCGAAACATTCCTTTCGAAAAGTGTTGCATTCGTGGTCGCCCTTCCTGCTGCTGGCCTTGTTCGTGATCGTTTGGGGCCTGCCGCCGGTCAAGCGCGTGCTGGATTCGGTGACGCTGCGCAGCCCGGTCCCGTGGCTGCACAATCAGGTGATCCGGACGCCGCCGGTGGTCGCCCAGCCTCATCCCGAGCCGGCGGTGTTTGATTTCGCCTGGCTTTCAGCCGTGGGGACAGCAACGTTTCTGGCCGGGTTGGTGGCCGGCCCGCTTCTGGGGCTTTCGCTGGGCGCCACACTGCGCGTGTTCGTGCGGACCTTGCGCAGGATGCGCTACAGCCTGGTGGCCATCATGGCCATGCTGGGGTTGGGCTTTGTGACGCGCTACTCGGGCATGGACGCGGTCATGGGCCTGGCCATGGCTAACACTGGCAAGCTCTTCCCGCTGTTCGGCACGCTGATCGGCTGGCTGGGCGTGGCTTTGACGGGAACCGACGCGGGCTCGAACGCTCTCTTCGGCAGCCTCCAGGTGATCACCGCGAACAAGCTGGGACTCAGCCCGGTCCTGATGGCGGCGGCCAACTCAGCGGGCGGCGTGATGGGCAAGATGATTGACGCGCAGTCCATCATCGTGGCCTGCGCCGCCACGGGTCAGGAAGGCAAAGAAGGCGATCTGTTCCGCGCCGTGCTCAAGCACAGCATTCTTCTGGCGCTGATCGTGGGCGGCATCGTGACGCTTTACGCCTACGTTCTGACGGGCTGGATCCCGCACGGGCACCGTTTCTGGTAACCCTCACCGGCCCGTCAAAATCTAATTCCCCGCCCGCCAGCGGCAACGGGCGACGGCTTCGCGCCAGCCCGCGAGCAGTTGCTCGCGGTGGGAGGCCGTCATGCGCGGCTCGAAGACGCGGTCCACGCGCCAGAAGCTCTCTACCTGCTCCACGCTCTTGAAAAACCCCACCGCCAAGCCGGCCAGAAACGCGGCGCCCAGGGCGGTGGTCTCGGTATCGGCGGGCCGCACGATTGGGCGATCGAGAATATCGGCCTGGAATTGCATCAGGAAATCATTGGCCGCAGCGCCGCCGTCCACCCGCAGCTCGCTCAGGGCACGCCCTGCGTCGGCCTCCATGGCTGCGATCAGGTCCCGCGTCTGGTAGGCAATGCTCTCCAGAGCTGCGCG
>JGI24721J44947_10010767_pt1 | contig 11546 bp, 13 predicted proteins | sample YelNatPaOPGAMG01_FD_44947 | JGI IMG/M metagenome (IMG submission 44947)
TCACAGGTCGGTGTATGGGGAGCAATAGCGGAGGAGATATCCGCAATGGCCCCTGCATGTGACACGGTGGCTTTCATGACATCTGCGGCTGCATTTGCATTTTTTTTAACACCCCTTGCCTTCCTCATAGCAACTCTCACCATGTTCCTCGAGGTGAACACACTTTACCATCTATCAAGAAGACACGCCAGTGCTGGTGGATACTATGGATACATAGGGACAGCCTTTGGACCAACCCCGGCAATAACGTCAGGTCTTCTGTATGTTATGTATCAGATAGCAAGTACAGCGGCCATACCGGTTTATGTTGGGGGCGTTGTTCTGCCAGGTGTTCTGGAATACTTCCTGAACATTACACTTCCTGGATGGATATGGATACCACTCATACTGGTATTTATCCTTGCTCCAATAACGCTGGCCATTTTTGGCATCAGGCCGCAGATGAAATACATCCGTATAGCTGCCTTTTTCGAAGTCATATTTCTTGCAGTTCTTTCAGCAATTATTATAATTGAGGCAAAGGACAATACGCTGGCAGTTTTCAATCCATTCATAAAATCAAAGCTTTTTGATTCCGTTGGGGGACCATTGAGTGGCCTTGGCCTGGGAATGATATTCGGACTTACCAGTTTCATAGGATACGGAGGGTCAGCACCTCTTGGAGAGGAAGCAGTGAACAGCAGGGCAATAACAAAGAGCCTTGTGTTTGGCCTGGTTATAGTGGGAATAGTGCTTACTGAAGTTGCCTATGCTCTCACAGTGGGGTGGGGTGTCTCGCTCATGAGCACATTCGCCACCGCAAACATTCCCGGTATTATTGTTGCAACTGCCTATACAGGGGTGGCAGGAGGCGTTCTTCTCTCCATGGTGGCTTTCAATTCTGCATTCTCAGATTCAGTGGCAATGCAGTCGAACGCAGGAAGAGTATATTTTGCAATGGGGAGAGACGGGGTTCTGCCCCATTATTTTGCAGAACTGCATGAAAAGTACGTAACTCCACACAAGGCACTCATTTTCATTGGAACCATGGCATCTGTCCTTGCAATTGGAGGAACAATATTGATAAATTGGCTTCTGGGCAGATCATTTATTACTATTCTTTCTGATACATCCTCAAACATAAACGTTTCAACCACACTTGGGAGTACCTTTGATTTTCTGACAACCCTGGCTCTCTTTGGACTCATCATAACACACATACTCCTGAACACAAGCGTAATGACTCTGTTTTACAGATTGAAGGAAAAGCACCATGGAATCTTTGTGTTCGTCCACATAGCGGAGCATTACTTACTGCCCATAATAGCTACAGTCATATTTGTATGGGTGTTGTTCGAATCAGTATATCCACCAATTTTTCCCATAACCGAAGCAGTTATTGCATCAGTGGGTTATCTAGCCTTTGCAATATATTATGCAGTCAGGACTGTAAAACTGAAACCGGATGTTGCAAGAAGAGCAGGCAAATCAGTGAATCTGGTTGAGGAGGAGAAACTTGCCGAACAACAGCATTAGAATGGACCTGGCTCTTTATGAGGGGATAAAGGGGACGCTGAAGCTAACAGAGAATGGTCTGTATTTCACATCAAGGAAGAAAAACTCATTCTCCCTTGATCTGGATAAAATTGAGAAAGTATCTTTTCTCATGACTGCACTCACCACTTCAACACTGTATATTAATGAAAAGGAGATTATTGTCTGCAGGGCACATCTATGGGCTGCAGATATCAGGAAATTAAAACCTGGAATAACGGCCTGAGATCTGGGGAAGCAAAAAATAGATCAAGAGTCATGTTTGTTTGATTTCACCCATAGATCAGGCAGGGATCGTTTTACCAGTTATCTCAAGATATCTAGCAGGAATTGGGTTCTGAAGCCTCCAGACTATGCTTATGGGATTGCTCCCTTCATGGCTGACGTATTCCACAGGACCAAGGTATGTATATGGAACCGACCCATTAGAATCCTTCTTGTTTTCCCTTACAAATAAAAGAATTCTGCAACCCATTGACTTATGGTTTATGTACCTCTGCCCAGTTGCTGAAGATTCCGATGTTGTGCTCTGACTCTGCCAGTGAAAAAGAGTGTCGCTAATTGAATAGTCTCTGTAAAGAGTGGATGGTGAATAATCTTTTTCAAGCTTGTTAAGGGTTACAAAAAGAAGATCTATATTCAAATCTGGAAGATATTTTACACCTTCCCTGACATTTGTAGGATTCATGAAGTCCATTGCAACGAGTATCTGATCCCGGGTATAGCTGCAGTGAAGGTCCAGAGGACATTCAAATCCGATATTAACAGGACTGTCAACGAAGTCTATGCGTGAAAGTCTGAATTCAAGTAGTTCGATCAGTTCTTTGGTAAGAGGACCCATCTTCCTTATTTTCAATATCCCCTCTTCAGGACTATTGAATCCACATTCTGAATAGGATTTTTTCCAAACTGTGAACTGGAACATATTGCACATCCTGATCTCTAAAGGCGACAAATGACTCAAATCCATTTTATCAGCGTTTTTTAACATATTCAACAAAAAGTTAATCCATCTTCTTGAATCAATTGAACATAGCTTGGAAAAAGCCTTTGTGATCACTGGTTCAAGTGATTCAGTAAAGTCAGGTTCAACTCCGGCATCAACCTTCAGTCTGGAAAAACTGTATTTCCAATAGATATCTTTCGGATCCATGTGATAGAATTCAAGAAAATTTTCAAGTGTAAGTGGCAGTCCAGAATCGGCAGAGAATGTGGATATTCTTGATATGATCATAGATCTGGATCCAACAGACTGTCTGATGTTATTCAATATGTATTCCTGCGCCTTCTTCTCCAGCTGTATATAGCAACCCGTGGGTACATCTGGAAAGCCTTCGTTGATTTCACTTACCAAACCTCTGGAATTTTTAGAAAGTATTGCGGAAAATTTCTCCCTGAAATTGTAATTTTTATTGGCCTGTCCAACAAAATCCAGTACAGTAAGGCAATCCTTATCTTCCCATAACCGCAGGCCACGACCAAGCTGCTGAAGGAAAACCGTGAGGCTTTCGGTGGGGCGCAGAAAGAGAACGGTGTTTATCTGTGGTATATCAACCCCTTCGTTATAGATATCAACAGCAAAGACAAATTTTATTTCGCCCCCGGCTAACATTTTAGTGGCGGATTCTCTCTCCTCATCAGATGAATCGCTCGTTATATAAACTGAAGTAATGCCGTAAGAATTGAACTGTTCTGCCATAAACTTGCAGTGCTGCTTGGAGACGCAGAAACCCAGTCCTTTCACCTTATTTATGTCATCAACATATTTCATCAGTGAATCCACTATAAGGCTGACCCTCTCCATAGAGGAACGGTTACCGTTTGTATATGCTGTGCTGAGATCATTTCTGTCATAACCCCCTCTTGACCATTTTAAAGTATTGAGGTCTATTATGTCAGTAATTCCGAAATACTGGAATGGTGAAAGCAGTTTTCTTTCTATGGCTTCAGGAAGCCTTATTTCAACAGAGATATGGTTATCAAAGTACTGAAGGATATTCTGCCCATCCATCCTCTCCGGAGTTGCCGTGAGCCCCAGAAGTATTTTTGGCTTAAAATAGGAGAGAAGCTTCTCATAGCTTGGAGCAGCCGCATGGTGGAACTCATCAACAATTATGAAATCGTAAAACTCAGGGTTGGTGTAATTGGTAAGTTCTCTGGAGTTGAACATCTGGATGGACATGAATAGGTGGTCTGGTTCAGTGGGGACTGAGTTTCCCACACTTAACTCTCCGAAATTGTAGTCCCTGAGGACACTTCTGAAGCAGTCAATGCTCTGTTCAAGTATCTCCTTCCTATGGGCAATGAAAAGCAAATGGTTGGGTTTACCAGGATTTCTGCTGCAGAACCTCCTGTAATCAAGAGCAGATATGACGGTCTTTCCTGTTCCTGTAGCCGCCACAACAAGGTTTTTGAATCTGCCATGAACCTCTCTTTCGGCATCTAGTATGTCAAGAATATTCTGTTGGTAAGCGTATGGGTGGACATCTGAAATGAATCTGGCTTTACTTTCATTACCATGTTTTTCAGAATTAATGGCATTTTCCAGTTTCCCCTTCTGAGTGTTGGAATATAATTCGAAATCCTCAGAATTCCAGTAGCTTTCGAATGTGGCGTTAACCTTTTCCATTGTTTCAGGAAGATCCTTTTCAGTGATCTTCACATTCCATTCAAGGCCGCTTGACATAGCCGCATTTGAAAGGTTGGAGGAACCCACATAGGCTGTTGAAAAACCGGTTTCACGGTGAAATATATACGTTTTTGCATGCAACCTTGTCCTCTTTGTTTCGTAGGATATCTTTATACTGGTGTTCGGTAGTTTGCTTAGCTCTTCAATGGATTTCATATCAGTGACACCCATATAAGTTGTTGTTATGATTCTCAACATTCCTCCTTTCATTGTAAAGGTGTTCAGCTCATTTATCAGCAGTCTCATTCCGCTCCATTTGATAAACGAAACCAGCATGTCGACTCTATCTGAAGATAAAATCTCCTTCTTCAGTTCTGAATACATGCTGGGTTCTCTTTCCGATCCAGTAAAGAGTGAGCTCCTGGATATGGAAGATATTGGTCTCTCCACCGGATAACCTCTTTCTGTGAAATTGATAACATTCTCTTTGTTTACAAGGGCAAGCAATTTCTCAACAGTCTTTCCCTGTTCAACATAAATATAAGGTTTGTATACTTCATCGCTTCCAATTGCATTCAGTATTTTGTTTACAATTTCCACTTGGCCTAAGATCCCTTTCCCCTGGTTTTTTGCACTTTCAAGACTTCTCTCTATAATTTCACTCAAATAAAGGGTGAGCAACCTGGTAGCTTCNTCAGNATNTACGGGTGATTTCTGAATAAATTTTTTATCTGATACTCTATCCAGCTCATTTTTAACAAGAATGCTGATCAGGTTCTCATAAATTCCATCCTTCAACATGATAAAACCTCTTAGTATGGAGTTCTGTATATAAAAAACCTTTGTGGTTTCAAGCTGTTGTTTCGGATCATGTTAATGTTGCTTTTTAATTTGAAATTCCCCACAGATCTTTATATAAAGTTATAGTACTCACAATAAATCCAGTGAAATGAACATAGTTGATTTTATAGATCTGACNGTAAAGAGAAGTATGTATACCGACATATCGACAACCATCNGGAACGGACTGCCGGTAATTACGGCAATTGGTCTTTTTGCTTATTCTGAAATGATTGGAGGTCTTGGTAGAATAGTGGAAGGGGAACCAGAGGCCATAGTGTTCGGTTCAGGGCAGTCCAATAAGAATTATGCTAAATATCTTAAAATNGCTGGGAAATGTTACTCAAGGTTAAACAGCCGGGAGACCTATAGAATAATCAGGGGAGGTCTCATACACAGGTATTTCATCAGGCAGAGGTCAACAATAGAGATTGATCCCTCTGATCCTTTTTGTAAAAAAATTGAATATACGGGATGCGCCATAAGATTTGATGAGGAACTTGTCTATTTCAATGTAAACCGATACTTTCTGGATTTTATGAATACTGTTGAAAGGTTAAGAAAAAAAATATACAGAAAGGGAATTGAAAAGCTCAGTTTTGCAGAACACATTAATGAAACAGAATATGTAGTATCCAAATCAAATAAAACGATCAGGTGAGTATCTGGTAAGCAGCTGTTGCATCTTTTCCAGACAGGATTATCATTGTCTCATTAAATCATGAAATAAGCTGGATAATGTTAATTTCCATTGCAAATAGCTTATGTGTTATCCTCATCACAAAACCAGGGGTTTTCTCAATTCCCCTTGGAGAGAGGACATGTATCATGCTCACATCTCTGTGACCCTCACAACCTGGGATGGTTCTGGAATACTGCTGTTCATCTCACCGACGATGTAAAATATGCTGTCCTCAAGGTATGTAGCAGATATGTATTCCATATCACGGGAAGTTCTTGATGTAATCACACATATTTTATCCCGAAGCATCACTCTACTTTTTTCCAGAAGCGAATCTGCAAGGTTCTATTCCAGGGCATACACATTACGGGCAGTCAAAGCCAGTTGCTTTACGGACATATTATTACTACATTTCATCTGTTATGGTTGCATTGTCAAAGGAAACTCTAGAACTGGCAAGTTCACTTATGGAAGAGTCTCCATTTGGATATGGGTCCGGATTTGGATCAATGTCTCCGTTTTATTTTACAGCCGTTGGATGCATCTACTCTACTCTATTCCAGGTATTGCCCATATCCAGAATGGTATATATTTTATTAAAATTCCATCAATTGTTTCTTTCCCTTCGTAATCGTAGGTAATCACCATTCCTTTTTTTAACCCAAGCTTTGTAGCTGCTTCTACAAGGGCATCCGTCTCACGTGACCTAGTGCTTGAGGCGGATACGTCATAGGAAACCTGTATGAGTTCTTTTGATTTACCTCCAACAATAAAATCTACTTCTTTACCAGATTTAAGCTTGAGATAGTTAATGCTGCCTGAAGGCCCTTTTCTCCTTAATAACTCAAGAAATACTGCATTTTCCAGAGATCTTCCCCTGTGGATATCGGAAAAGAGCCTGGAAATACCAATATCAATCATGTAGGTCTTCGACTGGCTAGATATTCGCTTTCTCGCANTTTTTTCATATTGCNCAAGTAAACTTACCAGAAAAACAGATTCCATATATTCCAGAAAGTTCAATATGGTAACTCTGCTTATTTTCATACCTATGCTTCGAAAATAATTAAGAGATTTGACAGAGCTGAAATATGAAGCANAGTTGCTTGAAATGATCCTTAGAAAAATCTTCAACTCTCCCAACTCTCTGATCTTGTATCTTCTCACAATGTCCTTAAAGAAAATTGCATCAAAGTAGGAAGAAAGCAATTCAAGCTTTCTGGTTTCATCGGGGGTTAAGGATACCTCCGGAAAGGATCCGAATTCTAAGAATTCATCCAACGCCTTAAGAATAACTCCTTTATGGAGCGAATACTTTGTCAAATTGCTGACTTGTATCTTTTTGGCATTAACATATTCCTCAAATGAAAATGGATAGATAATGTATGTAAGATTTCTACCGGCTAATGAAGTTGCAATTTCTTTGCTCAATAACTCCGAGGATGATCCTGTTACTATAAGTCGGTACCCTCCAGTATCATAGATCTTTCTGACCCACTTCTCCCAATTTTCCACGATTTGAACCTCATCAAGGAAAACATAAACCCTACCATTTGGGTCGAATAGCTCACGATGTGCTACAAGGAGGTTGTCAAGATCTGTGGCCTTAACTCCTACGAGCCTCTCATTCTCGAAATCAACGTAAAATATGTTGTCTTTTCTGATGCCTTTCTTCAATAGTGTGTTCATGCATTGGAACATTACATGTGTTTTTCCAGATCGCCTTACCCCTGCAATTGCTATTACTTTGTTGGCATCCAAATCTATCTTTACATCACGTTCAATAAGGTCTGGTATTTCGAAATCCTTCCAGAGTGATATGACGTATTTGAAATCCTCAATGTTCACCATACATGTACAACATACTATACAGTTTTTAATAGTTTTTGTACATTATACTATACAATGATAAGTTCCCAAAGGATACGGTTTAGAAGTATATTGAAACTTAAGGAAGTTACAAAGGTTGGATAGATTTAATTTCATGGCTTCCTTAATTCCAGTATGGACTAACAAATGATTGTATTGGTGGAATAAAAAAATGTCAAACAAGGCAAAATCCAAGAACGTGAAAAATCTCTCTGCGGTTATTAAGTATCCCATAACAAGTTTTCTTAGGGAATTTAATTGTATGTGGATCATAGCTTATGATGATCCATGAGTTTTTCATGTATTTCCATTCCCATCTTTATCTCTAATTCTTAAACGCTCCAGCTATTTCAAATGGTTTGTTGTTATCTCATACTGACAATATAAAATGGCACTGTGCATCAATTTTGCAACAAGTGCCTTCTTTTTGAATCATGTATTTCGCCGTCTATATGTGAGCATAATTACACAAAAAACAGAGTAAGTATGCTTGACGTGCTCCCTTTAAGTTTGGACAGATTTTAGTGATACACAATATACCTTAGAATCGGTTATGAAAATGTGTTCAGTGACCAGAATAAAAATACCCCTGGACATTCAGAACCAAATGATTATGATCATATTTAGCAAGAAATTATGATGAATGCACATAGGAAATACATCAGGCACACCAGTAGAATGGAATGAGAATGCAATATGCAGGAAACAATGTGTTTTATGAGGTTACTTAAACTGAATCGCATCATTAAAAATGTCCAATATTAAGTGGGGCACATCATGCTCATAGTCAGTGAGCCTCTGAACATTGCTAGAGCTTATGGGCTTAATCTTTCAACCTTCATGATCTTTTGCCTGAATATCTATAGAAAAAAATTCATCACTCATTTTGAACNCCGGGCAGCAAAAATATAGGATTGACCAGTCGGGATTTGATTAATGTTTTAACCTTATACCATGAAATATGATTTTCAAATGAACAATATAGTGCATTTATAAAATGAATTGTTTGAACTGTAGTCATAATACACTTTACCGTTAAATGTTTATATGGTATTTGGATTAGTATCCATGGTCAAAACCACTATCAATCTGGACGAAGAAATATATGCTGAAATCGTCAAAGAATCCATCGAAAAGTATGGCAGTACAAAGAATATCTCGAAGATCATTAACCAACGCCTCAGAAACAGGGAAAACAATACGGGAAAACGCAGACAGAGGATTACTTTCAGGGTAAGTGAGAATCTTTCATCAAAGGATGCTGACATGGAGATAAAAGCTGGATGGGAGGAAAGCAGCAAATGACAGTGTTTGTTGACACCAATGTTCTGGTATATGATTCAATAGAGAATTCTCCCCACCATGAGAGGGCAAGTGTCCTTATCGACGAGTCGGAAAACTCCATAATAAATTCACTTTCTATCGTTGAACTTGGTTTTGTGCTTCCAAGGTATGGAATAGATAATGAAAATGTTAGAAAGAAAATTGAGGAATTATTGCATAGCGAATATTTCACGGTCTCCTGGCTTTCCGGAAAGATAATGGAGAAGGTATCCGCGTTCATGGTTGAAAACAAGCTAAGTTTCAGAGATTTCAATGACTGGATAATAGCATATGATGCACATTCGAGAAAAGTACCTTTGATCACGTTTGACAAAATACTGTATAATAAATGCAGGAAACTTGGAATTCAAGTTAATGAAATATAGTTTGATGAATGTATTGACCTGGATTTGATTAATGTTTTAAGGGAATACTATGCCTGAGATGCTAGATCAATGTGCGAAGCGATCGAAGGGACGAAATATTTATAACTTGTTTAAACATAAACATAAACATGTCAAAAACCATCACTATAAGAAAAGCTGTTTACGATGAGCTTCTAATGGTCAAGAAGAAAAACGAGAGTTTCAGTGAATTATTGGACAGATTGGTAAAGTCAGAGGACAAGAAACAACTCCTTGAGTCTCTAAGAGGTAGCATCACTTTCAGTGACAAGAAAGCTATGCTGAAAGAAATTAAGGAGAGCCGTTGGGAGAAGAGATAATGATTTTGCTTGATACAGACATAATAATAGAGATTGTTGACAAGCACTCCGAAAAAGGTGAAAGCGTCATTAAAAAAATCCTCGATAGCGGAGAGGGTTACTGTACCTCCTCTCTTAATGTTCATGAATTAATGTATGGCATTCACAAGTATTCTAAAGATGGAGCGTCAATACTCAGAATACCAGTGATAAATTACACCAAGGAGGATGGAGAATTATCCTCACGTCTGGAGATTTCGGCGGAACAAAAAGGGAAAGCTGTTCCTAGAATGGACTCAATGATCGCTTCCATTGCGATTAACAATAACTGTAATTTTTATACGTTTGATGATCACTTCAGGGTCTTCACAGATTCTGGCTTAAAGCTGTTTGAGCAAAAGCAGAATGGACCGGTCGATATTTGATTAATGTTTTAAGGGAATCCTATTTTCAGAGGCTTCTTCTTTCACAGAAATACCCTTATCAGATATAGATAGTGCAACAAAATGGATGCTATTATTGATCTTGTATATTATTTTTAACCAGGCGTGATCTCATGTCTGGCCAGGGATACGCGCTTCTGATCTTGAGGATTATTCCTCGTGGCTCAGCATGCGTCTCCCTTCTTTCATTCCGTACCCGGATGGGATGTTGCAGCATATCTGCTTATGTTATTATTATGGAATGATCATAACCCTAACAGAAAGTAAATGGAATGGATAAAGTAATCATTACAGAACTGTTTCTATGCCAAGTTTCATTGCTGTTGCATTTAGTTCTTTGTCAGCAGAACAGAATAATGTGCTCCCAGAATCAATACAGGTTTCCAGCTGAATTGCATCAACAATGTATATGTGTTGTTCAAGAACTATTTTAATTGCATTTTGGATTATACGACTGCTTACAGGGTACATTTCAACCGAGGAGGATCTTTCAAGACTTCTCAGTTCACTCAGCATTGTTTGGATCCGGGCCCTCGCGTCAATACCCATTTTTCTGGAATACTTATCAAAAACAACTGCTGCCTCACCAAGGTTGATCTCGGACAGTGAAATTACTGTCTCTCCATGTTGAGCCAAATGAAAATAGTTGTCAGCTATATCACTATTTTCTTCCTTAACGTACCTCTTCGTAAGTATGCTGGTATCAAGATAAACGCGAGACTCTTTCATTACGCATTTCCCTGACGATAGTCTCTGAGTGCACTTTGCCCGCTAGATCCGGTCTTTCCCTCTCAACGTCCTCTCCACTAATATATCCACAATCGAGGTTAAGTTCTTTGCATATGTCATTTAGGACCTCCGATGTGGAAAGGGAGCGAAGTGAATTTTCAATGTAGGCGCTGAGCGTTTTCCTTTTCTTCAACAAAGCCAGTTTCGCATTGTCAACTACTTCCTTTTCCACGGAAACTGTTATTTTTGTTTTAACCATCTAACCGTATATACAGTTATCCGTATTTAGACTTTCCATCCATCAGCCCGCATTTCTTTTTCCAAGGCTCTCCTGTTGTATTTGAAAAATCTAATTTTTTCTTACCATAATCCATTGATTTACTGCTAGCCTCACTCTCTGCTTATTTTTTAATAAATTAAGAGCCAGTATACAGGTGTTTAGGAAGTATTAATACTCTGATTCTGTACATAGTATTAGTCCCTTGATTCAAACCATAACAGAACTTGAACGCCGGCCTATGAATTAGGAATACGACTTAAAAAGTACTGCGCCAGATCTTCAAGTGGTTGTATGACTATGTATTTTGAGCCTTATTAACCTAATGGTCAAGATTGATCATAGCTCATTGGTGAAATCAATAAAACCACATTGGCCATTATTGGAGTATGTGAGTATAGATACATGAGGGGGCGACAATCAGTTCCCCGTAAAAATAACGAGACGGGAGGTTTTAATGCTGGTTTTTAACTTATAGTTTTTCGGCCCACTATCTAGGGAGCAGAACATTAACGATA
>JGI24721J44947_10010771_pt1 | contig 11543 bp, 7 predicted proteins | sample YelNatPaOPGAMG01_FD_44947 | JGI IMG/M metagenome (IMG submission 44947)
ATCGCTGCCGGGGCTGTGTTTTTTAAGGGGTCGTAAAAAGAGATGTAGCCTAAAAAGGAAAAATTCTTTTCCGCTTCTTCGGCTGGCCAGGAAGAAAAAGATTTCTTAAAAGCAATGCCTAAAACTCTTTCCCCTTCTCTTTCCCTTTTCTTAATTTCCTCTAATATTTTTGCCTTTTCGCCTTCGGAAAATTGGGAAATAGCTAAAATAATTTCCGGCGCTCCCCGCGCAATTATTATTTTTTGTTTTTGTTTATCTTGGACTAAAACGCTATTTCTCAACCTTTGGAAGTCGAAAGGAATCTCGCCGAGCAATTTAAAATCTTTTATCCTTTCCTTATTTTTAATTGCTTGAACAATGGCGATATCAAAAGGGTTGTTTAAGGTTTCTTTTTTAAAAAATTGAGAGGCTAAAAGCGCGTAAAGCAAACATTGTTCCTTATCTTTAGAACCAATCGTTGCTACTTTTAACTTATTTTCTGTTAAGGTGCCGGTTTTATCCGTACACAAAATCTCCATATTGCCCAAATCTTCAATGGCCGATAATCTTTTTACCACCACCTTATGTTTAGCCAATTTCAAAGCGCCGCGCGAAAGCGCAGAACTAATAACCACCGGCAAAGCTTCCGGCACAAGACCAACAATTAAAGCCAGACAAAAGATAATAAATTCGCTTAAATCAAGGTGCCTTTTTAAAATTAAATTCAAGATAAAAATCAAAAGAAAAGTAATCAAAACGGTTTTAAAAATAACTTTAGAAAAATCAATCAATTCTTTCTCATAAACGCTGGGTTTAATAATAGAGGCGGTTAATTTTGTTACTTTGCCAAATTCCGTACGGCTACCCGTATTAATTACTATTCCCCGGCCTTCACCCGATAGAACGGCCGTGCCAGAAAAAGCAATGTTTTTAGCTTCAAAAATTGATTTCACCTCGGATAAGGGCTCAGCCGTTTTAACTACGGGCTCTGATTCGCCGGTTAAAACCGATTCATCTATTGACAACTCATTGGCTTCCAAAATCCTTAAATCAGCAGTCAAAATATCGCCTGCTTCTAAAATTACCACATCACCCGGCACTAATAATTTGCTATCAATCACCTCTTCGACGCCATCTCTTATAACCCTTGTTTTTCTAATTAAATAATGGCTCAACTTTTCCACTGCTTTTTGGCCTCGATATTCTTGCCAAAAACCAAAAAGAACATTAATCGAGGCAAAAATAAAAATCAAAATTCCTTCGATCCGTTGGCCCAAAATTAAAGCTATGAGGCCGGCAATAAATAAAAGATAAAAGAAAGCGGATTTAAATTGCTTAAATAAAACATCAAACCAGTTAAGGCGTTTTATTTTAAGCTCATTAAAACCAAAGCTCTGCTGCAAAGCCAAAACTTCCTCTTTCGTTAGTCCTGTCTCGCGGCTTTTTAACAAAGAAAAGATTTCACTTTTTTCTTTAGAAACAAAATCAAGAACAGACATAAAATATTAAACCATAATTATTTGATTTTCTAACCTATATGATATCACAATTTTACGTTAAAGGAACGCCCCAATTAGACCCAATCTATTGACTTACGAAGTCAATATATTGACTTCGTAAGTCAATAGGAGGTTAATTAGGAAGGAAAAGGTTGCGGTTTTGGCCAATTTTTTTTATACTTAAAAGAGATTCAAAGGAATAAATGGCTAAATTTAATTGGGAAAAAATAAAAAAATCGCTGGCGCCGCGGGAAGAAATCGCTGGTTTGGAAATTTCGGCTACCGCCGTTCATTTTTTTGCTTTTAAACCCTCGCGCAGCGCCAAATATTATTTTTACGAGAAACTGCCGCTTAATACCATCGAAAATGGCGTTTTGATAAAACCGGAATTTTTAATCAATGCCTTAAAAAATATTAAACTCAAACTGGGTCGCGACTTTAAAAAGCACCGTTATGTGATTTTAAGCCTGCCGGAACCGCCTTTTTATTTAAATGTGATTGATTTGGTTGATGTACCAGAAGAAGAATTGGCAGAAAGCGTGCGGCTAAATTTAGAGCTTAATGCCCCTATCAAGCCGGAAAACGGCTATTATGATTTTGAGCCCATTAGCATCAACCAGCCCAATGGCCTTACCCACTATCTTTTAACAGCCATTGCCTCAAAAGAAAACATTGATGCCTATCTTTCCTGCCTTTCCAGTTTGGGCTTCAGCGTTGTAGCCATTGAACCGCACTCTTTGTCGCTCGCCCGCATTAGTTATCAATTAACAGGCATAAAAGAACCCTATCTCTTTTTAAATTTTTATTCGGAGGGCTTAGACGCTTTTATTGGCTTCAAAGATACGGTTGTTTTTTCCGATTTTGATTCTTGGTCAGAAATTTCAGAAAACAAAGAAGGAATAAATTTAGCCCAAATCAAAAATTATCTTTCTCAAAATATTCCCCGCTTTCTTAATTTTTATCTTTCTCGCTATAATAGCCCGATTAAAAAAGTAATTATCACCTCTTCGCTGGCCCAAATTAAACCAGAGATTGCGACTTTTTTGGAAAAAGAGTTTGGCCTTAGCCCCCTTAATCTTTCTTATGAAAAAATTTGGCCGCAATTAAACGACACCTGGCTTAAAGCCATTGGCGCTGCCACCCGAGGACTTGTTCCGCGGGAAAAAGACACCATTATCAGTATTGCGCCGGTAGGCACAGAGCAGGCCTATATGGAAAACCGCACCTTGCTTTATTTCTCTTTATGGAGCAAAGTATTGGCTGCTTTCGTTTTCCTAATTTTAATGGTTTATGCCAGTTTATATTATTTTCTCTTTAAAAATCTAGCCATCAATTTTAAAAATCAGGAGCAAAATTTAACCGGCAATCTAACTTTAAACGAGCGTCAAATAGAGCTTAATAACCGCGCTAATGAATTCAATGAATTAATCAAACGCATTGGCCAGGCCAAAAATTCAGCCAGCCAAAATTGGGCTGAAATTACCACTGAAATCTTTAATATTGCCCAGAAAAACCGCGTTTCTATCCGCCATCTTTTTATCAGCACAAATTCTAAAAAAATCACCATTGATGCCACTGCTTCTGACCGTTCGCTGGCCACCAACTTTCAAAATGACCTCAACCAATCCAAAAGCTTTACCAATGCCGATTTGCCGCTTACTTCTATCAGCGAATCTGCAAATGCCATCAGTTTTAAAATCGACTGCTTTTTGAAATGAATCGCTTTTATTTTAGAAATTTAAAGAAAACGGACGCGCGTTTAGCGCGTTTAATTTTAGCAGAAATTAAAAGACAGAAAGAAACGATTAACCTTATTCCCTCGGAAAATATTGCTGACCCCGTCATCTTAGAAGTGGTTGGTTCTCCTTTGATGAATAAATATTCCGAGGGCTATCCGGGCCGGCGTTATTATCCGGGAAATAAAATTTATGACCAAATAGAAAATTTAGCCAAAGAGAGATTATTAAAACTTTTTAAATTATCAAAAAATTGGAGCGTTAATGTTCAAAGCTATTCCGGCTCGCCTGCTAATTTAGCCATTTATTTGGGGCTTTTGGAGCCGGGCGATAAAATAATGGGATTGTCTTTGGCCTGCGGCGGTCATTTAACCCATGGACATTTGGTTAATTTTTCCGGAAAAATCTTCCATTCTGTTTTATACGAACTTAATTCTAAAACCGGCTATCTTGATTATCAACAAATAGAAAAACTGGCAAAAAAATTCAGACCAAAAATTATTGTCTCCGGAGCCACAGCCTATCCGCGAAAAATTAATTTTTCCCAATTCGGCAAAATAGCCAAAAAAGTAGGCGCCTATCATTTGGCTGATATCAGCCATATTGCCGGCCTGATTATTAGCGGCCTTCATCCCTCACCTTTTCCTTATGCTGATATCGTGATGACCACCACCCATAAAACTCTAAATGGCCCGCGTGGAGCAGTTATTTTTTCCCGCAAAGAATTGGCCCAAAAAATTGATAAAGCAGTTTTTCCCGGCAGCCAAGGCGGGCCGCATAATAATATCACTGCTGCCAAAGCCCTGATGGCTTTTCTAGACTCTAAACCTTGGTTTTCAGCCTACCAGAAGCAAATTGTCAAAAACAGCCGAGTTTTGGCTTCTGAACTTAAAAAATACGGCTTTAAACTTTTAACCAATGGTACAGACAATCATTTGATGGTCATTGATTTAAGGCCTTTAAATTTGGCCGGCTCTGAGGCAGAAACCTATTTGGAAAACGCCGGCATTTTGGCTAACCGCAACAGCGTGCCAGGCGACTTAAAACCTTTTCGACCTTCTGGCCTGCGCTTGGGCACACCCGCTGTAACCAAAAGAGGAATGAAAGAAAAAGAGATGAAAAAAATTGCGGAATTGATTTTTAGAGTTTTAATCAAAAAAGAACCGACTGCAAAAATCAATCAAGAAGTGAAAAAACTTTGCCAAAAATTTCCTCTGCCTTATTAAGTTTTTAAAAATTTAATTTCAAAATCAAAAATTCGGATTTTAAACGGAAATAATTCCGTTTTTTTGTCCCCCTTGACTTTTTCCAAAAATGTGCTATATTAAAATCAAGTGAAAATTGAATTAGAAACAGTAGAGGAAGCAAGGGATGAGGACTTAAGAGAGCATCCCGCTGCCGCACCCTCTACTGTTTTTTTATTTTATTAGTAGATGTTTAAAAATTTAAGCCTAAAAGCGGGATGCTCTCTTAAGCCTAATTTAAAAAATAAATAAAAATGAAAGTCATTAATAAAAAAATTATATTTCTTCTCGCGCTTGTTTTAATGGCGGGCCTTACTGGTTGTTTTCTTTTTAGATATTTTTATTTCTACCATTTTTATGGTCGAATCAAACAACAATTAAAACAAACAGAAACAATGATTCAAAACGACCAATATGGCGGCCAAACACCCCAAGAAACTTTAGCCTTATTTATCTCGGCTCTCGAAAAAGGAAATCCTGACGAAATTAGCCGTTATTTTAATTATGAAAAGCAGGAAAAAATGCGCGAATATTACACGAGGTTGAAAAACGAAAATCAGTGGTCGCTGGTATTAGAAGACCTTAAAAAACTTAAATCCGCCAACCTTTCGTGGGATATGGTTTCTCCCAATCTTTGCTATTTACTCGTCGAAACAGTAGGGGCAGACGGTTCGCCTAATAAAGAGGCGATTATGGCTTTTCGCCGCCAGACCTATTATGCCGAAAGCAAGGGCGAGGCAGCGCAAAGCGAAATATGGAAAATCGATTAATTAAACTTGCTTTTCTTTTTCTAATTTTTATTATTTTGCCATCAAAAGCGCTAGGTTATGGCGCCAATGATGTCCACCCCCTTTTAACCGAAGCAGCTGCTGATATCTATAATTTAAAAAATCCAACCCATCCCCTTTCTCCAGCCCTTATCCAATTCTTAAAAGAAGGTTCGCGGGCCGAAGATGAAGGTGTCCGCTGGCTTTTTCATGCCTATGACCCGATTTATAATCGCGGCTGGTTTAAAGATTTGGGCGGTTTAAAAATCGGCTCCACTTCCAAAGATTGGTCTCAAAACTCATTAGCGCAAAGAAAATATGGCAGCCATTTTTTAAGCACCTACCCCAATCAATGGCTCGCTTATTTATTTAATCCTCAGGAAGAATTTAGCAATGACCAAACTTTTCAAAAAGCGATTAAAGAATATTTGGATGGAAATAAAAAATCGGCTTTTTATGCTTTGGGCCATATCCTGCACTTAATTCAAGACGCTTCAGTGCCTGACCATACGCGCCAGAATCCCCATATCGGTTTTATCCCGGAGATGGTTTCGCATTACGAAGAATATGCTTCTGCTTTTTGCTCCAATCATTGGGACGATTTTTGGAATAAAAATAAAAACCAAATAACCGAATTTTCTTTTAAAAATCTGGACGCGGCTTTTGATGCGATGGCCAATTATTCCAACAGAAATTTTTACAGCGAAGATACGATTGGTTTAGGCGAATACCAATGGCCCCAGCCGGCTTTTTCAGAAATCAACGGCTATTTAATGGCTGAAGATGAAAATAAAAATCTTTATCATTTGGCCAAGCGGACCAACCTATTTTTCCGCGTTTTAAGCGGTCCTAACCAATATAGTTTGGCTGACCCTTTGGTGATGGCTGATTATTTTAATCATTTAATTCCCAAAGCCATTAGCACTTCAGCCGGCGTCATTGATTTGTTTTTTAAAACTATTGAAATTGAGGAAGCCAAAATGGGAGCTGCTTCCAGCCAAAGCCAAAATCTTTCTGCCAGCTTAAAAAATATAACGACCAATTCAAATAACAACTCTTCCAAAGATTATATCATTATTTCTGATGATTCGACCCAAACCAATAAAACCAATAATTTGACTAAAACATCAACTCCATCAAAAAGTAATAATTTAAGCGCCTCTACCTCAAACGTCCAAAATCCACCTTCAAACCAATTATCTGTAAATAAAAATAACACCACTGCCTCTAATAACACCACTGCCTCAGATAGCTCTCAAAATAAAACCAGTGCCAGTCAAAGTAAAACCGATTCAAGCCAAAATAAAACTGATTCAGCGGCCAAAAATAATCAAGAAACAATCCGTTTCTGCGATTTTAATAGCCCGTTAAGCGCTGAAGCGCCTATAATTATCAACGAAGTCAATTGGATGGGCAGTTTTAATTCTTCGGCTGACGAATGGATTGAACTAAAAAATACCGCTCAGACAGCCATTGATATTTCCTTTTGGCAATTAATTAATAAAAGCTGGCTCGATTAATATTTCTTTTCCTTCAAAAAGTATTATTCCCGCTGATGGTTATTATCTTTTAGAACGCACGGATGATAATTCGGCGCCCAATGTGCCGGCTGATTTAATTTATACTGGCGGCTTGCGCAATACGGATGAAGGCCTGAGGCTTTTTAATCAAAACTGCCAAAAAATTGATGAGGTCTTGGCTGAACCAGATTGGCCGGCTGGCGACAATAGCAAAAAACTGACGATGGAAAGAGACGATGATTATACGGGCTGGCATACTGCTTCAGCCGTAAATGGCACGCCCAAAAGCCTTAATTCCCTGCCTTATACGCCTCCTTCTTATACTCCTTCCAATAATTATTCAGCCAGCCAAAACCAAAATACTAACCAAAGTAGCAACTCTAATGAAAACAGCCAAAATGAAAATAATCAAAATGAAAATAATAATTCTTCAACTCTTTGCTCTTTGCCTCAAGAATTAAACCCCCAGCTCTCGCCTATTATTATTAATGAACTGGCTTGGATGGGTTCCTTAAATAGCCCTAATGACGAATGGATTGAACTTAAAAATTTATCTGATAAAGAAATCGATATTAGCCATTGGCAACTATTTAATAAAAGCCAGCAAATAAAAATTATTTTCGGCCAAGAGACTAATGATGAAATTATTGTTCCCGCTAATGGCTTTTATCTTTTGGAACGCACGGATGATAATTCGGTGCCTAATGTGCCGGCTGACCTAATTTATACCGGCGCTTTAAAAAATAATGACGAGGGCTTATTTCTATTTGATAAAAATTGCCAGTTAATTGATTTTGTTTTGGCTGACCAAGGCGAAGAGAAAAATTGGCCAGCCGGCGACAATGTTTCAAAAAGAACAATGGAGCGCTCTAATGACCTCTCATGGCATACTTATACCGGCGAAAAAATTAACGGGCTTTTGGGCACGCCCCGGGCCGAAAACAGCCAGCCGGGAAAAGAAAAACTTCAAAGTTATATTCAAAATTTTTCTTGGCATCCGGATTTAGAAGGCAATAATGAAGTGGTTTTGGAATTTGAAACCAACGGCTATCCTTTTATTGAAAGTTTGCCTGATTATGCCGGTTTTTGGACAATGATGGTTTTTTATCTTAATCAAGAAGTGCCAGATGATGGCTATCTTTTAAGCTGGCAAATGCCGCAAAATAGCGAAAATAAAGGATTAATGGTTGAATATCCGGCTTGCCGCGGCGGTTATGTGCGCCGGAGCGCGATTATTTTTCCTGTAGATAAAGACGATGCCCAACCGCCTTGGTGTTCTTCTTGGCCGGGCGGAGTGCGCAGTGAGGCCTTTAGGCGCGACCTTGTTCCTAGTGATAACCATTATTCCTTCAAAGCACCAGCGCTTGTTGATTCTTCCGGCCAAACTGATATTAACGGCTATAGTTTTACTGAAGACGATTATTTAACAATTGGCTTTTACGCTTTTGATGGCTCGATGAACGGCGGAGCGATGAAATTAATGCTTAAAGATAATAACCATTACCACTACAATAATGGCTTGCTGGTCAGACGGCCTTTACCGCCAAAAAATTTTACTGTCCAGCTTAAAGAAGACAAAAAATCTCTAATTTTTTCCTGGCAGGAATTAAATAGCAATATCTATGGCTATCGCTTAAAATATCATACGCCCGCCAATAATTTTTATGAGCTTTTGCCCAACCAAATTAATTTTTCCTGCGAAGAAAATAATTGCCAATATCAATTGGCGATAAAAGATATTCCAGCTTGGCCCACGCTTAATCCCGTTACCTTTTATTTTGATTTGTGGTCTATAAATCAAAACGGGTTTATTTCCGAACCCGCTTCTTTTGAATTAATGGTTAACCCCTGATAAAAAGATGATAAAAATAAAAGCTTTTTTGATTTGTGCGAATTAGAAAAAGGCCGTCTCATCCCCAATTCCTTTTTATCTAATTCGCACAAACCAGCAAAGCCCCCACGCCTCCTATTGACCTCCTATCGACCTCCTATCGACTTCGTAAGTCAATATATTGACTTACGAAGTCAATATATTGACATCGTAAGTCGATAGATTGTTAGGGGGCGATTTTGCCGACTAAGTGCTCATCTTCTATATAACCAAAAGAACGGGAATCATAGGCCTCAGGCCCGACCGTTTCACCTAAAACCAGATAATATCCGTGGGGTATTTTCTTATTTTCCAAAGGGATACTAAGTCGTTTTTGGCTTTGCTCGGAAAAGAGATAATTTTGGCCTTGAGAATTCTTGGCAATTTTACCATTAATCAGCAAATACTCACGGTTAAATTCAATCTTATCTCCTTCGAGGGCCACCAATTTTTTAACAAAATATTTGTCTGGCTGGGACCTAAACCTTAAGATAACCAGGTCGCCTATTTGAGGATTATGACAATGATAATAACCCATATATCCTAAAACTGCCTGATTATTTTTTAAAAGCGGCTCCATTGAAACGCCCCGAATATAATTTTTCTCAATCGAAAAACAATTATTCTCTAATAATTTCGTTTTGCTTCCGAGGCCGTTATTTTCCAAGATAGTTTCATCAATGGGTCTTTTTACTAATACAGGCGGGCTGTTTTTAACCGAGATATTCTTATGACCATACAAAAAATAAGCAAAAAGACCAATTAATATCAAAAAAGCGAGGCTAAACCATTTTTTATTTAGATAAAACATAGCTCGATATTTTTTATAATATTAAAATACCGCCAAAATTAAGATAATTTAATAAAAATAATATGGATAAATCAAATTTTTTGCCTTATTTTAAGTTTAAAAACAAATCGGACACTTATATTATAGCACAATTCCTCTTAAAGAAAATAAAGAGGGTATTAAAAATTAAACTACCCTACCATTACCTTATCTCGGCTAGAAATGATTTGCGCCTTAGATATATCCACAAAATGAGTAAAAAATTCAAATATTTTCTCAAGTTTGACATTGAAAAATACTACCCGTCTATTAATCATCAAATCCTTTTAGCTATTTTAGGCTCGCTTAATTTTAAGAGTCGCCGGTTTAAACATTATCTAAAATATGAAATACCTTGTTTTTTACAAAGAAGTCCTTTTAAAAAGAGGGGCTTGCCCTTGGGGAATTATTTGTCTTTCATTTTAGCCGGTATTTATCTTCTACCCCTTGACTTTAAAATTAAAAGGCCGTTTTTAAGAGTCCAAGATGACTATTTAATATTTTGTAAGAATAAGAAGGAGCCAGAAAAAATCCTTAAAGAAATTATTGAACCAGAACTGGAAAAATTAGAATTAAAAATAAACATCGATAAGCTAAAGTCCGGCCAATTCCACCAGAATCCAGTAACATTTATGGGTTTTAAATTCTATACCGGAATTTTCACAATTAGCGAATCAAAAATAGAAGAGTTTAAAAATAAAATAATAAAAATCACTCATTTAACAAAGAAAAAACCAATAAAAGCAGTAATTAAACAATTAAACAATAAAATTTTAGGGTTCGGACACTACTATAAGTTTTCTTACTGTCACGAGAATTTTAAAGATTTGGACGCTTTTATCCGCCAAAGATTAAGAAGATATATGGCCAGAAATAAAAATTCAAAAAATAAATTAGGAAATCTAATTTTGACTAATCAAGTTCTTAAAACAATGGGATTGAAGTCATTAGAAGAGATTGGTCTCAAATATGGCATAAAAAAGAGGTTCATTTTAAAGAAAAAGAGGAAAAAATTAAAGAAAAGTGGCAGAGATTATTTGGCTCTTTATCAGCTTGAAGGCTTGAAAAATATAGATAAATCCTTGATTTTAACAACTTTAAAGAAACTAACAGAGATAACCGAAAAATTAAATAAAATCGAAAAAAGATTGAAGAAAATGGAAGAAAAATGGTTAAATTGACAAATGATAAAAAGGAAGGCAGAGCTTAAATTTTATTTTGTTTGAGCTTAGTTTTAAGGTGAATAGGAAACAAAAAAGCCCAAGGCCGGACCCTTGGGCTAAAAATAATTTTTGAGAGGCCGATATATAACCTTTATATTAGTGGTATCCCTGTCCCTTGCAGTAACAGAAGGCATACGCGCTGCCCGTTGTTGTGCAATAAATGCTTCCGTTGTTTGTGGCACAATGAGGATCCGTGCTATAGCTTTTTGCACTTTCCTGGCATCCACCTGTTCCTGCCACCCCTGTACAATGTCCACCAGGGTAGGTGTAAGTTTCTATACTGGCACACATTACCTCGCACGAGGAATAATATAAATATTTACAACCTAAGCAAACGTAGTCGGTTTGTAATTCGTCTATTTCTCCGTCGCAATCCTGATCTTTGTTATCAGGGTTCGCCGTAAAACTCGTTGAACCGGGATAACAAGTAGCGCAACTATCATCGCAATCGTCACCTTTTGTTGTGCTCTGGCTTCCTGATGGACACTGGGTGCTTGCTGTGGCAGAGTAGTGACCGTCGTTATCCTCATCACAGTACAACCATGTGCCTGTATAAGGCGTGCAAACTCCATTATTACAGTACGAGTTAGCATCACACTGGGAGTACTGATTAATATTAATAATTGTTGTCAAACCAGTTGAATTCACTACTCGTTTTTTACAATATCTAGGATTACCACCACTTTCAAAATAGGTTGTAGCTTCAACAGGAACAGTGCACGAAGCAGCAGCCATTATATCAGCCGCATGATAGCCATCTAACAGATCAGCATTCAAATTGGTAACGGTGGTCGTGGAAGTCACAATAAAGGGCGCAGTACCTTGGGCAACATAGGATTTTAACTGACCATAAAGATCCAGGGTATAAACCGGAGG